>Ga0181377_1000273_pt1 | contig 20048 bp, 18 predicted proteins | sample LowvirmetaG_9_FD_130160 | JGI IMG/M metagenome (GOLD analysis project Ga0181377, IMG submission 130160) | Marine viral communities from the Subarctic Pacific Ocean - Lowphox_13 viral metaG | ecosystem: Environmental > Aquatic > Marine > Oceanic | place: Subarctic Pacific Ocean | collected...
AACTTACCGAAAATATAATTCATACTTTTAAATTTTATTACACCGAAGTAGATAATATAGAACATCTACAACATGAGGTAATAACATTTTTATTAAGTAAAATCCACTTATTTGATCCATCACGTGGAGCTAAAGCATTTTCATACTTTGGTACGATTGCAAAAAGATATTTAATTATACAAAATACTCAAAACTATAAAAAAAGAGTTGATAAAGCTCCAGTTGAAGAGTTATACCATGATTTAAGACATTCTTATGATATGGATTATAATCCTATGGAAAAGGATGATTTATCGGATTTTTTAGATGAATATTTAGAGTATTGTACCGAAAATATTTACACTCTCTTTCCTAAAGAAAAGGATGCCAAAGTAGCGGATGCTATTTTAGAAATTTTTAGAAAAAGAGAAAGTATAGACATTTTTAATAAAAAAGCTATTTATCTTTACATTAGAGAAATGGTTGATGTTAAAACTCCTCATATTACTCGAATAGCAGATCAATTAGGTGTTATTTTTAAAGATAATTTTATTTTCTATAAAGAATATGGGTATGTAGATTTTGATTGATTTCTATATTTATAGTCATGGGACAGTTAGACAAAAATATATTTGGTAAGAAAAAATTTTCCGACATTTTAGAGGAAATTTACACTAATCAAAAAAAGAAAGAAGAACAAATTTCTACTCTTATATCAGAACTAAAACCTCTTATTCAAGATATTGGAGATGCTACTCTTGTTGTTCCCCTCCTTAAGGAATATTTAGAAATTTCTGTTAAAAATGATGAGCAGCTTATTAAAATGGCTACTATCATTCAAAGGGCTGTTCAAAGTGATGGGGTTGATGATGGTAACTTTGGTATGACCGAAGATGAAAAGCAACAGTTATTAAATGAAGTAAAAAAATTCGGGGAGGATAAAAAGAAAAAATAATGCCCAATCAATTTTATGGTGTTTCTGCTCTTACTAGAACAACTGAACTTGCATCTAATGTCCAACCAGATACAAGTAGTGATATAATATCAGTAAGAGTTAAGGATATCATATTAGATGATACCCATCCTCAATTTAAAAAATATGGGGAATGGAATGGAGTTGGAACTATATTTTTTGATTTAGTTGATTTCCCTTTTGGTGAAAACGTAGTTAATACCGCTCGTCCTTTATTCTCAAATAATAAATTTTACCCCTTAATTAATGAATTAGTATCGTTAGTTTTTCTTGCATCTACCGAAACTCAAACTAATACCAACATAACCGAGGCCTATTATTTACCCCCCATTAACATATGGAACAGCCAACATCATAATGCCCTCCCCGATCCTACTACGGAACTGAGTGAAAATACTACACAAGATTATCAAAATGCTGAAGGAGGTACATCTCAAGATGTGAGAAGGGTTTATGATAATTCAACCAACATAGAATTAGGTGAAGGTTTTAATGAACAAATTAATACTCATCCTCTTTTAATGTTTGCAGGGGATAATTTAATTGAGGGGAGGTGGGGTAATTCTATAAGATTAGGAAGTGTAATAGAAAAAAATAATAATTATCCTATTACTATTATAAGAAATGGGCAACCTCTAAATACTAATGTAGAAGGATGGGTACCCATTAAAGAGGATATAAATAATGATATTTCATCTATATATTTAAGTGAAACTCAATCTTTAAATTTAGATGCATCAAGTATATCATATGATAGTTACCCTTCAATTCCCGAGAGTATAACTAATTATGATCAAAATCAAATAATTATCAATTCGGGTAGATTAGTTTTTAATTCAAAATCTAGTGATATTTTATTATCTTCCAATAAAAGTATAAATTTAAATACTCCTACTACGATTAATATTGATTCTAAAGAAACTTACGTAGCCTCAAATAAAATATTTTTAGGGGATAAACAAGCAACCGAGCCCCTCCTTAAAGGAGATATTACTGTAGCGCAACTTAACTCCATTATTGATGGTTTAATCCAATTTTTTACAGTGTATGGAAAAGAACCTTCCCCTTATAAACCTGCATCAACTCCTCTATCCAATAGCATAGTAGGTACTTTAAATTCTGTTAAAGCTACTCTAAATAGATCAGGACAGGGTGGAGCTAAATCTAACCGTAATTTTACAATGTGATGGCTAGTGAATTTTGTAAAATACCCCCTCAAGATGATACTAAAAATATATTAGATCTACTTCCCCCATTACCTAGTATTAATAAAATAGCGGATTTAATCAATATTGAAGTAGGTAATTTAAAAATTAAATCTACTAATAAAGTAAAAGAATTACTTCTTGATTTTAAAGAAGGAATATGCCCTACACAACAGCAAATTAATAAATTTATTGGGATACGGAATAATATTGTTGAATCTTTGACTAAAGTGTATAATAAAGTAAACAGGTTATCAAATAATATTTCCGGCATAAGTAATTTTTTATCTGTTATATTAACAGGTATAAAAATAGCTAGTGGGGTAGTAAGAGGAATTACCATAGGAGGAGCTGCTATTCCTTTCCCACTCCCTACTGCTGTTAATTCTGTAGTAGAAGGGGGACAAACTTCAATTGAAAAGGCTAAATTTAAAAATACTGGGGACCAGAAATTGGTTCCTTTGATAGGGGGGATAATATCAGCTAATATAGCTGTTAAATTATTTGCATCTGCCCTAAGGGAATTAATCTGTACTATAGAAGCTTTGGATATTTCATTAATAGAATGTTCCTTTCCACCTATAGTTAATGGAGTTGAACCCACTGAAGGTGAAATTGAGGATTTTAGGGATGGGGTTAGAGGAAGTTTAACCCCCATTTCTCCAGATGTGATAACATTTATAGAACAAGATGTAGAGGAACAAGAAAGTAGTATTACAAATAGTGCTTATAGGGGATTTATATTTGAAATTGAAGAAATTCCTTTTTCTCCCACTGTTAATAGAAGACAAGCTTTAGCTAAAAACTCAAATGGAATTACTTTACTTCAAACAGAACTATCTTTTACTTCTACTCCAGATGTTCTTATTCAAGAATTAAAGCTAGTAATAGATAGAGATAATTTAAAAGCAGAGTAATTAAATATTTATATGAAATGAAACAGACCGCATTAAAATCATTAATTAAACAAGCCGTTAAGGAAGCCATACAAGAAGAATTAAAAGAAATTCTTTTAGAAGCAGTACGTGCCCCTAAACAACAAGTTATAGAACATACTCAACCCCAAAAGGTTGTTGATGGTCCCTCTGTGAGTTCCACAGAACAAAGAACTGCTTATCAAAATATAATGGGAGATATGAAAGCCCAATTCACATCTCAAAATGTTCCTAAACCTTTCAACCCCCAAGGAGGAGCACCTGGTATGGATCTCCCCTCAGGAGAAGTTAATATGGATCAAATAATGGGATTAATGAGTAGCAAGTAATGGCTATAAAACAAACTAACATATTTCCTATTGATCAACAACCTCGGAATGCTGTTGGTTTGGCTTATCCCTTTTCTACATTTGCTATCTCGGGATCTGATCCTTATGCTGTAAGAGGAGGTGATGAAACTCCTTTTAAATTAAACTATACTACTAAAGATCAAATTAAATCTAATTTAACTATTTTTTTTACTACTAATAAGGGAGAACGTCCTTTAAATCCCAATTATGGGGGTGGTTTAAAAGATATTGTATTTGAACAGCTTACTGAAAATACTTTTGAAATAGTAGAAAAAAGAATAAAAGATAATTTAGCAATATTCTTCCCAGAAGTTAAACTAGTTGAATTAAAAGTATTAGAGGTTCCTGATAATAATGAATTAAGAATAGTTATGTCTTACACAGTTTTTAATACAAACGAAGATACATTAGAAATTAATTTTAACTTATAATGGCTACAAGTAAAGATATAAAATACATAAATAGGGATTTTGATAATTTTAGGAATAACCTTTTAGAATTTTCTAAAACTTATTTTCCTTCTACATATAATGATTTCAGTGCTAACTCTCCTGGTTCTTTATTTATTGAAATGGCATCTTATGTAGGAGATGTACTTTCATTTTATTTAGATAACCAAGTACAGGAAACTTTCCTTCAATATGCTCGTCAAGAACCCAATTTGTATGAATTGGCTTATATGATGGGGTATAAACCTAAAGTTACTACTCCTTCTTTAGTAGAGGTAGATATTTTTCAAACAGTCCCCGCTAAAGATGAAGGGGGCACTGATGTCCCTGATTATGATTATGCTCTTCTGATTTCAGAGAATGCTTCCCTGTCTTCTACTTTAGGATCAAATGTTAATTTTTTAATGGAAGATCCTGTTGATTTTACATTTTCATCTTCATTAGATCCCACAGAAATTAGTATTTATACTACTACGGGTGGAACTGATGTTGATACTTTTTTATTGAAAAAAACAAGGAAAGCAAAATCATCTACCATTAGTACAATAACTCGTACATTTACAGAAGTAGAACGTTACCCCATTATTACTATAAATGATTCTAATATAATAGGAATATTGGATATAGTAGACAGTGATGGAAACATTTGGTATGAAGTTCCATATTTAGCTCAAGAAACTATATTTGAACCTATAAAAAACTCTCAATTAAATGATCCTAATAGTTATTCTAATGAGAGTGAAGTTCCTTATATATTAAGGTTAAAAAAGGTGCCAAGGAGATTTGTTAGTAGATTTAAGTCAAAATCCCAATTAGAAATTCAGTTTGGAGCAGGTACTAACCCTGATAATGTAGATGAAGAAATAACTCCCAACCCTAATAATGTAGGATTAGGTCTTCCTTATACTCAAAATAAAATTACAACAGGATTTGATCCTCAAAACTTTTTATTTACAAATACTTATGGTATTGCTCCTGCTAATACTACTCTAACTATAAGATATTTAATAGGAGGTGGAGTAACTTCAAATGTAGAAGCTAATGCATTAAACAGTATAACAGGTAATATAAAATTCCAAAGACCCGATTTAGTAGATACTACAGCTCAGGATGCCTTTGATTCTTTAATTATTACTAACCCATCATTAGCCACAGGAGGAAGTGATGGAGATTCAATTCAGGAAATTAGAAATAATTCCTTAGGAAATTTTGGTTCCCAACTAAGAACTGTAACTCCTCAAGATTATTTAACTAGAGTTTTAAGTTTACCCCCTCAATTTGGTGCTATATCAAAAGCATTTATAGAAAAACAAAGAGCTGGGAAATTAGGGGTTAGTGAAGAAGCTTCATTATTAGATTTATATGTATCTGCTTATAATTCACAAAAACAATTAGTAAATGCCTCTACAGCATTGAAAAAGAATATTTCTACTTACATATCTCAATATAGAAGTGCTAATGATTCGATACGAATTAAAGATGCTTTTATTATTAACATAGGAATTGATTTTAGTTTAATAATTCTTCCTAATTACAACTCAAATGAAGTAATAGCCAAATGTATTTCAACTCTTCAAAATTATTTTAATATTGATAATCAACAGATAAATCAACCTATTTTACTTAAAGAAGTATTTATTTTATTAGATAAAATTGAAGGTGTTCAAACTGTAGACACCGTAGAAATCACTAATAAGGCAGGAGGTGATTACTCAGAATATGGTTATGACATACAAGGTGCTACTCAAAGCAATATCATTTACCCATCAATAGACCCTTCTATATTTGAAGTTAAATTTCCATCTGCAGATATTAGAGGAAGAGCAAGAACATTTTAATTATGGCTACATATAAATTATTTCCTACTAAAGATTCTACTATTTATTCAAAATCTCCCATTAAAAATACTGGGGTAGATTCTATTTTAGAAGCCAATGTTGATACTGATCAAAAAGTAAGCAGATTTCTAATTCAATTTTCTCAAGATGAAATTAATTCTTTAATAGACACTAGAATAGGTTCTGGGTCTTTTATGTCAGTAAATTTGAAAAGTAATATAGCTGATATTGAAAATTTGAATGTTGATACCACTTTGGAAGTATATCCTATTTCGGGTTCATGGGATATGGGTACTGGGAGATTTAATGATAACCCCGAAACAAAAAATGGTTGTAGTTGGATTTTTAGAGGTTATTCGGGATCTGATGAATGGGTAACTAGTGGTTTTGAAAGTTACTCAACAGGTTCTTATCTTAGTGGAGATGAAGGTGGAGGTAATTGGTATACAGGGTCGGCTTTGGGATTAGATGTAACTCAATCTCAAGTTTATAACTATACTAGTAATAAAGATTTAAAAGTTAATGTTACTAATGTTATTAAAACATGGTATAGTCAATCTAAAGGACTCACTAATGATGGATTTAATAATGATGGTTTTATTATAAAACAAGATTCAGGAAGTGAAGGAGGAGGACTATATAAAAACGCCCAACTTAAATTTTATTCTATAGATACTAACACAATATATCCTCCTGAATTAGAATTTAAATGGAAAGATTCCACATTTGACACAGGATCTTCTACTATTAACATAATAAATAATTCGGAATTAGTTGCTTCCTTAGATAACAATTTTGGAGAATTTAGAAGGGATAGTATACATAGGTTTAAAATCAACTGTCGTCCTCAGTTTCCTCCTAGAGTGTATCAAACATCTTCTGTATATCTTAATCAACATTATCTCCCCGAAGCTTCTTCATATGCTTTAAAAGATTTGAATACTAATGAATATGTGATAGATTTTGATGATACTTACACTAAAATAAGTGCAGACTCTACTAGTAGTTATTTTGATTTGTATATGAAGGGATTAGAACCCGAAAGATATTATCAATTGCTATTAAAAGTTCCTCTCGATAATCAAATTCTTATATTAGATGATAATTACTATTTTAAAATAATAAATGAGTAAACAAAAAATAAATTTAACTAGGATAGTTTATAATAAAGATGATTATCAAAAAACCATTGATACCTCTTTTAATGAATTTACCCTCCCTTCTCCTGAGATTGAAGATAACTCAATTTCAATAGAACAATTTTTTGTCTACTATAATCAATTATTTTTTGATATACCCAAAACAGGGGTTGAATCTCATAATACTCTTATTCAGCAGAGTACTGAATATGTTGGGGATCAACAAGTTAACAATGAAATTGAAGCATTAATACAAGAAGTAAACGTTTTAAGAGCTCAATTAATAGAATCACAGACTGAATTGACAGAACTTCAACAAAATAATGCTGAATTAGCTTTAATTGTAGCCAATAATGCCTAATATTACTATAAACAAAACATCTACCGATATTGTAGAAAACTATACTGAGCAGGATTTAAACCTTATTCCTTCTTTTAATATAGCATCTTCATTTAATTCTAATGTAGATAAAGTAGAATTTTCAATATATAACGAACAAAATGTTATAGAGTATATAAATTATAATTATATTGGCTATACTACAACTCAAAAAGGTTCAATTAATATTGACCCCACTCAGGATTTAATTAAACAAGGATTTACACAGGGTAATTATACTACTATATATAATTTTGTTCGTAACAGAATATCTTCTTCTTTAGAAAATCCTTTTTATATAAAAGAAATTAGTTCTGATAGAACTGAGTTAAGGATAGCTAATAATAATATTTCTAATGAAGATTTAGAGATATTAGTAAATAATTTTAAAGTTGAGTTAGAAGAATCTCCTTATTTTGAAGATTTTGAAGTTAATTTTGGTAATAATAATATTTATCTTGCTAATAATATAATAACAGATCCTTCTACACCAGATCAGTATACAGTTTTAATAAAATTATATGAACCTTTAGAAAAACAATTTAAAGAAAAAGATACATTAAGAATAATATCTCAAACTGCTGAAGAAATTTCTTACAATGTAAATTTTCCGGCTGTAGTATTACCAACTCCACTTCCAAAACAATTAAGGGGACCTAACTTTAATCTTCCTAAAAAAGGAGAAGTAAATAATTCAACAACCTTTTCTGATTATAATTCATTATTCAATTTCTCCCCCAGTGAAAACTTCACAGGATCTTTAGGAGAATTAAAAAATTTATTAGAAAATAAAGGAATCACTCCTAATGTAAATTATGCAGATTTTAATGATTTTGTTTATTTTTCATCTGCAGAAAAAAGAGTAAGAAACTTTTATTATAAAGTAAGTCTTATAGAGGATTATAATTCTTTTATAGTTGAGCTTCAAAATCTTACAAATGCCGATAATTCGGGGAGTGTAGCAGAATATCAAGCAAAAATATCTAATGTCTTAGAAAATTTTGATGAATATGAAAACTACCAATACTATTCCTCAGGTTCTTCTAACATATATCCTAAAACTAGTGATAGTGATGAAAAACCTTATGTTTTATTTTCAACGGGGAGTAATGAGGCTTTAGCATGGTTACAAGACCAAGCAGTTAATTCTGGGTCTGTTTATGATAATGAAAATGTAGATAGATTATTTAATTCTTTACCTTCCTACATACAGGATGATAATAGAAATTCTTCATTTTTTACATTTATGGATATGACAGGCCAACATTTTGACAATGTTTGGATTTATACTAAAGATTTAAGTAATAGATTTGATGCTGATAATAGATTAAAATATGGTATTTCTAAGGATATTGTAGCAGATGCCATTAGATCTATGGGTGTTAATTTATATCAAAATAATTTTTCTTCAGCTAATTTATTATCTTCTTTAACAGGACTTAACTCAGAAGGAGGATTAATTCCCGATTTACCTTTTCCTGCTTCTGAGGGAGATGAAGTAGTATTAACATACGTCACCGCTTCTTCGGATCCAACAATAATAGATGATGTAAATAAAGAATTTTATAAAAGAATATTTCATAACTTACCTTTATTACTTAAGCAAAAAGGTAGTGTAGAAGGCTTAAGAAACTTAATAAATACTTTTGGTATTCCTGATACTACTCTGAGGATTTCTGAATTTGGGGGTAAGGATAAAACTAATTTTGATGATTGGGATTATTACCAAAATAAATTTAACTATGGTTTAACGGGAACAAATGTTAATTTAACTACTACGGCATTAAATTCTGCTTTTGATGGAGGATTAAACAACATTAGTTTTAGATTCAAATATATAAATGAAAATATTCCCTCTGAAGGAGATGTTTTATTATTGAGTACAATAGGAGGGAATAGCCTAAATATTGAATATACTGGGGGAGGGTTTATAAGTGCGAGTTATTCGGGCTCTATTCCTTCGGCTAGTGTTTATGAAGGTGTTGCTTCTATTGGAGGAGCAGAAATTACAGGTTCTTTCTTTAATGGAGAATGGTGGACCGTAGGAGTTGAGAACTCTAAATTAAGAGTTGGAACTAAAATATATAATGGAAGTGATGGGTTTAAAACAGGACTTAATACTTCGGAACCAGCAACCATAACTTACGGTAATGGTATGACTTTAAAAGGGAGTGATAATAATTTTGCTTTTCAAGAATTAAGATTGTATAGCAAAGCTGCTACAGATAACCAATTTAAGGATTTAATTATGAATCCTCTTTCAATTGAAGGAAATTCATTCAATTCATCAAAAAATGAATTAGCATTTAGAGCTCCTTTGGGAGCTGAGCTTCATATTGAAAATAACCAACTATCTACTAACTATTCTTCAGTCCATCCCGCAATTACAGGTTCATCTTTAATAACTCAATCATTTGCTAATAATAGTAATTATCAATTTCTTGGGGGAGATGTAACATATATAAATAATTCTGAGTTTGTATATGCAGACCAACCTGCTGTTGGAATTAAGAATAGAATAAAAGAAAAAATAAGGAGTGAAGAAATTCAGTTACCTTTTAAGGGAGGTAATACTCTTTCTTCAATTTCTAGCATTCAACAAAATTATTTAACAAATAGTAGTGGTAGTTATACCAAAGATATTAATTTACTTGAAATAGCTGCTTCTCCCCAAAATGAAATTAATGATGACATTAATAATAGTTTTGGATACTTTAATATAGGGGAATATATTGGCGACCCTCGTCAAGTTTCGGAGTCCATTAATCACTATCCTGACTTGGATAAATTACGAGATACTTACTTTAACAAGTATTATAAAAATTATAATTGGACAGACTATGTAAGATTAATTAAATATTTTGATAATTCACTATTTAAAATGATTAAGGATTTTGCTCCCGCTAAATCTAGTCTTGCCACAGGAATTGTAATTAAACAACATTTATTAGAAAGAAACAAACAAAGACCCCCCATTACAGAAACTACTCAATCTTATTATTCAGGCAGCATTCAAACGGGATTTGCTACAGGTAGTCAAGGGGGAGTTTATGATGCTATTAATTACCCCCCACTTTCAACAGAATTAGCAAACGGACCTTCTCCTCAAGTTATTCAAACTTGGGAATATGAAATTCAGACTATCTCAGGTTCTCTAATAAAAACTCAATCAACTCATGATGAATTTTATAATGGAGAATTAAGTGGAAGTGAATTTACAGTTACTAATGGAGAATTGTTCAATAGCATTGTTAAACCCCTAATCACATCTTCTTTTACTCAATTTAGAGATAATGGAAATGGGCTTAACAATAGAATTAGAACATTCACAGGAGATATAACTTCAACGTTGGGTGGAAATGTTGTAATTTTAGTTGATACTAATATTAATAAAATTACTAATATAGCTTTAGGGGGAGCGAATACTGGTGGAACAGGAGCTGGGGGAAGCGTAATTTTTGATTTTAGAGGGTATTATGATTTATTAGGAGTAGGAGATACTTTAACTTTTTCTATTCCCGGTCCTCCTCTTTATGCTGCTCCTGCTTTAAATTTTACAATTACTAATAAAACAGTATATGAAAATAATTCCTATAATAATTACATATTCTCAGTAGAACATGATTGGGCACCTATAGGTGGTTGGGCCTCATTAATAGAAAACATAGCACAAAATCCTCCATTTGGGACTAATGGGGGATTGGTTCCATGGTATGGAATTACACAAATTTATGATGGTTCACCCATTAATTTAAGGGAAATATACTCTGATCCTCTTTTAAATAACATAAGTAATAATAGAAGATCTGTGATTTATCAAAATGTGGATTATAGTAATAACGCCTCTATTCCTGTAAATTTTGATTTGTTAAAAAATGGAGTAGCACTTAAAGCTGAAGTTCAAGATTCAAATTATACAAGAAAATCATGGTCTAATAGTAGGTATAGGGGAACTCGAGTATCATCCTTAGACTTTAATCTGAAAATACAAAGATAATGTTATCAAAATATGTAAATTACACTAAAGAAGAACTTATTGAAGAACAAAATAATCTTAGGATTAATACTGGGGAGGATATAAAGGGTGCCATTGGAGGATTGCCTGTTGTTGAACAAACCCAAGAATATTTTGCTGTTTTTGATGAAGCAGGGTCAACAGGTCCTGAGATTATAGATAAAACTCAACTTAGAATTAGTTATTTAGTAGACTCCCAACTTAATACTTCTAAACCAGTAGAAGGACAACCTGCTGCCTTGAATGCTACTCAAAATTTTGGCAAACAAGAAGAATGTATAGTAAGGGCGGATAATGCTACAGTTTTAAACCAAAATCTTACAGGCAAACAATCTATATATGATATTGGAGCCTTAGCATTGATTTCTACTACTGAATTTGGGAAGAGTAATGATGAGTATATTACTACTATGAGTTTCAACACAGTTGGGGGTCAAATTGTAGGAGAAGCTCAAAATCTTTCATCTCAATTCAGACAAAGTAGTTTTAATGAATTAACTTCAAATGGAGAGTTAACAGCGGAATTTGACAGTATAAGCACCAATTTATCCCAATCAGAGGGTGGTTATGATTGGGTAGAATTTAATAATGATAGTACTTTTCTATTTAAACAGGATACAACTGTAGCAGGAACTAGGATAAGATTTCAATTTTCAGGAAACGCTGCAGTTCAAGATGTTTATTTTGGAGAACAAATTACACTAGAAACTCAATTAGTATTTCAACCTGGGTCTGGAGGTCCCGAAGAAATCTTGGCTACGGGAGGGAGTTCAATTTTGAATGGTGGGGGTGGTGGGAGTGCTCAATATACACCTCAAAACTACATAGTGCCTATAAACATGGAAACTCCATTTAGGAATTTTTTTCAAGATGATCAAATGTTTGTTAGATTAATAAGAACTTCTCCTAGTGGAATTAATAGCAATACAACAATTAAATTTACCTCAGCTACATTTTCAACTCAACAAGAAACCCCCCCAGGAGATGTATTGATAATAGGAGTTAATGCTTGTACTTCTTCATATTGGAGTGGATTTGAAACTGTGGGGGATTCATCAGATCTTAATAAAAATTATAGCATATTAACAGCATCTCAAGATTTTTCTTCTTTTCTAGATGGAAACCATATTCAAAGAATGAATAGTGCTAGCGTTGCTTTTGATCCTAATAATGATGGTAATACATTTAATCCGATTCAAACTGCATTAACTTTTGAAGTTGGTGATGAAATTAGATTTGAGTTTAATAAAAACAAAGTTTATAAAATAATTAAATCTATTGGAGGAGATGATGGTAGAAAAGTATTTATCCATCCCGCAGTGGATACAGTACAACTTGAGGTTCTAGGATCTAATGGAACTCAACTAAATCATTTTACTCATTATAGAATAATTCCTAATGGAGGATATTTAATAATTAATCAAAAGAAAGATAATCAAGCAGGTCCTGAACAAAATTTTAGGGGGATAATTACTCCACAATTCCCCTCTATAGATCTTGAAAGAAAAGGAGATGAATTAATTTATGAATTAAAACAAGCGGGGATAATAGAAACTTAATTTTATAATATTTATATTATATACATACAAATGGGATACTTAAATAACACAATAGTAACAGTAGATGCTATTTTAACTAATAAAGGAAGAGAATTATTAGCTAGAGGGGATGGTTCATTTAGAATCACTCAATTTGCTTTAGCCGATGATGAGATTGATTATACTCTATATAACCCATCCCATCCTTCAGGTAGTGCTTTTTATGGACAAGCATTAGAAAATATGCCCCTATTAGAAGCCTTTCCTGAGACTACTCAAAATCTAAAATATAAACTAGTTACCCTCCCTAGAGGAACAGCTAAAATGCCAGTGCTTGATGCAGGGTTTAGTGCAGTTACTTTAAAACAAGGTGCCTCATTAGCTATAACTCCTCAAACTTTAAATTATCTTGGTAATAATCAAGTATTTGAAAATAGTGGATATACTGTTACAATTGCTGATGTGAGAACCTTAAGCACATTTAATGGAGTAGGCATAAACACAGAACAAGCACAAGCTTTAAATTCCACTACCACTATAGGAACCAATGTATCTAGTACAGTTGTAGGTACTACTGTTAATTTAACAGCAACTACTGTTAATACTTTATTTGGTAGTAATACTCAACTTAATACTACTTTAACTATAGTAGGTAGAGACAGTGGAGCAAGATTAACAGTTCCCGTAACAATAACCAAAACATCATAATAAATGTCATTTAAACGACTTGATCCTGAGGATTTTTTAATTAGTGCCGATAGCGTTACAGCGGGAGCATGGGAAGATGAAACTCCTACTTTAACAACATTTTTTACATCTTCAACACAAGAAGCAGGTGCAAGTGGGGAGTATTATTTAGATTTATTTAAAGATAATACAGCAACCACTGCCGGGTTACCAACCCAATTTTCAGTAGCCTTTGGAGATTCCGTTGGGTCAGGATCTATACTATTTGATCCGGGAATTGATGGAAAATCTCCAAGCTCTACAGTATTTGGTCAATTCCAAAATATTGTATTGGGAGATGAAAATAACAGTTTTATTTTTGGAGATGTAACTCCTGATACTCAAAGTTTATATGTTATATCAGTAGATAGAGCCAAATATAAAGGAAACATATTTCCAGGAACTCTGGATTTAAGGTTATCTTCTGATGGTTCTAGTATTCTTCAATTAACTGATAATAGTAATGATGTTAGTACTGTTACTTTTAATGAAGCCGGAAGAGTTTATCAAGTAGTTTCTGGGTCTAATGGGTCTGCTATAACAGGAGGAGGACAAACTGCTCAAGGATCTTATGGATTATTTCTCCCGGATATTGGTTGTATAGTTTTAAATGCCGCTGCCCTAGATTTAACTTATGGTGCAGGAGGAGGATGTAGTTTAGGTACTGTACGAGATTCTGATACTAATAACAACAATGTTAGAAGATTATATGAATCCCTTAAAAGTGCTGCTAATTTTACTTTGAACAGCCAAGAAAACCTTACATCAGATTTCATTTTTATAAGAGCCCGAAACTCAGAATATAATTATTCAGAAAACCCATCATTTATTAGTGGATCTGAGGGTGAGGTTACTTATACGGAATTTATTAATTCTCCCCAAACCTTTATTACTAGTGTTGGGATGTATAATGATAATAATGAATTATTAGCGGTAGCAAAGTTAAGCAAACCGTTAAAGAAAGATTTTACTAAAGAAACTCTTATTAGAGTTAAGCTAGACTTCTGATGAATGAGCGCTTACAAACAATTTCTTTCATCTGATATCGTAATAACTCCTTTTGAGACTAATAAATCTTTTAGTTTTACTGGGGAGAGTGACTTAAATGCTTCTAATGTAAAAATTGATAGATTTATAGGGAAATCAGAAGAAGAACAAAATTTTAATCCATCTAGTTGGAGCACAACAGGTAACGTAAAACAAGAATATAAGGATTTAATATATAATTCAATTAAAAACTTATATTATGGTAATTATACAAAAGGGGGAAATGATGGTTCTTCCACTTCTGCTTCGGGAAGTTATGATAATTCTTTACCAACAGATTTATATTTTGAAAGATTTTTCCCATCCTCCGATGGGTATTATTTAAATGATATTGGGGTACTTTCAATTCCATCAAAACTTTATGGGAACCGAATTCAACCTAAGTCTTTCAAATTTACATCATCAAGTGTGGTAATTATTGATGATGGGGAAGGAAATTTAAAAGTAGGAGATAAATTTGTAGGTAATATTTTTTATAATCAAGGTATAGCTGTTATTGTGGGTGCCGGGAGTAATATTAATGATGCAGGAGCTTCATACGGCAACGCCGTGTATAACACTAATGTATATGGTACAACAGAAGATGTTAACATAGCATCTAATTTTATGACTTATGAAGATGTTGTTTTAGAATTTTCATCATCATATGATATACTTGAAACTCAATATAAATGTACTATAGATTCTAATGAATTTAACTACTCAGTAAATCCAAGATTACTTTCGAATGATTTAAGAGGAGAAAATAAAATTTTAGATTTAGGAAGTTCCCAATATAGTGACTTTGTTACATCTTCTTATTTTTCACCATTTGTAACTACTGTGGGATTATATAATGATAATAAAGAATTAGTAGCAGTTGGAAAATTATCTCAACCTCTTCTAACCTCACAAACCACAGATACTACCATATTTATTAATATAGACAGATAACATGGCAACACTAAATAAAGCAGGAATTACAGATGGGCAAACAATTGCAGCTGCTCAAATTTCTCAATCCATTGTAGCTTTAAATGGAGAAGAAACTTATGATATTATAATCAATGGTTCTCTTACTTCAAACGACGGAGTAACTTTAACCAATATCCCAACAGTTACTCCTGGAGCTGGTGATTTTTTAGTTTTAGATGGAACAACAGTAAAAACTACAACGGCGGGTGCTTCAGGTACTTCAGGTTCTTCAGGTACTTCAGGTGCCAATGGTGCCACTGGTGGCTCAGGTACTTCGGGTTCATCAGGTACTTCAGGTTCATCAGGTACTTCGGGATCATCAGGTACCTCAGGTTCTTCAGGTACTTCTGTTGGTACTAGTTTAGAAGTTAATCAAATTACCTTTGCGGATAGCACAGAGACTATCTCAGGGTCAAATAATTTTGTATTTAACCATAGTAATAGTCAGGTATTCATTACATCTTCCGCAGGATTTTCTCCATTATCTTTAGGTAATAAAAGAACCACCACAACTAATTCAGGAACAGAAGTCTCTTCAATTCAATTTTTAGGAGGTTTTAATGGAAGTTATTATACAGCGGGTGAGATTGTATTAAAAGCAGCATCTAATTATTCTGCTACTTCTCAACCTACATTTATGGAAATAAATTTAGGGGATGGAGATTCAGCAAATAGCACAAATGAGGTTTTATCTTTAGATGGAGAGGATCAAAGCATTTCCATTCCTGGTTATAAGTTAACCAATGATGATAATAGATTTGATACAAGTGTTTTAACGACACTTCCTTTATGTGCTTCAAATGGTAATTTAAAGTATCATATAGGTGGAAAGCAACTCATGAAAGCCATTGATTTAGGAACATTAGATGCATCTAATGCCACTTCGATGTCAATTGGAGACCCAATTCCATACCAGAACCCCGGAACAGGAGATGATCCTTTAGATGGGTTATTATATGAAGGAAGTATTAATAACCTTGGAATTAATGGAGGTAGCACCTTTACTATTCAATTAGAAGATAATGTAGCAGATATTTTACAATCCGGAGATGAATTCAATGTACAATTTAAATGTTTTAGTATACAGGCTACATGTACTTTTAAATTTAAATACACATTAGGAAATGATACAAAAACTAGAAATATCCCTGATTCAAGTGCAGGAAGTTTGTCTGTAACAACCGATAATAGTAATGATTTGGTATGTATAAAATTTCAATACTTTGAAAGAGATGCACAAAATCACGGCATTTGGCCCATATCGGCATACATCCTAGAAAGTTAAAAAAATAATGAATTGGTTATATAATGGAAAAGAAATCACAGACATATCACAATTTCCCTCAAACACATTTGGGTTTATATATGAAGTGATTACCCCCGAGGGGAAAAAATATGTGGGGAAAAAAGTTTTATACCACAATCAAAAGAAAAAACTTACTAAAGTTGAACTCTCAGAACAAACAGGACGGGGAAGAAGGAAGACATTTAAAATAGTTCAAAAAGAAAGCGATTGGAAGAAATATTATGGTTCCAATAAACATCTTAAAAATCAAATTACTAAAGGAGAAGTTACGCTGGAAAGTTTGGGGAAACAAATTATTCAAGTAGCCTCCAATAAAAAACATCTTACATACTTGGAGACTAAATATCTCTTTCAACTTGAAGTTTTAGAAAACCCAGATTTGTACTATAACGATAATATATTAGGAAAATTTTTCACATCAGACTTTGATTCCTAAATTAGAATTCGTATATTTACATCAATGGTAAATCAATTACTAGTATCCTTAATGGACTCTGTCTTGGGCAAAGGTAAACAAACATCCAGAGGTAACCATGCTTACCACTGCCCGTTCTGTAAACATCACAAACCTAAAATGGAGGTGAATTTTACGGAAAATAAAAAGGGACATAATCCTTGGCATTGTTGGGTTTGTAATACTAGAGGTAAAACCATTCCTAATCTCCTTAAAAAGATTGAGGCATATGATAAAATTGAAGAAGCTAAAAGGTTAATTCCTCAAGGATCATTTGTTGAAGAAACAATAGTTAAAAACGATCTGCACCTCCCTAAAGAATATACCCCTTTTATTGATAACCCCTCCAGCCTAATGGCTAGACATGCTTTGGCTTATCTAAAAAAAAGAGGGGTTACAATGGAAGATATGATTAAATATCATATGGGGTATTGTGAAGAAGGAGAATATAGAAATATGATTATTATTCCCTCATACGATTATAAGGGGAATTTAAATTATTTCACTGCTCGAAGTTTTGAAAAGCAACCATTCCGTAAATATAAAAATCCATCAGTATCGCGTGATATTGTGCCATTTGAAATGTTTATAAACTGGAATAGCCCGTTGGTATTATGCGAAGGACCATTTGACGCCATAGCCATCAAAAGAAATGCAATACCGCTGTTAGGAAAAAATATACAAACTAATTTAATGAAGAAAATCGTTTCTTCTAAAGTTGAAAAAATATACATAGCACTCGATAGTGATGCTATGAAATCTGCAATTAAATTTTGTGAAAAGTTTATGAATGAGGGTAAAGAGGTTCATTTATTAGAAATGGACGATAAAGACCCTAGTGAGTTAGGATTCAAACTTTTTACTGAACTTATTCAAAAGTCCACCCCATTAACTTTATCGGGGCTTTTGGCTAGAAAATTAGCCCTATGAAACAAATTAAAAAGAGTTATGGTAGAATATTAGAAATATCTGATGACCATAAACAAATAACCCTCCCAGATGGAAGATATTACCAACGAAATGGAGAATATTATCCTTCTGTAACTTATGTATTAAGTCATTACCCCAAAGGTAAATTTTTTGAGGACTGGCTTAAAAAAGTAGGTTATGCTTCAGAACATATTGTAAAAAAAGCATCATCTGAAGGTACACAAGTATATGAAATGATTGAAGATTACCTTAATGGTAAAGAATTGAAATTTTTAGAGTATGGGGTTCCTATGTATCCTACACTTGTTTGGCAAATGTTTTTACGATTTGTTGATTTTTGGGAAGAATATAAACCAACATTAATTGAGGCTGAAGTCCATTTATTTTCAGATAAATTAAAAGTAGCAGGTACTTGTGATATGGTGTGTGAAATCAATGGTGAATTATGGGTTATAGATTTTAAAACATCAAATCATCTTCAAACCACATATGATTTACAAACTGCTATTTATTCTCAATGTTTTGAGGAATGTTTTGGTAAAAAAGTCAATCGCACAGGTGTGTTATGGTTAAAATCTTCAAAAAGAGGTCCTAAAAAGGGTGCAATGCAAGGTAAAGGGTGGGAAATGTATGAATCTAAACGTACACAAGAAGAAAATTTAAACATATATGGAGCTGTAAGGACTTTATTTGATATAGAAAACCCAAATCATAAACCCGCATTTACTGAATTTCGCACCACAGCTAAAAGAGATTTGTAATATTTATAACAAATACTCTTTATGAAACTATATGATATTTTAAAAGAAATACAAGGTAAACCCAAAGCTATTATATTAGCAGGTGCTCCTGGAGCAGGAAAAGGGTATATCTTAAGGGGTTTAGACTTAGGAAGTTTAAAAGTATTAAACGTAGACGACATTTATGTTCCTATGTTAAAAAAAGCTAATATAACATTAGACTTAAAAAATGCTACTCCTGAAGAAAGAAGCAATCAAGCTAAAGCAATGGCTGCAGCTAATAAAGAATTCAAAGGCAATTTAGCAACTACCATAGGAGGAAAAGAATCATTTATATTGGATGGTACAGGTGCTTCATTAAAAGAAACATCTAAATTAAAGACCGAATTAGAAGAAGCAGGATATGAAGTATTTATGCTTTATGTTTATACTGATTTAGAACGCTCTTTAAAACAAAATCAAGATAGATTCGAAAAATCAGGAGGAAAAGATAGAAGCTTAGCTCCGGCCATAGTGATGAGAACATGGAAAAGTGTAACTCAAAACCATGCTCCTTATAAACAATTATTTGGTAATAATTTTGTATCTGTTGCTAATACTTTAGGGGATGAAAAGTTAACTGATTTAGAGGATATAGTAACTAAATATCTTACACCTTTTGATCCTAAGGGCACCAAACCTAAAACCCCTGCCCAACAAGCAAAATCAGATGCTCGAAAAGCCAAAGATGCCGAAGAAATAAAAGCATTATTAAGTGATAAAGGAGTAAAAGATATCATAACTACCTCAGTATCGGCTGAAGAAGCACAATCTAAATTAAAATCCTTTTTAGCATGAATAGTCTAGTTGAAGCATTGATTGAAGGTATTATAAGTGAAGAGGAACAATCCAAGAAAAAGATAATTGGAATGTTTGGAGGTGGGTTTAAACCTCCCACATCAGGTCATTTAGAAGTAGTAAAACGAGCCCTAGAAGAAAATCCTGAAATGGATGCTTTAATTATATTAGTAGGTAGTGGTACACGAGATACGGTTACTCAAGCTGATTCAATTGCTATTTGGAACATATATAAAAAATATCTTCCAAATAAA
>Ga0181377_1000279_pt1 | contig 19908 bp, 22 predicted proteins | sample LowvirmetaG_9_FD_130160 | JGI IMG/M metagenome (GOLD analysis project Ga0181377, IMG submission 130160) | Marine viral communities from the Subarctic Pacific Ocean - Lowphox_13 viral metaG | ecosystem: Environmental > Aquatic > Marine > Oceanic | place: Subarctic Pacific Ocean | collected...
AATAATCATACAGTACATCTACAGGATTTTGATCTGCTCCTGTTGTATAATCACCTGATACTAAACTTGCGTCTGTATCACCTTCTGTTAGTTGGCTTACATTTAAAATCTTTTTACCTTCTAATACCATTGTCATTGTTGGTAGTTGCCCACCAAATGTGTCACCATTTGCTGTTAATTCAATAGCAAAATAACTTACGCCTTGTAGTCTATGATTATCTGTCCAAGGTGTTAGTTTTACTGTTCCTGTGCCTGTTGGTGTAGCTGTTGCTAAAAATACTGTTCCTACTGTGTTGTTTGGTGAGCCTACAGTTGTATAATCTGTTGTACCTACTGTTTCAATTTTATAGAACTTGTCTTTTTCAATAGTTGTTGCATCTACTGCGGTTGTGCTGTTTACACTGGTTTGCAATGCTGTATCTACTGTTTGTGTTGTAGTACCTGGATACCAATTACAAGTTATGTAACTTGCGTATTTGCTAATAAAGTCAGTTAAGGTTTGTCCACCACTGCTGTTTGGTGTTAGTACTCCTGGTGTAGTAGCGTCATCTGCGTCCCATACAATAGTATCATTGAAATACATTTGTTTTACTGTGCCTATTTCACCTTCACACATAACAATAATCATATTTAATTTTGTTGTTTTACTCAAGTCACCTGATCCATCTGAACTTTCAATGAATATTCTGGTTCCACCCATACGTTGTTTACCATACAGTACAAATATTGGATCATTGTTTGATTGTTTGTTTACCAATACATTTGATCTTGCAATACGTGCTTGACGCTCTGCACGTTTCTGTGCTTTACGTTGTTGATTATAACTGAATGCTGTAATTGCTAATTTTATAACAAATTTTGTAAAAGGATCAAGTCCCATTTGCATACCTCCATATTGTGTGAGGTACATTTGTGCTTAAATCATGTCTTGTTATACCACCTGTATTATCACCTAATCCCCAAGCAAAACCCATAAACACTATGTAACCACTGCTGAATCTTCTATCATGTTGTACTTGCACTATATCACCGTCCTGTAAATCTTCAACTTGTTTGTATCCGTGTTTTGGAAACCACTTGTCCAATGGAATCTTTTTAGCCCAAGTTATTGCTGTCTTTAAGTCATAGTATTTACCGTATATTTGTTTGAGTGTTTCTGTGCCGTGTGCTATATCATGCCATTCCATAAACAAAGTACAACAATCATTTTTACCTCTTGCCCAAGGCTGATGTTTCTTTTCTGCTAACCACATACCAAGTCTATATTGTAGTTGTTTTTCCATTATGCCTCACGCCATATTACTTCTTTTTGCACTTCTTTTGCATAACTAAAGCCTTCATCACTTGAGTGTATTTCTTTTTGACTGTTGCTGTTTGTGTATCTTGTGCTTATTCTATCAAAGTTTGTCCAGTGACTACTTGTTTCTATTTCACCTGTAGTACTATCACCTTTGTCTGATAATGTTGCACTTATGTTGTTTATATAACCTTTGTATAATACCACTTGTTGTGATACTGTAAAGTTTTCCATGAATGCACGGAATATTGTAACTGGTTTGTCAATGTAATCTAAACCTTGTATAGTTTTTAATACTGTATCACCTGTTGGTAATGTTACAATACCTGCCAATGTTATTGTTAGTTTTTCAATACTAAAGTTTGCGTTATCAACATAATCAGTTATCTGTAATAACCCACCTGCGGCTGTGTATGTGTTGCCGTCTGATAGTGTTAGATTATAAGGTGCTTGTGTTAGATAATATGTATGTGTGCCATCTATTTCTAATTTAACACAGTCATAGTATTGTATAGTTTCTTTTGCTACTATTTGTTCTAATGTTGCCATAGTTTATTTCCATCTATCTAAATCAAACATTACAGTTACATAATAGTAATTGTTTTGATCCACACTATAATTGAAGTTATCTTCTGCCAATGATACAACTGCGTGTGATGGATGTTTGTATATAATTTGTCCTGCAGTTTGTGCTTGGCGCATTGGCCAAGGTGTACGTATTTTTGCTTCACCGTAAATGTTTGAATTTACTGTGTTCAATGCTGTGTGTAGGTTACCATTTTCATTTTCACCATCAATGAATACTTCACCTCTTTCAAATGCACCTACATTACTTAAAAATCCATCAACAGTTAGTAGTGTATCACCTAAACTTGTTGGTTCTCTGAGACGTATGTGTTTTGTTGTACCTGTTGAGTATGTGTCTCTCCATAATATCTGAACATTATCTTTGTTTTTTAGATTAAAGAAGAATGGTGTGCTTTGTCCGTGTGCCGCTTGTGCTATTGCATGAAACTTCTTAAAGTCACTTACATCCATTGGTGGATATGTTACTTCTAATTGCCATTTTGTATGACCCATACTACGTGTGTATTTTATACCACTGCTTGATGTGTTTACAATAGTAGGACTGTTGTAAACAATGTTTGCACTTTGTGGTGACACGTGGTTTGGCCATTCTTTGTTTGCATTGTAACCATCACTTGCCCATTCATCATCTGTATCAAATACATCTTCTTGTTCAGCCAATGTTAATGCTGGCGGTGTGTATGTATCTGCTACAGTTTTAAATGTTAACATCTTTTTACCTTCAGGCTGTCTACCTACATTATTTAATGTAACACCTGTTAGGTATCCATTTGAATTACTTGTTAAGTTAACAGTTGGTCCAATAGTAGCAAATGTTCTTGTTTGGGATCTATCAATAGGATAATAATCTGTGCTTAATTCTGGATTATTAGCATATGTGCTGGCACCAGTACGTTGTAGATATACAGTATTACCAAAGTTTATTACTTCTAAATCTTTGGCAAAGTGATTTCTATTGTTTGGATTGTTTAATAGTAATTGACCTGTTGTACTATCTACTGGTGTAATACTTGTACCTACGTTTGCTGTAGTTACAAGACCACTTAATCCTGTAACTTTACCACTGTCAACAATGTTGATATCTGTTACACCTTGGAATACTACTCTTGGTGAAAAGGGTATGCCTGCTCCACCTGCATTATTATAGAAAGGTGGTTTACTCCAATATGTATCTACACTTTGAACACTATAGAAGTTTTCCAAGTTTGTTGTTACAACAAATCCATTTGGTAATGTAAAATTACCATTTACTGTTGGTCCTTGCCATAGGTATGAATTACCTAAAGGACTTGTATCAATTTGATTTACTTTAAAACGTCTTTCTGTTGCACTACCATATGATTCATCTTGTAACTGAATAACAGCTCTAATAGTATTACCTACTGCATCAGGATATTGTATTATTGTACCTGTTTTAATTTTACTAAAATGTGCAAAACTGCTTGGTATTGTGTTGTATGCATTGCTAACACCATCAACAGTTTCAACACCTGTGCCAAGTGTTATACTTACACCACTGCTTATTGTGTCATCTGCGTTTGGTCCAACCTTTTCAAAGTCTGAATATGAATTGAAAGTTGTTTGTGGATCTAATGTTGTAGTATATTTCATATGAAATTTAAAATCATACGTATTTGTTTTAAAATATCCACTTGAAATTTGACCAGGGCCTTTGTTGTTTGTAATCAATTTTGGAACCCACTGAAAATCACTGAATATATCTTGTAAACCCATTGCATTTTGTGGACTACCGTCTTGTAATCCTTCATATGCATCAGCACCTATAACTTTACAGTTGATAGTTTTAAAATCAGCATAGTTCATTGTTGTCATATTTGGTGATGGTAATTGTCTACCTTCTATACCGTTGTATGAGCCTGGTGCTGTTCCGCTTGAACCATCTTCAAACTTAACTTGTACACTACCACCATTGGCTGTTACGCTACTAAAACCTGTAAATGCCGCTTCTTCACCCCAAGGCTGTAATATAACACTTTTAGTTGCACTTGCACCTGTTGTTTTGTTTACATAGTTAACATCAACATACAAACCACCACTGTTTGTTTGTAATATATCTAATAATCCTTTGATAAGAGGTATTGATGTTGCATAATCTTCATCATAATAAAATGTTGTAATGTTGTTGCCATTTACTTTGTAACTTGCAATACCAAAAAATCTTATTTCAGCTGTATCTGATTGATCATACGTATCAAATGTATCTAAACTTGTATCAATAGCTTGTCCACCATTTGCTGGACGTACATTGGATGCACTTACAACATTCTTACTATCTAATGTAAATGTTGTACTGCTAAAGTTTACACTTGTGCTTGTTGCTAAATCTTTATCAAATATGTTAAATGTATTACTTGTTAAATCACCTGGCTGTGTTTCACCTACAATAGTAGCTGGTATCATATTATTTGCATTCCAGTTTATTGGAACACTTGGTGTTGTACTTGTTATATCTTTTACAGGATGTTTGTAATAACCTTTGCCTGGATAATCCATACGTTGAGTATCTGTAAATGTATTAACTAAAATCTTGTCAATTTCTAAATAGTTGTTGTCAGCATCAGTGTTGTAATCAATGATTGAATTTTGTGTTAGATTACGTACTCCACTATCCTTGATCAACCCTTGTGTTGTATCTGGATTAGCGGCGCCTACAGTAGGATCAAAATATCTTACACTACTTATAGCACCACCTGATGTGATATTATAGTGTGGTAAACTTGCTCTACTTAATTGTGTATCTAACGCACCTCTTGCTGTAGTTGTACCATATGTTGTTAAGAATGTTGCATATGTTAATGGTGTAGTCATACCTGAATCTGTATATAATTGAAATGTATCAGTACCTGTAACTTTATCAACATACAATTGATATGTGCCACCGGGTCCATCATGTAACATACTTTGATATGGTTTTGTGGCATCATCTGCGTTAGCAAAGTCAATGCTAAAGTTATCATACAATGCTCCATTGCCACCCATTGATAGTTTTACTTGAACAGCATCATTTGTACTATCATATGCTGTAGGATAAACAAACTCAATAGGAACATCTGCTATACCTGCTGGTATGAATAGTGGACTGGTTGTTAAATCACTGTTGCTGTATAAATTAGCAACTCCACCACCTGCATCTTTGTAGAAGAAACTTGAACCGTTGTAGTTTGACATACTTCCATCAAATCCATCTAATTTAACTACATCACCATTTACTAAACCATTACCAGTTGAACTGCTAATATTGAATTCACTTGGACTTAAATCTACACCTGGTGTATCATTTACGTTAACACTACTACAATTTGCTAAAATCTGTTCACTATCAATAGTAACAATAGGATAATACCATATGTCATACATACTCATATTATCTAATTCACTTTGATTGTCTATAGCTTTGTTAAATTCACCTGTTGCTTTTGCAAATTGTGCTGGTGTTGCTGTTGGACTTGTTCCTGCCCACGCCAAGTAGTTTCCGTCTACCAACTCATTCATTCTACCTAACCAACCAGTGGTAGAAGTTCCATAATAATCTGGATCAATAAAACCTGTTCCTGAATCATTTGGATACTTAAAAATATTCAATGTCATTAATATATCCCCTGTCTGCCACGTCTATTGTAGGCATTTTGTATAATACCTTCAATTTGGTTCTTGTTCTTTAATAAGAACTCTGTACCTGTCTGAGTGTCTATACTTTGTATAGTAATATTTACCGGCGGAGCGGCCGGTGCTGATAGTTGATTCATTGGAGTGATATTTGCTGGTCCTGTAACAATCTCAGCGCCAGCTTCTCCTGCAATACCAAACTTACCTGCGCCAAGTTTACCACCATCTGCAAAGAAGCCTCCAAAGAAGTCTTTAACACCACCTACAACACTTGTAGCAAAACCTGATAATCCACCAAACATTCCACTTACGCCTCCATTAAATCCACCACCTGTTAGTGAACCAATTTGACCTAATATACTGTTCAATTGATTACCACCATTTAGTGTATCTGAGATAAGATCTTTTAGTGTGCTTTTCCATAGTCCAGCAAAACTTTCAAAGTTTAAATTACCTTCTACAAGTCCATCTGCTAATATATCATTAAACTGTTTATTGAAGTCTTCAACAAAGGCGTTATTGGCTTCTTTCATTTCACCAGTTTTTTGCATTACTGCTTTTTGTAATCTATCATAGTCTGATATGATTTCATCTACTTGTTCTGTTGTAGATGTTGTAGTCATATCTTTCATTTCTTCAAAATCTGATATTATTTCTGCTTTAAGTTCTGGAACAATACTGTTACCTACCAAGAAATCATAAGCACCAGTCCATAGTTCTTTTATTTTGCCTGTTGTTGCTTCTGTTGCTTTTACAACACTATCTTTGATGCCACCAAAGTTTTCTTTTATCTTTTTAGCAAAGTCTGTCACTACTTCAATTGCACCTATTATTTCATCTTCAAATTCTTTTATAGTATCAACAACAAAATCCATTGCTGTGCTTACAGCTTCTAATCCTAATTTAAACAATGGTAATGCCGCTTCATATATAGGCTTCATTACTTCCAACATTGTACTAATAAAATTAAAGAATAGTTTTAACACTGGTACAACAACATCTGTTAGTACCAAACCAATAGCATCAAATGCTGGTTGCAATGCCGCCATAGCGTCTTTGAACTTTTCTAACATAGCTGGTGCACTTGCCGCCAAGTCTTTTACAAATGTTGTCATTGCTGGTAATATAGGTATAAGAGCTTCTTGTAATAAGAAGCCTAATTGATCTTTTAATCTACTTAAACTATCATTGAATACTTCTGCACGTTTAGCATCATCAAGACTGACTATGTTCATACTTTTAGCCACTTCAGCCAATGCTTCTCCTGTACTGACTCCATCTTTCTTTAATTGTTGGAATATACCAAGTACTTTAGGACCAACCATCTCACCCAATATTTTCTGAGCGTCTGCCATACCAATTGATCCATTTTGCATTGCTTGAGCAACTGCTGTGAATAGATCTGGTGCGTCTTTTAATTTACCATTTACATCAAATATACTGTCACCAAGTTTTGCCATGATTTCAGCATACTGTTTGTTGCCGGCTATACCAGCCGCCATACGTCCTTCAAGGTTTCTAAACATTCTATCAGTTTCTTCTGCTGATAGTCCACCTTCTTCTAATAGTTTTCTAATTACCTGAAACTTTGCAAAACTTTTCTCTGTAGTGATACCTACGTTTCTTGCCGCTTTAGCAAGATTGTCCATATCATCAATGACTTTCTTGAACACTACCAATGTTCCAAGCGCCGCAATAGCCGCACCTGCTATACCAATAGCACCTTTGAGCATAAGAGCTCTACGTGCTGTTCTGTCTAAACCTTTGTCTACCTTATTGATAGCTCTACTGGCTTTGTCTTTTGCTTGAATCTCAATAGTGTGTTTGGTTGCCATAGTTTATTTCCTCTTGGTTTGATTAACCTGATACTCAAAATATTTAGCCCACATTTCTAACTCAATTGTGCTAACATTATTGAGGACCCATTCTACCGGTTGATTTAGTGTTTCTGCTATTCTGAACAAAAACAGGGTCTCTAAATCTTTGGTGAGTTTCCCATGGCGTCTTGTGCTTCCTTTTTAGCGTCATTCATTGCACCAACAACACGTATGATCACTTCAGGATCTACTTCTCTCATCAATACAATTCTATCAGCCGCTGTAAACATTTTCTTACCATCTTTTGTAAGACTTTTGGCAATCAATGTTTCAACTAAAGCTTCAACAAGGTCTCCTTTACCATGTAACTCTATAATCTTTTTTTCTACAGCAAAGTTTGTTGCCGCTTTAAAATAAATTGTTTCTTCCCATTCAGGAACTTCAATTTTTATTAAATCATGTGCTAATGCACTATGAAAGTGACTTCTTGCTTTTTCTAATGTACTTTTTGTCATTTGTTTTTTCATCCTTGTTATGGTTTACGGACTCTTGCCAATACTGGCTTGACTATACCTTTGGGGGCTTGTCCACTCCAGCCTGGGTTGCCGTCCAACCTTTCTATATAAGGTACATCATTTCTTATGACTACCTTTGTTTTGCCTGTGCCTATAACGTTACTCATTTTTGTAACATTTTTCCAACCTCTTTGTGCTTGGCCAGTATCAATAGGCGTTTGGCTTACTAAATTTGTAAACAGCCGTGTTTGATATTTGTCATAATCACGGGCTAACTCTTTCAACATTTTTCTGGTTGTTTTACTTGAGTAGCCCATGATATGATCAATTATGCTACAGATACGTCTGTTGTTAATGCTCCACTACCCGTGAAACTTATGCTTACAGATTGTACTTCACCCAATGTGGCAGAGTTTTCAATACTTGTAATGATTGCATCACCAGTAAATCCAAAGTCTGTATCAGTGGATTTTGGATAAAAGTATAGTCTAACTTTAGAACCAACACCTAATGTTGCGTTTGGCGCACCATCTTGGTTAATTGTTTGACTACCAGCAACTCCTAATGTGTCAGTGAAGTTAGCTTCCGCTGAACCTTCCCAACCTAATAGGCCTGATTTACTTTCTTTCCATGTTGCACCCATATAGTTGCACTCTAACAGTTCTGCATTTTGTGTAACAGTCCATGAAGTCAACATAGCAATGTTTGTGAAGTTAGCCCCGTCATCTGTGGACACGCCTAACGCACCGTCTTTTCCTGCGTAACAGTTTGACATAATAATGTCTCCTATGTGTTATTTAATTTATAACAATATTCAATTGTGAATATCATTCTACAACTTGCAAAAGGTGCACTTTCACCAGTTGTTACAGTCTCTACTCTTGAGAGCCTAATATCTTCTACAGTAGAATCTAATGTTCTATCTGCCATTAGTGTGTTTTCAATAGCTTCCACAGCAATGTTCCGCTGAGTATCTCTTGAACGTCCACCAATTAACAATACAAGATCTATTTCCATAGTACCTCTGCGTTGTAACCCGTCAGTTCCCATTGTCATAGTAATATCTTCAATGTCTTCATCTGATGTTTCAACATATACTGCTGGAAATGCTGTTTTTGGTAGTTCATTAGGGTCAATTGGATCTCTCTCAACTTTACCTAATTTAACACTACGTTGTTTCTTTAGTTCTTTTATAACAGCTGATAATATATCTTCTCTACGTGCCATTATCTGTACAACCTATCTTGTGATACCTGTTTGACATCTTCATTGCCAATGGATCCATCATTTTCAAAGTCATACTTTATACCAATACCAAACTGTAGTTCCCACTCTTCAGTGAATCTATCTTTGTAGAAAGATAGTTGTTCTCTAAAAGGGTCACCTTCAGGTCTGAATGTACTTAACTTTGGTAAGATATAGGCATATAAGGCTTGATATACTGTTGTCTTTGTCCATTGTGCTTCTACAAGTTTACTTGCATTGTATTCACTTCTGCTGTAAAACTTATTGAACCATTTGAATTGAATCAAGTTCTTAACATCTTCTTCAGCCTTGGCTAATTCATCTGTCCAATCATCAACTCCCTGGTCAAAAACTTCAGGTGCATATTCTTGTAAATTGTTATTTGTAGCAAATGCCATATATATTCTCCTATAGTAGTTGGGGGAATATATCCCCCAACAGTATTAGTTATTATTATGCCGCGTCTTTCAATAAGATACCACGTGTAGCATCAAGCGTTGTTACGTTGAAAGCTATACTTGCAACACAGTCTACACCAACTGCAGAAGCTCTGTTATCAATATCTACTTTTACGCCACCTTGAGTTGCGCCTCTTAAAGCATCTTGTGAGAAGATTGCCGCTTTAGTTCCAGTAACACCTGTGTTAGTGTCATTTAAGAATTGGCTGACAAAACATGGTACACCTGAGATAGTACCTATAGCACCTGTTCTCATTGCTTGGTTTTGTACGTCTGAAGCCGCAAAAGCTGATGAACCAATATCAGTCATAAACTCTTTGTATGCCGCCGCAGAAATAACTGCGTTTAGAGGTCCGCCCTCACCTGCCGCTCTGATAGCACCAATTGCTTCATAGAACTCTTTTAATAGAGCTTGTGAACCAGTTTCAGTGATCTCTTGTTGCGTTAAGTTAGCCATCTCTGCTGATACCATAGTATCTACTTTAGCAGAAATTGCGTTACCCATGATTCTTGACATATTGTCTACGTCAATACCACCAATGTTTCTTAAAACACTTCTTGCCGCAATCAGTTGTAAAGAAATAGTTTTCTTTGTGTCTGAAGGGATAACTGTTTCAAAGTCTTGTGGATTACCTGAACCACCTGCTGATTCAGATGAGATAGCTGTAGCCGCTACAGAACCCATAACAGCAACTTGCGTTGATGCTGAGCCTGCTGGTACTTCTACCATAGGTACTAAAGTACCTGGAAGGTATAAACTGTTTTCTTGTGCCGCGTATACCGTTTGTGATTGAAATGGGACCATTAAAGCGTCTAAATTTAGACCTGATCCGTAATTTGAGTTTGCCATTTTATTATTTCCTTTTTAGTTAAATTTGACCTTGAGTTTTCAGATCTTTGTAGATCTTTCTATGCTCAGGTTTATTCATATCAAGTGTTGTAAGATCAAAGTCTTTTTGATCTACGTTGTTAGTGTTACCTTGACTGCCAGTACCTTGTGGTCCAGCGGCCTTGAAATACTGATGACTTGATAAGAACTCTTCAACTAAATTATCAACAGACATTGGGTCAGCTTTGTCTGTATATCTTGGTTTCCCATCTGAATCAATAACTGTTACGCTACCGTCATTAGTTAGTTTTAAATTCTTTCTCAATAGTTGAGCAACGTGTTCTGGTGCTACTGCTTTCAGCTTTGAAGCTGAATTTATTAATGCACCGTCTACTTTGATACTTTCTAATTCACCACGCAATGAAGCAATTTCACCGTCTGCTTTCTCACGTTGTTTCTTTAGTAGCCCATCAAAATCATTTTTCTTGATTAATTGCTCTTCCTCAATCTGTTCTTTCAAACTTTTGAGTTGTTTGTATTCATCCACGTCAACACCGTCATATTTTTTGTTGACTTGGGCAACACGTTTGCCAATTAATTCATTAACCTCTTCTTGAGTAAATGTTTTAACTGGTTGTTTGTCCTGGTTATCTATTTGGCCTGTTTCAACAGAGCCAGTCTCTGTTGCTTCAGTATTACCATGAATTTCTGTTGTCATGTCAAATCCTTTTTTGGGGTTCTGATATACTATTGTATATCAACGTTTATACGTTTATTTATCACCCTAATCTTCTTCATTTTCTATGGGTACCCAGTAGTGAAGACAGTTATAACCGCCTCTTACTACAAATGGATCACCTGGTGATTTACCTGCCCAGCTACCACTGTCCCATATGTTTTGTATTTCATCTGCGGATAATTCTTGTCCTAACATCTCTCTACAAAACGGTCTGCTTTTTTCTACAATACCACCTTCATATCTGAACCTTTCAGCACCTATATTGTTGGCACGTGCTTTGCCAAATGCACCATCAAATTGTCCTACTGTATTTTCTGATGTAGTCTTTAAGATAGCGTTTAAACTTGCACTGGTATTAACATCTCCCGGTAACTTACGTTTGATAGTGGCAACTACTGCGGCTAATTCAGCACCAGTGGCACCTTTCTTCATCATTCTACGTAACTTACGTTGTTCACGTCTTACATCTGGGTTTGAACTTTCCATTTGTATTCCGCTAATTCTTCCTCTAACTTGGTTAACCAAACTTGCTGTGGTTACACCTGCTACTGTACCTAATGTTACAACAGTTAAGATATCTTGTGCCCCTGAATTGACTGCTGTACTCATATTGTCTTGACTTTGTGCCAACAATGCTGTTTGTGCAACAAGGTCTGCATTTTGTACAGGTAGACTACTTTGTGTTAGGTAGTCCTGACTTACATCTATCAGGGGTTGAGCCACTGTACGGATGCTTTCTGAATATTTGTTGTATGCACCTATAATCTGTGGTCTTACCAACTCTAATGGTAGCCCTTGTGCTACCAAATCTGCTATTTCATTTTCTAATGACTTGATATTATCAAACGCACCTGCTTGTATTTCATTTAATGTACGTTGTAATACCTTGTCATGTTTTTTAGTATTGAATGCCATTAATCACCTTCATGAGTGTAACCCATTTCACCTAATGCCAAATGTTCTTCATGTGTTTGTGCTACCACTGTCTCACCCGTTTCTGGGTTTGTCATTTCATGTGGTACAAAGTCACCTTTGTCCATATCATTTAAGATGGCACTTTGTTTAGCGGCATCATCAATGCTTACTGCAACAATCTGTTTGTTCAATTCATCTTGGAACATAGGATTAGTAACACCTGCACTTTTAGCTTTAAGTAAAAATTCAAGCTCAAGAAATTCATCTCTTATATCAAATGATTCTGGATACTCAATGCTGAAGTTATCTGGATAGTTTAGATTTTGCCAATCTAACCAAATATCCCACATCATCAATTCAGTTTCACGTAGTGTATCAGCAATGTCAGATAGCTTGGCGTTCAAGAGTTGGCGTTCTGTTTGGAGAGCCACCCCGGACATTGGACTACCTGTTGTAGCTTGTATTGCACTTGTATGTGTCATACGTTGAATAGCTTGTACACTATTGCTGATTGCTTTTAGTATACTGTCTGTTGTACTCAATGCTGGTGATAACAAGTAAGGTTTAAGACCTGCGTCAGTACCTTCTTCTAAATTAAGAATACTACCTGCACCTGCTACTGCGTCAACACTTGTTGGTTTAACCAATGTAGGATGTGAACTTATTCTCAAGTGTTGTTCAATTTCACTTAAACAGTTGTATATAAACTTTTGTTGATCTGCTACATCTGCAACCAAACTTAAACCAACACCTTTAACAGGTGATTTAAGTGGAGCATGATGTACAAATGGAACATAACCCAATTTATTAGCATATTCTTCAAAATCCATTACGCCTTTTAGTTCACCACGGTCTGACTTTGATACTTTGTACTTGCATACTTTATTTTCATACCATAGTGTGAATACAACATATTCATCATTTTCTGATTCTCTTACTTTGATGTATTTTAATGTTAGTTTGCCTGCTGTATTACGTTCATAGTACCAATCTAATACATTCTGTGGTGTATACATAGCCGCATAAGCACGGATTGAATGAGCAATCTCTTCTGCTTGTGTTTCTACTTTGTAGTTTGGTTTGTCTACCAATATCCAAGTTGACCCCATACACATAGCAAGGTCATTGGCAGTCTTTAAGAAACTGTCAAAACTTTGTCCTTCTTGGTCTGTGTCTTCTAACCATTGTTCTACCAATGGATTGTTTATCAATAGACCTAAATCTCTTTTAGGTAATGTACGGAATAAAAAACTTCTATAGATATCTATAGTTGTTTGTACGTGATTATCAAGAGGTGTACTTGCAATACGTTTGCCATATTGATCACCTGGTCCTTGATTCTCTCCAATGTACTGAGTAAGGTAACTGCCTTTTTTATATATCTCACCGCCAACGTAACTTTTGTAATGGTAATTTGCTTGGTCAGCTACTTCAGCATAATGAGGATGTGTTTTTTCTAATTGTTCTAATGTTAACATATGTTTACTTCCTATAGGTTATAACCCTTTGTATTTAGCATATCAATAATGCCCAAATAACTGTGGCCCGTTGTGCTCTGGCACTGGCCTACGTATAGGATTAATCCAATGTATCAAATAACCAACGGCATCATTCATGTGAGAATAGTCTTCACCTGTTTCACCTTTGTTTGGAATCATTGTGTTCTCCCTATACGTTTGACTGCTGATACAACGTATAATTTGCTTACAACGTGGATCAACAGTTAGCTTTATGCTTCCGTCAACGGCTTTTAAACTGCTATTTACAGCCGCTATTCTGTCTTTTACTGGTGGATTAATACTTTTAACTTTGAGTACAAATCCCTTTTGACGTAGTATGTGATGATCACTACTGTTACTACTTGTCTTACGTGCTTGTCCACTTGCATCTGGATATACCCATATTGGGTTATCTGGATACCTACGTCTAATCTCATCTGCCATCTCATATGTGTTGCTTCCGTGTATAACAACTTCATCTATGAAATGTACTTGTCTGTCTACCACCCTGGCTATACCTGCTACCAACGGTGATACGTTAAAGTCCATGGCAACGTGTAATACTTCTTTCTTTGGTAATTCTACATTGTTGCGTTTAACGTGTAGTTTAGCGTTCCAGTTATAGTATATTGTTCCAGCATATGTTTCAAAACTGGCTTCATATTCTTGCCTAAAACTCTTTTCATCTAATTCTGTTTTGGCGGCTTCTATCTCTTCTGATGGAACATTACCACCTTGTAGTGTAGTGTATTGGAATGCACTATAATTCTCCATATGTTGTGCGTTTGTCCATAGATCAAATATCCAACTGTTCTTACCACGTGGTGTAGTAATAAACATAGCACCACCTTGTTGATCAGATAATGCTGGACGGCAAACTTCTTGAAACATTTGCTTGTCTATAAGAGCCGCTTCATCCATAATCATATAACTCATGCTTCTACCTCTTAACGTGTTTATATTGTCTGCACTACACAGATATATCTTACTGCCATTCTTCAAAGTGATTGTCAAATCACTTTCATTAATTTTTTTAGCCCATCTACAGTCCAACATCTTTTGTTTCAAATCATCCCATAGTATCTGTTTACACATCTTGTATGTTGGTGCAATATAGAATACCTTTTGATTGGGATGCCTTGCCGCTTTGGCTATTTGGTGCATACTTAAAAATGTTTTGCCCCAACGCCTACCAGCAACAACAACCTTGAATCTGCTGTCATCATCTGCAACTTCTGCCTGTGTTGCACTCAATGGCATTATTTCTTATCCTTTTCTTTCTTGACTCCACCTGAATTACAGTAAATGCCAAAGAAGCCGGCACCTGCGCCAACTACTACACTTACAAAACCAGCTTGTGCTGTTGTAGGATCTGTCATAGTCATAAACCATGTTGTTACTGCATAAAAGGCGTAACAGTACATAGCCATTAATAGTCTTGGTATAAATCTCCAATTACCCATCAATTCAGGTATTTCACATTTGAAGAAATGCCAAATGTTTTTGATAATGTTTTTCATTATAATTCTCCTGCCGCTCTATAGCGTTCTAATTTGTCCCTGGCCCAACCTAATGCACTTGGTCCGCCCCATCCTAACACCGCATAGTATCCTTTACCTGGCTTACCTGCGTTCTTTTGATATTCATATGTACGCATATGTCTGCTTAAAAAGCTGAACATACGCATAATAACATCTTTGCTTAATGTTTCACCTTTGGCAATCTGTTGTGCTCTTACTTTACCAACCTGTGTGCCCCAACGTTGTGAGGGTGCTACACTTTCATTGTACTCTATAGCACGTTTGGCATCTGCCTGCATCATTTTATTTGGTTTGTAGGGCATCTCTTGCTCTTTCTAATATCTTTCTATCCTGTTGTATCAACACTGGTATTGGTGTACTATGTCCACCATATTGACCATGTGAGAACAACCATTCTTCATGTTGTCTTTTGTCATTAAGCCTGTGGTGTATGTTACATAACTGTCTACCACTTGCATTCCGGTGTATCCACATTCTTGCAACATAATCATCCAATGGTTGTATGTTGTGTTCACCTTTCCAGTCTTTGATGTCTATCTTTTGTTTCTTCCAGTACTGCTTACTCCAAGGACATACACCAACTATGCTTTCAAAGTATGCGGTCCAATCAATGTTACTTTCTTTTTCCGCCACGTTTTTTTTTCTTTTTAGCCATTATATTTTATCTCCTATATATCCAACAACAATGCTTACTACCATGAGTCCCAATACCCAGTATAGCCTGCTGTCCATTTTTTCTACATTCTTTTCTATCTTTGAAACATCACGTTCTAAATGGAAAAGATGATTATCCTTTATTACTTTTATGTCCTGTTTAATCTCAGCTATATCATCTGTGTTCTTCTTGGTTTGATCTGTCATCTTAATCTTTCCATGGTAATATTTGCGTGTCATCACTGTCTAAATTATTGTCAGACTGCATAAGCACGTTCTTTCCAAGCCAAATTTGCATAGTAACGTTGTTCTTTTCTACAGCGTTACGCCATTGTGCTCTACGCAATGCAATCTTACCCAATGCTTTGCCTGTTTCCATTTCCATCTTGAAATGTCTGTTGAGAGTATCTGTGCTTACGCCTAATACAAATGCTATCTCTTTGTTGTTACATTGTATCTCACATAACCTACGCAATACTTCTACATCAACCTTTGCTTTGGGTCTGCCTTTTGTTTTGTCCTGTTTTTCTTCAGTTTTGTTAGCCTCATTTTTACTCATGGTAGAGTCCCTTCTTATTAGTGTAGGTCAACCCAAGCACCATTAGCATAGCCTTGGAACTTGTTGTCTGTTGTATTGTAAATTACTGTACCGTTTACAACGTTACTCAAATTACCACGGTCTGTTGTGGTGTAACTTGGAAACAAGAATGGTACATTTGATTTAAATCTTTGTCCATCAACATCTGCTTGACCATTTGATGTACCTTGAACTGCACCAGCAACATTAGATGTTGTTGTTCCAGTTGCATTGTTGACACTTATCATTTTCATTCTATTGCCAACGCCATTTGCTTGATATTCTGCACTATATCTACCAACAGTTATTGTTTCAGTGTCACTTGCTACTTGATATGTAACACTATTCTGTACATTGTCTTTGATACCGTTACCACCATTTAGATAACCTTCTAATACAAATGTTTGTGAATTGTGTATATCATCTGTTGAACTATCATTCATGTCTGTGATAACTTTCAGTGTGTGCGGTTGACTGTTATCACCTGTGATGTTTGTCTTACCACTTATGTTAACATTGTCTGTGGTTACTGCACCAACTGCCATATCAATATCATTTGTACTTGTTAGTATGATGTTGTTTGTACCAAGACTTTTGATTTCTAAATTACCACCTGATTGTCCTATGATTTCATTGGCGTCTGTGATATTAACACCATTCAAGTCAAGTTCTTTGCTCATTGTAAACTTATCACTACGTAATGTAGCATAAGGAGCACCATCAACACCCATAACAATTCTATCTGCTCTTGCTATTACTTCTGTGTCAGCACTTGAACCTGGAGCTACTATACTTGCTCTATCACCTTTTAATCTAATACGTTTGTTTGATGTAGTGTCTGCGTCAATTTCAAATTGATTGCTACCATTGTATGTAACATCTATTTGTGCTGTATCACTACTGGTAGTAGTCTTTAGGATCAACTTCTGATCATCATTAGGGAATATGGTTAAATCATTTCCACTTTCTGATTGTAGTGTTGTACCACTCAATGTTGTTGCTGTTACAGTTGTGATGTTACCTGCTGTACCAGCCAATGTGCCACCTGTTACAGTACCTGTTGTTGTGATGTTGTTTGCTTGTGCATCAACTGCACTCTTGATTCTTATGCCTGCACTACCTGCTGTAACGTCTAATCTTTGTCCACCTGAACCAACACTTAAATTGTTTGCTCCAAGGTTGATTGTGCCTGGTGAATCACCACTGAAGTTACTAAAGAAACCAGTTTCAGTTTCCATATAGGTCTTTGAATCATCTGCTAATACTACTGCATTAGATCCATCTGTGCTTACATACAGCTTCTTTGCTGTAGTATCCATTGCTATTTCATTTGTTGAGAGACTGCCAGCTGGACTACCGGTACCTCTTTTTGGTTTAATTACACTTGTCATTAATATGTACCTCCATCTATGCTATCAGCTATTGCACTGATATCAACACTATTACCATTACTTATTGTTAGGTTAGGACTGCTGAAACTCAACGTTTGTGAATCTGTTTCTGCTGTTAGATAACCTGCGTCATTGGTAAACATTGATACGTTACCACTCTTGTTGGTTAGTGTTTCTGTGCTTGACGCTGTTGTATAACCACTGTCATTTGTAAACTGTGATACATTACCTGATTTGTTGGTTAGTGTTTCTGTGCTTGATGCTGTTATGTAACCGGCATCATTACTAAATGTACTCACTGTGGTTGGTTGCGTATAACTGATTACACCAGTACCACTGTTGTAACTTATACTTCCTGTTGCACTGATGCTGGCTCTTGCTCTTGCATCTGTATAATAAAGATTTGTACCTTCTGTTAGGTTGGCTGTATCTTTGGTTGCTAACCTTGTATCAAAATCTGTATTAAAATTTGTATAACCTGTATTGCTTATCCAAGCATAGTCTGATCCACTCCAACTCAATACATAACCCGCTGTTGGGTTTGATTGGTTAAGATGGCTGTCTACTCTTGCGTTGGTATAATAAAGGTTTGAACTACCTTCACTTACTGTATCTGTATCACCCTGTGTGTATGTTAGTACACCTGTTGAACTGTTGTATGCCAATTGTGTTGAGCTTTCACTTATAGCGGCTCTTGCTCTGGCATCAGTGTAGTATAGGTTAGATCCTTCTGTTAAATCTGCTGTTGTCTTTGCGGCTAATCTTGTATCAAATCTTGCATCTGTGTAGTAAAGGTTTGAGCCTTCACCAATGTTTGATGTTGTTAGTGTTACGTTACCTGTGGCACCATTTACACTTGTTACTGCTGAAGTTACGTTAACACTTGCTGGTGTTATGTTTATCTTTACCAAGTCATTGGCTTCTGTTACTGTTACAGCCAAATTGGCATCATCTGTTGGTAGTGTTGTATATACTGTCATTACGGTGTTACTCCTTGGCTTACAAATGCGTTGCCTTGAAGTAATCTTGTTTTCTTACCTGAAGCGTCTGTCATTACCACATCATAAACCCAAGTACCGGGTTCCAAAGCGGCTGTTTGAGCATCTGTTAAACTCAAGGTGAATGTGCCTGCGGCGGCATCTGTAACTGCTGTTGTAAAGTCTTGTACTGTTGTAGTGTTGTAGTTTTCACTGATTCTACCACTGAAACTATGACTGGCAAGGTTAAGAATAACCCCACCTGATTTGACTTGGAAACTACGTTCAAAGTCACTGTTCTGATTAATTGTTATGTTGTATGTTGCACTCATTATCTTATCAAGCTCCCCAAAATAAATTGTAATCCTTCATAGCCCCAAGTTAATACAAGGTAGAGTAGGATCAAATTACAGAGGGTTGATATGCTTTTTATTAGTTTAGTTAATTCATTTTGCATAATTGTGATTCCTTGTTAGTTGTATTTATAACTTATTTATCACTGTAAAAAGCGTCAGAAAATAGCCCTGACCAACAAGGAGGAGATCAGGGCTAACACTTCAGATTCAAAACCCCCGTTGAATTCTGTTGCACTGGTATTTATAGCTTTTTTGGAATATTTGTTGGCAAAAAGGTGCCTACAGTGGCCAATGATTGTAATATGCTATTGTAGTACTTTGGAGAATACAAACCACTGTAGGCGTTGCTACACTACTCAGTGTAGCGTCACAGCTCTGTGACTGTTCTTATATTATAGTTATATTGTTGAAATATGTCAACCTTTTTATACTATTTGCCAAACACTTTGTTGGTGACTACTGTAGGCTATTTCTTGTGCTTGTATATTGTATTGTTTTCTTGCTTCATTCCAAGCACGGTATTCATGTTGCTGGTAACCTGGATAGTTTCTATATTCATCAAACAATACCACTACACCTGGTTTTAGTAGGTGTTGTATGCCTTCTAATACTGTTTTGGTACTACTGTTTAAATCACAGTCAATGTGAAACAATCCTATGGGATCTTTGTAGTTTGAGAAGTATTTCTGTACAGTATGTTCAAAGTATCCTTTTACTATTTCCACGTTTGGTATTTGTACTGCTTCTGTGGTATAGAAAGCACCCTGTTCATAGCCTTCACGCCAAGTTTCTGGTAATCCTTGAAAACTATCAAAGCCTACCAACTTTCTTGTGGGATCACTGTGCTTGAACAATCTTAAACTTTGTCCTTTGTATACACCAA
>Ga0181377_1000280_pt1 | contig 19894 bp, 14 predicted proteins | sample LowvirmetaG_9_FD_130160 | JGI IMG/M metagenome (GOLD analysis project Ga0181377, IMG submission 130160) | Marine viral communities from the Subarctic Pacific Ocean - Lowphox_13 viral metaG | ecosystem: Environmental > Aquatic > Marine > Oceanic | place: Subarctic Pacific Ocean | collected...
AAATAGGTGCTTACATTCAAAATATGTTAGTTGCTTTTTATTGGGCACATATTGAATTATTTTTTTAGAAAATGCTGTAGGACCATCATTTTTTAATAATTCTTTTATTTTAAGATGAGATCCAAAGTAAGATATCCAATCTGATTCGGTTCTTATTTTTTGTTTGGCAGGAGTTCTTCCTCCAATTCCTTTTGCTTTTCTTTCTAACCTCAAAGCTTCTAGAGCTCTTTTACCTAATCTTTTATTTCTTTCGAAAAACAAAACTTTTTTTCCAATATACTTTTGTTTAGTACTTAGGTGAGTTACTTCGTAAATAAATCCATAAGTTCCTTCTGGCATATCGGATATTTCGGTAACTAATTTACCGTCGTAAGTCCAAATTGGTTCTGTCATAATTTAAATATCTAATTTAACTTGTATAGCTAATTCTGTATTAGATGGTTTGGTCAGTGGTTGACCGAGTTTGCAAACAGCTATTAATTCTTGAGCATCATTGTAAAGCCCTACTGATGTAATATACGGATTAAAATTCGAACCAGAAACATTATCTTTAAGAATATTATTTGATCCTGTTAAAGCTGTTTTATTTTGTGTGTGGTTGAATTCGTAATCAGAAATTTTACAGTGATAGTTGTATGTGTATATGGGTTGGTTTGATTTGAAAGCAATAGATTCTACTTGATAAGTATTATAATATTGCGCTACCTCGTCATTAGTAATGATAGCTATACCATGAGCATAAAATATGTTACCGACATTGGTATTAAAATTAGAAGCTGATAGTATTAGTTCTCCTTCTCCGTTATCGATTATAGGAATAAATCCTCCAAAGTAACCTATGCCTGCTCTTTTAGGAGTAAGTTTAAAGGTATTTGGTTCAATATGAGTACCTATTATATTTCTAGGTATAGAGTAAACATGAGCAGTTTCATTGAGGTATCTTGAACCTGATATATCTATTCCCTCTACTTTAGTTAAGCTTGATTGCTCGTAGTTGTCAAAAAATTTAGAAGAAGAATAGTCAGACAGTATAACTGAATTGCTACCAGTAGTTGCTCCGAGTAGTTTAGGGTCTATTAAAGATCCATTTTCTTTATTATAATTCGAATAATATAATTGTTTGATGCTTCTATAAACAAGCTCACTATAATATGTTCCTTGGTTGGAAATATTACTTTCTATAGGACCGTATGTTTTAGTTTCATCTAAATATACATCTCCTGAGCTAGATACGGCTTCTAAAGCTTGTATGTTAAAGTCTTCAAAAGTACTCCCAGATATATTCCAGGCTTTTTTAGCTACATACGTTGTTACAAACGCATCTGTTGATTTTAATTTTTTGTAAGCACTCATTCATTAATAATCAAGTTTTATTCTTACTAGAGCTTCTTTTGTAAAATCTTTTAATAATGGTGTAGATAGTTTAGCTATTGCTAGAAGGTCATTACTGTCATTATAAAGTCCAACTTGAGTAATGTAAGATTGAGGATTATCGATCATAGCACTATGTCTAAGTTCTCCTGAGCCGGTAATGTTAGATGGGTTAGTAGAGTAGTTAAACTCGCTGTTTCTAGCTCTAACAAATATAAAGTTAGAAGAAAGAGTTTCATCGGAACGTAATTTGAATGAAGCTCCTACTTTTATAGAATTAACTAATTGTCTTTTATTATCGTTAGCAGTAGTATATGTAGTAGATGCTCCTGAGCCTTCTAGTAATACTCCACTTACACTTTGACTTACTAACTGTGCTCCGTCTAGTGCAATAATTCCTACATCTGGAAAAAGTTTTCCGTACTCTATATCTGTGTTCAATACTGTGCCTGCTGCTGAAGCTGAGTATATACTATAAACTCTTCCTGAGTCTACAAATGTATCAGTTGTAACAGAGTTACTATTGTCAGTTAGCTTTATAGTTTTACTTCCTGAACCTAAGCTTAATAGCATAGTCCCTGGTAAGATTTTTTCTTTAAACCTAGATCTTTGTACAGATAAAAAGTAAACACTATCTGGTTCTCTTGTTTCACTACCGGATATAAATTTGAAATCAGTATCTTCATCTCCTAAAATAAGAGTTCTGTACTGTCCATAAACTGTAGAGGAGTAACCTTTTCCTAATTCTCCGTTGTTATATAGTGCTGAACCGCTTCCTACTTTATTACCATAAGCAACTGAAAATTGAATTTCTTGACTATCTGCTACTGTTGAGTTATATACATGATAGTAGTACTTACCTGAGTTAGTAGCTGCTTGTACACTAGAAGTATGAAATGTAGTTAAGTTAGTAGTGTTATTCGTCCATGCTGGGGTTGTTATTGAATCAGCACTTACTACTATATCGTCTTGGTCGAATCTTCTGTATGACATAATCTTAGTTATTTACTTTTGTTATTGTTATAGGAATAGTAACTCTAGCTCCACTATCTCTTCCTATTAAGGTTATGGTAGTTTGTAAAGTTGTTCTACTAGCTCCAAATAAAGTATTAACAGTTGTTGCTGTTAAATTGATTGAAGTTCCTATTACTGTTTTAGAAACGTTAGTACCTAATGTAGATGTAGTATTTAATCTCTCTGCTTCTTCTGAGTTAATTCCTACTCCTGTATAGTTAGATAATACTCTTGTATCTGCTATTGTTGCTGTATACCCTCCTGCTTCAAAAGTAGAAGTAGCACCTAAGTAGTTTAGAGTTTGTGGAGTTATTGCAAGAGAAGCTCCTTGTCTTAAACTTATAGCTGCATAACCTGCTTCCAGTAAAGGTAGTTTAGATGTACCTCTTGGTAGAGTAGCAAGTTTGTATTTCATAACTTGAGTTTCATCAGGGAACGCTTCAAGTAGTGGCATATTTTCTAATGCCTGTCCATAAAAAGCAGAACCAGAAGCATGATCTGGATTATATAAAGTATAATCTATCTCATCATCTGCTAAAGCAAATTGTGTTATTTTGAAAGAGCCATCTCCTCTTGCTAGAAGCTCTCTTCCTTTTTTAGTTAAAATTGCGTCGACTGTTACGACTGCATTGTTTAAATATCCCATTGTTTTTCTCTTTTATATAAATATATTAAAATAATGTTTTAAGGTATGTTTCTGGATGATGATATAACAGTACCATATGTCTTACTGATTCCTTGAGAAGAATTCCAAGGTTGACCATTCCATGGCATTAGAATTCTTATACTATCAGGTGCCTCGGTTGAGAATTCGTTAAGGTCGCTTACATATGCTCCACTTACTAGTAGGGTTTCTACTTCTCCTGGTCTTATTTGTATAGATCTTGCATCGTTATTCTCATCCCAATAGTAAATATTATCTCCGTAGTTTGCTAATGTTTGGTACTCTATAGTGAATATGTTATCAGTAGATGAAGCTGTATAAGCAGGAACCGGTTGAGGTTCGAACGCTGCTAAGTTATCATCAATTCTTATTAACTCGTTTTCATCTGGTATGTATATTTTAGCTTTAGTGACTCTTTTGAAATCTTTTTTGACTAGTTCAAATATAGGTTGACCTTCTGGAGGTAGATCGTCTATGCTACCTTGGAAATATGAATTCAATCCGTCTGTAGTAGTTACAGAAGAACCGTCAAAGTCAGTTACTGTTACTTCATTCAATGGTCTTACTGCTATGTAAGGTGGGTTGAAGTAGAAAGTTTCTGTTTCTGGTTGAGTTATGGAGCTTGTACTAAATAATGATCTTATATAGCTTGAAGAAGCTAATAAAGGAAATTTAGTTGCTTCGAAAGATCTGAAAGTTACTGCTGGATCATTATAGAATAAACTACCACTGTTAAGTTTTGTTCCGTCGTATCTTCCAGAAGTCCATGCTTTAGAGTAAATGTTAGACTCTTGGAATGATGCTGTTACTGCTGTTCCGTTTAATACTGCTTCTAAGTTTGAGGCTGCAAGTTGACTTGCTCTTTTATCTAATTCAAATACTCCTCCGTTGTTACTGTCTATTGAACCAGTTCTCTGGATTCTTCTAAGTTTGATTGCATTATTAAATGCAGCGTTATACTCGCTATTTTTAAAATCTAACTCAACAGGTTCTGGATAGACTGTTGTAACACTACAAGGGTAAGTAGGTTGACCGGAGTTAGGTAATATTGATTCGCAAGGATAATCTGGATCGCTAGATACTTCATAATAGTAATAAGTAGAGTAAGCTTCTCCAGGTCTTACGACTTGAATTGAATTTCCATCAAATTCTATTTCTGTTAAGTTAGATACACTATCTAGCCTGCTAGTAAATGAACAGTCTACAGAGCTTATATTTAATCCAATTACTTTATCACAAGATCCGGAATTGCTACTAGAAATTAAATAGAGTATTTCTCCTGCATCTGGTTCTATGAGTTTGAATGCTGTTAGAGAACTAAAGTCATAATAGTCGCATCCTTCTGCTCCACTCGTTGGAGATGGTGAAGTAGATGGTGATATAGTAACAGAAGGAGTCGGTGTACCTAGTACTGTTCCTGGGTCTATCTGAGATATAGTAGGTGTTGGTGTAATACTTGTACTCGGAGTAATAGAAGGACTTGGTGTAGAAGATACAGCACTACCTTCTGATATTGAAGGACTTGGTGTTACTGATACCGATAATGACACACTTGGAGTTTCTGAAACACTTACTGATGGTGTAGTCGATGGTGTTACACTTATGGTAGCTGATACTGGTGGTGTATCAGACGGTGTTACACTCATTGATGGTGTTTCTGATGCAGATGGAGTTACAGATACTGACGGTGTATAAGATGGTGTAACGGATATAGAAGGTGTTGAAGTACTACTAGGTGTTACAGAAGGTGATGCTGTAGCAGTTCTAGTAATAGACACTGTAGGTGTTACACTTGTACTAGGAGTTGTTGTTGGGGTGATAGATACTGAAGGTGTAACAGATACAGATGGTGTACTAGATACAGAAACAGATATCGTAGGAGTAATACTTATACTTGTTGTAATAGATGGAGTAACACTTATAGTAGGTGTAACACTTATAGTAGGTGTAACCGATGGTGTTACTGATATAGTAGGTGTAACAGATATAGTTGGTGTTGCTGAACTCGGAGGAGTAGCAGATATAGATATAGACGGTGTTTCTGATGCAGATGGAGTTACAGAGACTGAAGGAGTATCTGATACTGTTGGTGTAATAGATGGTGTAACACTTATCGTTGGTGTAATACTTGCACTCGGTGTTTCAGAAGGCGTTATCGATACGGATGGTGTAACAGAAGCTGATGGAGTATCTGATACGGTAACTGTAATAGATGGTGTTACACTTGTTGATGGAGTAACGCTTGGACTTGGAGTAGTAGATGGTGTTACTGATACTGAAGGTGTACTAGATGGTGTTATTGATATAGTTGGTGATACTGATATAGTTGGTGTGATACTAATACTTGGTGTTACTGATGGTGTATCAGATATAGTAGGAGTAATCGACGGTGTATCGCTTATTGTTGGTGTTACTGATATAGTAGGAGTTACAGACGTAGAAGGTGTATCAGACACTGTAACTGATATAGTAGGTGTTACTGAAACAGAAGGTGTATCTGATATCGTTGGTGTGATCGATGGTGTATCCGATATAGTAGGAGTTACAGACGTAGAAGGTGTATCTGATACTGTAACTGATATGGTCGGTGTAATACTTATAGTAGGGGTAATCGATGGTGTTACTGATATAGTAGGTGTGATACTTATAGTAGGGGTAATCGATGGTGTTACTGATATAGTCGGTGTTACTGAAACAGAAGGTGTATCAGACATTGTAACTGATATAGTAGGAGTTACTGATACAGAAGGTGTGTCTGAAACTGTTACTGAAATAGAAGGAGTAACGGATGGAGATGGAGTTGTAGTTGGAGTTGGTGTTGGACAAGAAGTTGCTGCTCCGGCAATAGCATCTCCGCTACCGTCAGCTGTAACTTGTAAAAATGAATCTGAAGTAGATCCTGAAAATCTTTTTATATATAGATAAGAGGTGCCTGATACTCCTAGTTCAGTTTCTAATTCTGTATATGTCCATTTTGATGTTCCAGTGCTGTCTTTGTATAGGTACTCTCCTTCGATAATAGGTTGATCATTATCGTATACAGATATAATATCTGTACCGTTACATAGACATACATCAGTTGGAAATCTAGATAAGCAATAATTTTCTCCATCTAATGGATTGGTTACCGATGGTGTAGGAGAGATAGAAATAGTAGGTGTAATCGATATAGATGGTGTAATACTAATACTAGGTGTTACCGACGGTGTATCAGATATAGTAGGAGTAATAGATATAGTAGGTGTAATAGATACTGATGGTGTAGTTGATACAGAAGGAGTGTCTGATACTGTTGCAGAAGGTGTAGCAGTTGGTGTTACACTTGGTTCATTAACTGCATCAGCACATAGTAGGTTGGTTACTGCTGATGTAATCTGACTTAAATTAGCAAAACTATCTGCTTCAATAAAGTGATCTTCTGTTATTGTTATACTACTGGATAAAAAAGCTGATGTAGAACTGTTTGTTCCGATACCTATGGCAATTATTTCAACCGTATGGTCTGTGCTCCAAGCCACGTTAGTGTGTGATCTCGCATGTATAGTAGCAGCAGCGTTAGCGGCATTAGACGTGTTATTTGGAGCTCCATCTGTGAATACTAGTATTTTTTTGTTTACCGGTCTAGCTCCTAGACTACCTGTCAGTTTAGCATCTATTCCTAAAAGACCAGCTGTAAGATTAGTAAAAGTTCCACTATCTCCAATACTTCCTAATTCAGAAATAATACTATCGTAATCTGAGCTATAACCGAAATCGTCAGAATATGAATCTGCAAAATTTCCTCCTAGTATTTGAAAGCCATTATAAGGAGAAGACCCTCCATCCGAAAGAGAACTAGATAATTTTAGTACTATATCTTTAGCACTGTTTATCATCTCAGTTTTCTCAGCACTAGATATACTGTCTGATGAATCGAATAAGAAACCTAAGTCAAATACACCTGTTTCACAGTCTTCTGATATTGGTGTAGTTGAAGGTGTTATCGATGGTGTAATTGTTATCGATGGTGTTCTAGTTATCGATGGTGTTTTAGAAACACTTGGTGTTCTAGAAGGTGTAGGAGTAGTAGTAGCACAAAGTATTAAAGTTGTAGAAACTACTCCAAATGAATTAGTACCGAAGTAATATTCCAATGGACCGCTCCCACCGTGAGTACTTATTATACTAAAGTATCCTTCCCTAATACTATTGCCACCAACGAGAATAGTATCATCTAATTGTGGATAAGCATTTGAACCATTTGAGGAGTCTTTAAGTAATGTGACACTATACTGGTGTGTTCCACTCCCTGCTACGTTACAAGCGTCTCCTGGATCTGAATCTCCCGGTTTAGTTCTGTCCCAACTAGTAACACTTGTAAATATATCTAAACTTATTTGTGCTCTCGAAGGAGTAGGTGTTACTGTTCTGGTGACAGATATAGAGGGTGTTCTGGTTGGTGTGACTGATATAGAAGGTGTTCTAGTCGGTGTGACTGATATAGAGGGTGTTCTAGTCGGTGTAACAGACTTAGAAGGTGTTTTTGTTCTAGTTGGTGTAACCGTCTTAGAAGGTGTTCTTGTAGTTGATGGTGTTTTAGTTACAGATATAGATGGTGTCCTAGTAACTGATATACTAGGTGTTCTAGATGGTGTAATTGATATACTAGGTGTTCTTGATGGAGTTGGTGAAGTAGTGCTACAAAGTTGTAGTGCTTGAGAAACTGATCCAAATGAATTAGTACCGAAGTAATATTTAACAGGACCGCTTCCACCGTGAGTACTTATTATACTGAAGTATCCTTCTCTAATACTATTGCCACCGACAAGTATAGTGTCGTCTAGTTCAGGATATGCATCTGAACCATTTGAGGAGTCTTTAAGTAATGTTACAGAGTGTTGATATGTAATATCACCAGCTACAAAACAAGCATCTCCTGGATCTGAATCTCCTGGTTTAGTTCTGTCCCAGCTACTAACACTTGTAAATATGTCTAAGCTTATTTGTGCTCTCGAAGGAGTAGGTGTTACTGTCCTAGTAACGGATATAGAAGGTGTTCTAGTCGGTGTAACCGTCTTAGAAGGTGTTCTAGTAGGGGTAACAGTTTTAGAAGGTGTTCTAGTAGGGGTTAAAGATATAGTAGCTGTCGGTGTAGCTGTAGGTGTTGCAGAAGGAGGATAAGCTGTAGAAGATGGTGTAGGTGTTCTAGTTGGAGATGGAGTAGGAAATACTTCATCATCAGTAGTACATAAATCTCCTTCTGTAATAGTTAAACTTGCTCCTGACCCTGCTACTTGAGCTGGATCGTCTCCGGCTGGATCTGAACAAAGCTGTACTGTTGATCCTCCACTAACTGTAACAACAGTGCTAGAAAAGTCATCACATTGTGTATAACCAATACTTACTGGATAACTTTCGTTATTGACTATGGTAAATAAAGTACACTGTACTATTGGCATCTTCTTTTATTATAATTAGTTTTTAATTCAATTTTATATTTGTCATTCTCTACTAAGGGTCACCTAGTCCGCCGCCACCGCCGCCTCCTGGACAATCACCACAATCGTGCCAAGTATCGACTACACCTCCCATGGTAGTTTCCAGTACTGTATATGTATAAGGACCTGTTCCTTCATTTGCTAACTGTCCGTCAGAATCAACTGTAACGGCACTCGTAATATGTCCTACTTTTCCGCTAAACTCTGGTGAAGATAACGTTCCTGTAACATTACTCTCTTGGCTGTCTCCAGCTGTACTACTAGCTCTATATACAACGTCACCGACTCCTGGGTATAGTCTTAAACTACCTGCAGGTTTATAGAACCATCTAACTGAAAGATTAGATGAATCCCATCCTACGCTACATACTCCAGAGTACCCACTACCACCTGTGTCATCACAGACGCCGTTATAAAGGGCTGAACCTGTGCTGTATTCAAACCTTTGTACATGAATACCTTGAGAAGGAGTTACTGATATAGAAGGTGTAGCAGTTGGTGTTACTGATATAGCAGGTTGAGAGCTAGTTGGAGTTATGCTAGGTGTAGCTGTTGGTGAAGGAGATGGTGGTACTGTAACAAAACAGTATCTTTTTCCAGAATATGATACCCCACCTGGGTTATCGTATTTCCAATCATTGTCGTCATTTAATGAATGTTTATATACATCTAGACCACTTCCGCTAAATTCTCCATCATATCTAGTTCTTTCTTTCTCGTGGTAATCGTAATCTAATACACCTACTGGGGCGACTATTTTTTCAGTATAGCTCGCAGTTAAAGGTATATCGAACTCTATATTGTACTTATGTGTAAAAGCTCCTGCTTCACTTCCAGTTATAAATGCTGTATCTATAGAACCAGTGTAGAGTATTGTTTCAAATTCTCCTTTTACTTGTTTTATTTTGTTTCTTTCTAGTAAATGAGGTTTAATGATAAGACCTGTATCAATATTAGATCTTGCTGGAACAAAATCTTTTATCATCTTAAATAGTACGTTGTCGTAATATTTTAAGTACCTTACTAACTCACCGTAATTATGGTTGGCTGATTTACTATTAAAGAATGTATAGGTATACTTTATCGTAGGTGAAGCAGAGTATTGACCTCCTACTCCGTAAAGAGTATTAATTGGTTCTTCTGTGAACACCGATAAAACATTAGCCCCTGTGGTTTCAATAATTTTCACTAGGTTATTATTCTGACCTAATAAGTATCTTCCTTTAAGAGGTACGGTTCCTATTAACCTAGTAAGGGTAGTTCCACTAGGTATTTGAATATATACATTTGCTTTTAGAGTAGTACTATCTACAACTTCTGTAACGGTAGCATACCAAGCTGTAATGTCTGTAGTGTTATAGGCTAATACTAATTCAGCTCCTACTTCTATAGTTACTCCATGAGGATTAAGTATTATAGTTTGATTATTACCTGCATCTACTATTCCGTCTGTTACTACATACTCTTGAGCCCAAATCGGGGAATATACATATCCCGGTGTTGTTGGTACTATTCCTGGAATAGATCCTGTGGCAACATTTATATTTGGGGTGTTTAAGAATTGCTGATAGCCAATCTCTGATCTGTTTCTTAGTAGCAGAACGTCGAAAGAGGGTGTTATAGTGTCTATAGACTGGCTGATTAGTTGTTCATAACTAGAAGAATATGCTTGTCTTGGGTCTCCAATAAGGTTGTCTATATTGAAATTTGCTGCAGCGGCACTCATTATCTGTTGATTCTGTCCATACGTTGGAGAGAATCCTACTTCTATAGAGTGTATGTCATCTGTGTATTGTTCGTCTCTTGATACTATTGAGCTATAGTTAGACAGTGTACTACCAGAGGCTATGCTACCGGTATTGTCTATTTTTATTCTGTCAAAAGAAGAAGATATGAGTACTGATGGTCCAAAATAAGGAGTAGTGTTTCTATTTGTTCCTCCTACTGTTCTTACTTTTAATCCTGTTATTCTCTGTTTATCTATTAGAGAATAGTGAGCCATGTTATTATCTGTAGGTACACCGAATGCAGCTATTAGAGCTTTTAATCCTCTTTCAGTACCTTTAGTTTTAAGTAATAAAGGTAAGTTGTGATATATTCTTTTATTTATATCCCTCTTGTAGTCTTCTAAAGAATCTACATTTACTAATCCTTCTGAACCAGATACTGCAAAAGAGCCGCTTGGGTTAGCTGAATAAGGGCCTGGTGTAGCTAGTGATGCAATAATATTTGAACCGCTTTGTTCGAACTCTATGCTGCTTGAACTATATAACTTTCCGGTAAATGTATTGAATAAATCATCAGTTGATTGAAAGTTATTGTATAGCTTTACTCCAAAGTTCTTAAGTGATTCTTGAACCATGTCTTTGGATATACCATAGTCTCTTCTGTTATCATTGTCGTACTTATCAGATAATGCTTTTGTATATATCCAAATATTATCAAAATGCTGTCCTAGCATATGAGTAAATATAGAATATTTAGAACTATCTGTATCTTCTCTTAGATAATCAGGTATAGTATTTATTAATGATGAATTATTATTTGCATCATAATAGCTTGCTGATAGTAAATTATCTGTAATAAAAGAAGAAGTGGTTGCTCCAGTTGCGTTTATATATGGTTTAGTTTGAGGAGCTGCTTTAGGCCATGATGTCGAACCACTTTGAAAGTATAAATGTCTATCGTAGTGATCAAAGTTCTGTATAACGCTTTCTATTTTATCAGTCCAGTATTTAGTATTACCATCGGTATTTGTAAAACTACTGGCTAAAGAAGAGCTATCTACTCTTAATTGATAAGATTCGATTAAATTTAATTTATATTGAAAGTTTCTTAATCTTTCTTCAGCTGAGCTAAAATGTATAAAGTTAGAAAGATCAGCATAATCTATACTTACTTCAATACCTTTTTCTTTAAAGAGGCTATTTACTTCTCTATATGTGTTATTAGTAGGAAAAGAAAACAGTTCATCTGTATTTAGAAAAGCAGTAGGGTATGAAACACTGTCTGGTTCTTCTAAATTAAAGTTAGGTCCTTTTAAAGTTGGAGGTTTAACTATATCTGGTGTGACAGTAGTCTCAATAGCATATCCGGCACTGTCAGCTACTAGTCTGTCAATAGTGAGTAGTTGCTTAAGTTGATACTGTTGAGGTAGGGGTTCGTATAGTTTTACGACTACAGATTTAAATTTTCTATAGTCTTGAATTTTTATATTAAGACCTATAAGTAGGTCGTTGTTTTTTACGTTTAATCTAAAGTCGTTAAAATAAGAGTCAGAATTGAGATCTTCTATTATACCTCCGGTATAGTCTACTATTTCATCTTCCGTAAGTTGATTAGATAGCAACCTTACCTCTGTTCTGTCTTCTGATATTTCCTGTATAAAGAATTCTCCTCCGGCTTGTTCTTCGCTATAAAGGTTATCTAAAAAATTATATACTAACTTAATACCTCCTAGTTCAAAGCCATTTTCTATAGAGTCTTGTATTGGGTCTAAAGATACTTCTGAAGCTCCTGTTATACCAACTGTTTCGCTGCCTTGTAAAAATTTAAAGTTTCTATGGTCATAAAATGATTCAAGTCTTACGTTATCTTGACCGTATACATGTAACTCAACCTTATCTTCAAAAGGAGTAAAGTTAGTATTAATAGAAAATTGACCAACAGTCTTTAAATCGAATTCTGATAGTTGTTCTAATCCTATTGGATTTACCTGGTATAATTTGTAATCTATCTTTGCCATTTATTATAAAACTCTAGCTATTTGTGCTTTACTGGCACCAAATCTAATTAAACCGTCTCTTATTTCATTTCTCGTTAGTCCCTTTCTTTCAAGTTCTAATTTTCTATTTCTCACTGCTGCCCAAGGTTGATTTTGTTTACCTCTTTTTACTGGTACTATATCTCTTTTTTCTATAGAAGCAACTTCTTGCTTAGGTTTAGGTGTAGGAGCTGCTGGGGTGTTAATTTGTTCTTTTGTTAAGTTTATTTTAGTTTGAAGTGATTTAAGGTTTTCTTCTAGGTCTATACTTTCTGATTTACCTAGTGCTTGTATCATATCATTCTCTGTTTCTATATTCTCTGCATTTTGTTCTAATAATCTCTGTCTAAGATCTGTTATTTCGTCTAATAGAGGTTGAATAGCTTCGTCGTCTGTTTCAAAATTCACTAATTTAGAACTTTCTTTAATTAAAAATTCATGTGAATTAAACTCTCCTTCAGCAGGTATTTCATAAAATAACTTATTATACAGTCTAAAAAACTCTTCTATAGTATCATTATCAACTTCAACTACGTCAACAAAAGATTTAAATGAAGAATCTATCGATTTATCAAATTCATCTTTTTTATATACAGTTCTTGATAACCTTATATTAGCCATTTCTTACTATTTTAAATACGTTATCATTGTCAAAAGTACAAGTATTGCCGTCTATCTCTGACCTTACTAAAATTCTATAGTACCTTTCTGGTTGGAGTCCGTTCATAAATAGATCTAAATACGGTCCTGAGCTATCACAACTAATTTTACTGTAACTAGAGTTAAAAGGAATGACTAAGTCTTCTGTAAATTCATCTTTAAGAGCGTATACTGAACCACTATTTAGCGCATAGTTAGTTTTATATATACTTCCGGTAGTAAAAGTTCTAGTTGGGTATTTAGGTCTAGCGTGTAATCTAAATCTTTGCTTACCTACGTCTGGGTATTTACCGCTGTTATTAGTAATCTGTACATGTGATATTGGATTAGACAGTACGCTAAGGCTACCAGTTACATAGCTTTGATCATCCCAGGTAAATGTAAGAGAAGGGGGATATATTGTATTAGTGTTAGCACTAAAGAATTTATGTCTTATAGATGAAGATAGGTTAAATTCTATACTATCATGAAACTTAAGAATAAATCCATTGTTAGCTAGAGTACCGCTATAATGCATATGTACAGCGTTAGTAACGTCCATAAGTACATCTACGTTATCATTTGTTTCGTAGCTTTGAGATGACTCTAGGTTAATACCGTTGGAGCCTGTATACCAGTTACCTCCGCCGGGGTAAGTGCTATTATATGAACCTGTTGTACCTGCATCAAAAGCAGGAGAGAGTTTCCAAGGGATTTGAGCGTTAGGTTTAGTAAATTGCCATGATACACCTGATTGATCGGCTGAACCTGTAAAGAGATCATCAGCATATTTACCTATACCTCCGTCCCAGTACATACTAACCGGATAACATTCTATTGAGTGGGATACCGGTGTTTCATAAGCTGATGCTATAAACATTTCTATACTAGCAGTAAAGAGGTTAGAACCTATCTTACTGTTAATAACAGATTGTATTTCAGTATCTTTAAAGTGTATTAGCGATCTAGCTGTTTGTCCTATCTCTTGTATCGGGTAACCTCCTATCTCTAACATTTCATCATATCCAGCGTTAGCTGTTGATACTTCAGTAAAGATAAAAGAATCTTTGTCGGGAAAAATTTTATATACTGCCATTTTAAATATTTATTACTCTTCCTTGAATATCTTGTTTTGGATACTTAACTTCAAATATACAAGGATCATAAGAAGGATATACTACATTGTCTCTAGTAGCTCCTTTTACATCATACGCATATTCTGAGTAGTTACCTCCTTGTTTGTTATCGATCTCTATTTTTTGTACTGTCTGAACACCTTCTACTTTATCTAGTAGGGTAAATATTTCAGATAAATTAATAGGTTGATTGATGTTTCTTTTATTGATCTTAAAATAATCTGCTATAGAATTATTACAATTAAGAAGTACGTCTCTACTTGCATAAGAAGGACGAGTTATTATTTCGTACTTAACACCTATATTTACTACAAACGCATCTTTTATATTTATACTATCTGATAGTATCATATAATTTTGAAGATACATTTTAAGATTAGTTTTTAGGGTAGTTGTAGCATTAACTAAATTACTATTATTATTGTAAGCTAATACATATAAAGATAAAGCTAGTGGATTATTATCTAATATAGCATCCGTATTATTAGAATTAGTAAGCTGGTCTTGTATTACATAAGCTTTAGCTATACTTCCATACTGGCTTGGTAGAGATAAAGCTCTTACTGTATAATCCTGTAGTGTTACAGCTCTGTTCTGTTCGTTGAATGCTCTCAAAGAATTTTCTCTTAATTCTTCTATAGTGTCTCCATCTCTTCCTCCGGTAGCAGCAATCTCATTAGTAAAAGTTAAATCATTAAGATTGGTTCCTGCTACGGTCGCTGATGTAAGAGTATTAGCAGGTACGTTGGCATCTACACCTCCTCCTTTAAGGTAGGTGATAAATATCTGTGCACCTTGATCTGGTGCTACACCGTATGCTTTACTATAAGTGAAGTTAGAAGGATCATAAGACTTATCTACTGTTCCTTTACCATCGTAGTTAAGAGATCCTTGATTAGTTGCATTTCCTACATTACTAGCATCTGGTAATATTGCTGAATCATCTTGTTCGATTGATCCTGCTCCAAATTGTATATCTAAGTTTCCATTAGCTCTAAACCTACTAACAAATCTTCTAGGTACTTTTTTTAATGCTAATACATACGGAACATCTGAAGAGTCTGATGAGCTATTGCTTTCGTCTAAAAATATAGTGTCTTGACCTAAGAAAGGTACTTCGAAATACTCATACCCATTAGATTCTTGTACTTTAAGTATTTGAACTATATCATTATCTGATAAGGTAATAGTTTTAAACTTTTGTGGAGTGTCTTCTATCGTGAATGCTTTCTGTTCTATTTTACCGGATATAGCTTTTGCTTTCTTTATAAGGTTAAATTTAGTAGGTCTATTGCTTGAATCCAAAGAGTTAATTGTAACTACTGTAGGATCGTAGGAACTACTAAAGTTGAAATCTATAGGTTTTGGTACATAGAATCTTGTGTTAGACTTATCTGTTGATGTTAATGATGCTTGAGAGTTAATCTTTGCAGCTTGAGTAAAGTCAGGAGCATAGCTTCCGTTAGCGTCAACTACTTGAGTTACTGTAATCTCTGTTTCTGCTATACCGGTAACTCTTGGTTTATAGCCCATCATATAGGCTAGGTTAAATAAGTTTTTTGGGTCTTTAGCGTGAGTAAGAAAAGTTTCTTGCAGTTGAGTATCTTGATAGAATGCTAATACATCTCCGACATATGCAGCCATTTCCATAAACATCATTCCAGGTGATGTAGGAGAAAAGTCATTATATGTATCAGGAAAGTATGATTTAGAAAATTCTACCAGTTGATCTCTAAAGTCATCAAACTCTCTGTTTATATACTTGATATTTCTAGTTTGTGCCATTATTCGATATTAATTAGTATTTCATCTTCTATATTTTGATTAGCAATAGCATATCTTAAAAAGAAGCTTATTATATTTGTATCTGGATCAGATAGTACTTCTACCTTAGTAGGAATTATAGTAGGAAAAAAAGAAGTAATATTGTTAGCAATATCTTCTTTAATATCTTCTAACTGTTCATTATTTATATTCTCAAACAAAAGACCTCTAATGCCTGCTCCAAAGGTAGGGTTAAGGGGTCTTTCACCTTTATTAGTCAAAAGGTAATTGATTAAGTTAACTTTAAGAGCATCTTTAGATTGATATGTAGAATTAAAAACCGCATCACCTGAGAAAGGTAGGTCCACACCTATAGCTTTTCTAGGTTGTCTATCTAAGGGGTTTATTTTTCTTACATTTAGTGCCATTAGCCTAATCTATTCTTATCTTTCTCTAATGACTTATCGTATATAGCTTTTGCTTTACCGACAAAGTCTAGTTTACTTATATCTATACCGGGCATAGGTCCAGAACTTTCTGTTAATCCCATGCTAGTAGCTACATTAGAAGCAAAGTTTGGTTTCTTAACCATAGAAGAATCAGCGTTAACTACATTTTTATAGTCTTCGCCGGTCATTTCTTGTTTAGTCATATTTAACATCTCTTCTAAAGGAATTGTACCAGAGTTCATTCTACCGGTTGACCATGTTCTTTTAAGATCCTTTTGCTTTATTGCTTTGTACTCTTGTGTTGATGGTGAACTTGCTGCTTTAACAGCTTCGTTTAGCATCTCTTGTAACTCATCCTTTACGGCAGATCTTACCTCTTCGCGGATGATTTTTCTTAGTTGATCTAGTTTCATATTAATAAATAGTATGTTTATGGAAGTTGATTGTCTATTCTGAATTTTAATTCTTCTATGAGTACATTACTGTCGCTTGCAAAGGATAATGGTCCTTTTAAAACAGGTACTCCTCTTTTATCTATAGCTATTGCTCTACGTTGAGGTGCTATAGCAGGAGAATCTGGGTCAGTAACTACCTTGATCGTATATATTGATCCATTTAATGAGGTATATTCAACTGGTTTATCAGTTTCTTTATTAGCTACTGCGTTCAGCATTCCTAATCTTTCTTCCTTATTCAAGTTAGGGTTCTGTGAACATCTATTCAGAAGTGCATTTATAAGTTCGAGTTGAGCTTGAATGGGAATAAAAACAAGATTAAAGTTTTTTAGTATTTCATTTATATTGTCATTCTTCTCTTCTATAAGTTCAACTATTTCAGTAATTTTTTTTAGTTTAGCTGCTCTTGTTATTAATAGAGACATGTTTACAGCAAACAAGTGTCCACCGGCAGGACCTGGCGGTACACCGAAAGCAGTTGGTATGTTAAAGTGGGCGATGATATTAATAATTATCTTAGCTGCATCTATAGCTATTTTAAGTTGATCAGATATTTTTTCTACTTTTTTAGCTCGTCTACCTGCTTTAGCTATTTGCTTATTTATCTTGTCTGTAGTAGCTAACATCTTAACTATAACCTCTTGAGGAGGGCATTGCTGTCTTAGGTAATCTAATATCTCTGTTATTTTCTTTTCGGCAAACTCTCTTATGAGTATTTCTGCGTATGTAAGAAGTTCTGCAGATATTTTATCTACGTTTATTTTCGGTGTTTTAAGTCCAAAATGTGGCATAGTTAAAATTTATTAGAATCCTTATTAGTTACTATATTATTAGAATGTACAAATACCTTATCAGATTTGATTCTAGATGGTCCGCTATTGTTTAGAAACCCTCTTAGAGTTTTAACTCTAGACTTAAGGCTCATGCTAGCTGATTTCATAATAGGTACTACATTACCGGGAGCTTTAAGCTTATTAAAACTATTAGCTAATCTATTTAATTCATCAAGTAAGCTAGTTAAAAAGTCATCTAGCTGATGTCCGAGTACTGCTGGTTCTGGGGTACCTTCTTGAGTGTCTGCTATCATACTATTGTCACCTAAGTAAATTTTCTTAGCATCTAAACTGATATACTCTTCTCCATCTAGGTTTATATCGTTACTTGAAACAGTAAAACTATCCTTAGATGTAAATACTATATCTTCTTCTTTTGCATTGAATACTAATCTACCAGAGTTTATAAGAATTTGATTACCTCTATATTTGTCTGTATGTATGGTTTTTACTACATTAGAGTTAAGCTTTATTCTTGATTGTTTAAGAGGAACAAGATGGTCACTAACTAAATATATGCTCGATTTGTCTTTATTTATATCTTCTGCTATAGGAAGTAGAGAGTCGGTATTAGATTCTCTGCCATTAGAAAGTATAGTATAAGGTTTACCGTCGTTATCTTTGTCTGTGATTATACTCTTGGTTCCTTTATAACCACCAAACCTTAGTGAGTTACCAAGTCTACTATCTATAATAGTATCTCCAGAATTCGGGTAAAGAGGATTAATACTTAATTCTTCAATATCCTCTCCTAAGTCAGTATTTACTACTTCTTGTGAATCCCCTACTGGTAAAGAGTTATGGTTAACAGCATTCCAACCAGATACAACTCTTCCGTAGTATGTTTTATATTCACTATCGCTTCTTTCTTCATCATCTCTCGGTCCTCCTATAATTTCTACTACCTCTCCTTTAAGGGGAAATGTCACTATGGTTGAATCGTAAGGATATGCCATAAAGAGATTAGATGGGTCTTCAGAAAAATTATCCGCATCAAATATATTATACCTTATTACACCTACAGTTTTATGAATACTATAGTCAGGGTGCTGTTCATCTAGTACAATATCGTATACTCTACCTAACTTAACGCTAATGTTAGGAGAAAAATTAGTTTGTGATTTTTGTGGAAATAAACTAAAGTACATCTTCGCCTTCTTCTGGTGTTTCTACTTCTTCTACTTCTTGATCTAGTGCTTCCTGTTCTTCGAGTAAGTCTTGTAAATCAGAAAAATCAAACTCTCCATCGTCTCCTTTAGCTTGCGCTGTTTCTATACGTTGAATCACTGTGGCTAACTTGATTAAATGTTCATCATTTCTTACTCCTATCTCCATATATTCTTTTATCATAGGAACGATAAGAGTAGCATCTCCTATATTCTCTATAAGAGGTTTAAGCTCTCCAATTAAACCTTTAACCTGGCCTTTAGTCTCTTTAGAGTTATCGTAGATTTCACCGAAGAGGTCAGATAACGTTTTTCCGTTAAAAATTTCTTTATCTAAGCTCATAGTATTTTATTATAAATATCACTGAGGATACTATTGAGCCTTAGTTAAGTAACCTAAGTCGTAAAGCTGTTGGTATTTAGCCTTAAAGTCTTCTTTTAAAACTGTGATTACTTTTGTTAATTTAGGTGTATCACAATCAGTCATTTCTCTTATATAAATGTAGAGAGCTTTCTTTTTGAATATATCTAAATCGTTTCTTGTTTTGAATATAGTTAATACAGCATCTGCTATCTTTTTATCTTCATTTTTTATAAACATTTCGTCTAAATCTTCATAACATTCAAATACCCATTCGTCTATAAACTTAGAAAGTGTTTTAGCAGATGGAGAATGCATTCCAGGTTCATCATCGTAGGATTCTTCTATATCTTGAAAGTTTCCTATCTTCTTTAGCTTCTTATAGTTCTTGTTATTGTAGTTTATTAACCACCTTTTGACTATAGTACCAAAGTACGAGTATGCTTTAGCACCATTAGTGGGATCGAACTTCATGATCTTCTCTTCTAATAAGACAGACACTAGTTCATGCTTTAAATCCTCTATTTTATCAACATCTGTGTAATAAAACTTAAACGTATGTATGATATTTTCGGATAACTTGTAAAAAGGTAGGTAAATGTGATCTGTAAATATTTTATTTCTGTATTCCTGATCAGTAGATTGATTATACCTTACTATGTATTCTTCTGTTTCCTTAGTAAAGTAATTAGCTTTCGCTCGTTTCCTTGCCATAATTTTGGGGGAGCATATAATCGTTTAGTTGCTCCTGAACTTCTTTCATTTGGTTAAAAAATTCACCAACTTCATCATCTGACTGAAA
>Ga0181377_1000281_pt1 | contig 19714 bp, 12 predicted proteins | sample LowvirmetaG_9_FD_130160 | JGI IMG/M metagenome (GOLD analysis project Ga0181377, IMG submission 130160) | Marine viral communities from the Subarctic Pacific Ocean - Lowphox_13 viral metaG | ecosystem: Environmental > Aquatic > Marine > Oceanic | place: Subarctic Pacific Ocean | collected...
ATAAATAATAGATGCTTTGTAACACCTATAAAAAGCAGACAAGATCTAACGCTTGATAAAGAGGCTAACCTTATTGGTATACTTAAATACGGTAATAAGTCCTTAGAAGCGCTTAATATAAACCCAGGAGATCTTGTAGGGTTTACTCCTAACAGTGAGTGGGAGTTTTTAGTCGAAAATAAACGACTTTATTGTATGAAATCTAATGATATTGTAATTAAGTATGAATACCAAGGAAACGAAGAAGAATATAATCCAAGCTGGGCAGCGAGCAGTTGAAGAGTTAATCAAAGTAGCTAAAGAGGCTATTGTTGATTCAGATGATGATATATCAGCTGACAGACTCAAAAACGCCGCGGCTACTAAAAAGCTAGCTATATTCGATGCCTTTGAAATACTTGGTCGCATTGAAGAAGAAGAGAACTTATTAAACGATAAACCAAAAGAAGTTAAAGAAGAAAGAACTTTTAAAGGTTTTGCTGAAGGTAGATCTAAGAAGTAATGTACGAACAAACATTATATAAAGTATTAAAAGATCATATAAAGCCTAAGGTTTTAAAACGTATGAACCGTTATAAGAAATGGGATTACGGCTATAACAAAGAGCATGACATTATTGTTATAAGCAAAGACGGTACAATAGGTGATATATACGAAATACAAAACTTAAAAATAGCTTTACCAAAAGTTAATAATATACATAAGTTTGAAACTAATAAATGGGAGTATACTGAATACCCTAAAGTATTAAAAAAAATAAAGTCTGTATTTGATTGGGAAGAGTATCCGCTAGACTTTAAAGAAAAATGGTATGATTACATCGATAATGAGTTCGTCCGCAGGGAAGAAGGCTTTTGGTTCTATAATAAGAATGTGGCTACTTACATTACTGGTACTCACTATATGTACTTGCAGTGGTCCAAGATTGATGTTGGGCAACCAGATTTTAGGGAATCAAACAGATTATTCTACATATTCTGGGAAGCTTGCAGGGCCGATCATAGGTCATATGGGATGTGCTACCTTAAGAATAGACGATCTGGATTCTCATTTATGGCGTCCGGGGAGTGCGTTAATATGGCAACCATATCAAGCGACTCTAGGTTTGGAATATTATCTAAATCTGGACCTGATGCGAAGAAGATGTTTACAGACAAGGTGGTACCGATATCGGTTAATTACCCCTTCTTTTTCAAACCAATTCAGGACGGTATGGACAGGCCAAAGACAGAGCTTGCGTACAGAGTACCCGCGACGAAATACACGCGTAAGAAGCTTGAAAATAACGAGACGCTACGTGAACTCGACGGGCTCGACACCACGATCGACTGGAAAAACACGGGCGACAACTCGTATGACGGTGAGAAACTCAAACTCCTCGTCCACGATGAGAGCGGCAAATGGGAACGTCCGACGAACATCCTCAACAACTGGAGGGTCACGAAAACCTGCTTACGATTAGGTAGTAGAATTATAGGTAAGTGCATGATGGGTTCAACTAGTAACTCATTAGATAAAGGTGGAGACAATTTTAAAAAACTATACAATGACTCAGACGTTACACAGCGAAACGCGAATGGACAAACTCGCTCTGGATTATATAGCTTGTTTATACCTATGGAGTGGAATTACGAAGGATACATTGATTCTTATGGATTACCTGTATTCGACACGCCCGCAAAGCCACTGGAAGGGCCGCAGGGCGAGCAAATAGATTTAGGTGTAATAGAATATTGGAATAATGAAGTTGAAGGTCTTAAAAAAGATCAAGATGCTTTAAATGAATTTTATAGACAATTTCCAAGAACTACTAAGCACGCTTTTAGAGATGAGTCAAAAGAATCTTTATTTAATCTAACTAAAATTTACGAACAAATAGATTTTAATGAAGATATGCGTAATTCTATAAATGTTACGCAGGGTAGCTTTCAGTGGCAAAATGCAGAGCAAGACACAGAGGTTATATTTGTTCCAAATAAAAACGGTAGATTTAAAATAAGCTGGGTGCCACCTTATCATTTACAAAACAGACGTTATAAAAAAAATAGCACTAATTATCCAGGTAATGAATCTATGGGAGCTTTTGGTTGTGATCCATACGATATATCAGGCACGGTAGATAAAAGAGGTTCTAAAGGATCTCTACATGGCCTTACAAAGTTTTCAATGGAAGATGTACCGCCTAATCATTTTTTTCTAGAATATATAGCTAGACCTCAAACAGCTGAAATATTTTTTGAAGATGTACTTATGGCTTGTGTTTTTTATGGCATGCCAATATTAGCAGAAAATAATAAACCAAGACTACTATATTATTTTAAAAAAAGAGGTTATAGAGGCTTCTCAATGAACAGGCCTGACAGAAAGTATAATAAATTATCTATAACAGAAAGAGAATTAGGTGGCATACCAAACTCAAGTGAAGATATAAAACAAGCGCATGCATCTGCTATTGAAACTTACATAGAAACATTTGTAGGACTAAAAGAATCAGGCTATGGTGATATGTATTTTCAAAAAACATTAGAAGATTGGGCTAAGTTTAATATAAATAATAGAACAAAACACGATGCTTCTATTAGTTCTGGCTTAGCTTTAATGGCTTGTAATAAGCATAGATATTCTCCAGTAAACAAAATTAAACTAGAACCTATTGATCTTGGCATAAAAAAATATGACAACAAAGGTACTACATCAAAAATAATAAGTTAAATGAATATATACACCAACTCAAATAGCGCTTTTCCAAGTCAAGTAGTAAGTAATGAGGAGAAAAGTACATTAGAATACGGTAGTCAAGTAGCTATGGCTATTGAGTACGAGTGGTTTAGATCGGGTAGAACTAACGGAAATAGGTATTTAACCAACTGGAACAATTTTCACGAACTTAGGTTATATGCTAGAGGGGAGCAATCTATACAAAAATATAAAGATGAATTATCTATAAACGGTGATTTATCTTATTTAAACTTAGACTGGAAACCGGTTCCTATACTTTCTAAATTTGTAGATATTGTAGTTAATGGTATATCTCAAAAAGCTTACGAAATAAAAGCTTACGCACAAGATCCAGAATCAGTTAAAAAAAGAACATCATATGCTTCTAAAATTTATGAAGATATGATTTCTAAAGATTATATAGAAAACATAAAACAAGTTTTAGGCGTTGATCTGTATCAAACGCCTGATCCTAGTTTAATACCAGAATCAGAAGAAGAATTAGAGCTTCATATGCAGCTTAGTTATAAACAGGCTATAGAAATAGCAGAAGAAGAAGCTATATCTACTGTTATGGCTAAAAACAAATATAATCTTACAAGAAGAAGAATAAACATGGATCTTGTTACTATAGGTATTGCTGCTAGCAAAACTAATTTTAACACAGCTAATGGCGTAACAATAGATTACGTAGATCCTGCTTATATGGTGTACTCGTACACAGAAGATCCTAATTTTGAAGACATATACTATGTTGGTGAAATAAAATCTATAACAATACCAGAACTAAAAAAAGAATTTCCTAATATATCTAAAGAAGAATTAGAGCGTATACAAAAAATGCCAGGCAATAGACAGTATATAACTGGATGGGGCGGATATGATGAAAACACTGTTCAAGTTTTATATTTTGATTACAAAACATATAATGATCAAGTTTTTAAAATAAAACAAACTGATCAAGGGTTGATGAAAGCTATTGAAAAACCAGACACGTTTAATCCACCTGAAAATGATAACTTTGAAAGAGTGTCAAGATCAATAGAGGTTTTATACAGTGGTGCTAAAGTTTTAGGAATGGACACAATGCTTAAGTGGGAACTAGCAAAAAACATGTCAAGACCTATGTCTGATACTACAAAAGTTGAAATGAATTATTCTATTTGTGCGCCTAGAATATATAAAGGTAGAATAGAATCTTTAGTAAGTAAGTGTATAGGTTTTGCAGACATGATACAATTAACTCATCTAAAGCTACAGCAAGTATTATCTCGCATGGTTCCTGATGGTGTTTATTTAGACATGGACGGTTTAGCAGAAGTTGATCTTGGTAATGGAACTAACTATAATCCAGCTGAAGCTCTTAACATGTATTTTCAAACAGGTTCTATTGTAGGCAGATCGCTTACGCAAGACGGTGAATTGAATAGAGGTAAGGTTCCGATTCAAGAGCTGCAAAGCAGCAGTGGGGGAGCTAAAATACAAAGTTTAATAACCACTTATCAGTATTATTTACAAATGATACGTGACGTTACGGGGCTTAATGAAGCTAGAGACGGTAGTTTGCCAGATCGTAATACACTTGTAGGATTACAAAAATTAGCAGCCAGCGCATCTAATACAGCTACTAAGCATATTAACCAGTCTAGTTTGTATATAACTCTCAGAATGGCTGAAAATATTTCTTTAAAAATTGCAGACGCTTTAGCTTTTCCTTTAACCGCTGAATCTTTAAAAAATTCTATATCTACTTTTAACATTAAAACTTTAGAAAATTTAATACATCTTAATCTTCATGATTTTGGTATATTTTTAGAATTAGAACCTGATGAAGAAGAACAAGCTCAGCTAGAGCAAAACATTCAAATTGCTTTACAAAACGGAAGCATACAACTAGACGACGCTATAGACGTTAGGCAAATAAAAAATCTTAAGTTAGCTAATCAAATGCTTAAGATAAAGCGTAAGCGCAAAGAGCGTAAAGACATGGAAACGCAACAGTCTAATATAGCGGCTCAAGGCGCTGCTCAATCAGAGACTGCTGAAAAAACAGCAATGGCTGAAGTACAAAAACAAGAGGCTATAAGCGGATCTAAAGTGCAATATGAACAAGCTAGAACTCAAATGGAAATTCAAAAAATGGAAATTCAGTCTAAGCTTGATCAACAAAAAATGCAATTGCAGCATCAATACAACATGCAGTTAAAACAAATAGAAACTCAGTCGATGCAGCAAAAAGAAAACGCGATAGAGGATAGAAAAGATAAAAGAACTAAATTACAAGCAACACAGCAAAGTGAAATGATAAGTCAAAGAAAAAACGATGGCTTACCAATTAACTTTGAACAACAACAAGACGTTAACGCTTTCATGTAAACGTTATTTAATTATTTAATTATATTATATTATGTCAGAAGTAAAAACAAATGAACCTGTTAAACAGGAAGGTGAGTTTAAAATAAAAAAGAAAACAACTCCTAAAAAACTAACTGAAACAAAGGATAACATTACAAAAGTAAATGTTAATCCAAAAGAACCTTTAGTTGAATTAGAACCAGAGGTTAAAAAAGTAGTAATTCCAAAACAAGAAGAAAAAGAAGATGCCATTCAAATCGGAGAAACAAAGGAGGTATCTGTGGAAGAACCATCCGGAGATAGCGCAAAGGTGGGAGAACCTGTACAAGAGTCCAACGAGACTACTGAAGGGTTTTCTCCGATACAAGAAGTAACAGAAGCTGAAGTTAAAAAAGTTGAAGCGGAAGTTAAAGAAGCTATAAGAGATGAAAAAGTATTAGGCAGAACATTGCCTGAAAATATTGAAAAGCTAGTTTCTTTTATGGAAGAAACAGGTGGGACAATAGAAGATTATACTCGTTTAAACGCTGATTACTCTAGCATTGACGATGTTACTTTATTAAAAGAGTATTATAAAAAAAATAAACCTTATTTAGAGTCTGATGATATAGATCTTTTATTAGAAGATTTTGTTATAGACGAAGACGTAGATGAGGAAAAAGATGCAAGAAAAAAGAAACTTGCATTTAAAGAAGAAGTTGCAAAAGCCAAAAACTTTTTAGAAGAAACTAAGAGTAAATATTACGACGAGATCAAGTTGAGACCGGGCGTTACTCAAGAACAACAAAAAGCTATGGATTTTTTCAATAGATATAATAAGCAACAAGAACAAGCTGAGCAACAGCATCAAATGTTTAAAGATAGTACAAAAAAGCTTTTTAGCGATGATTTCAAAGGTTTTGATATCAGTGTTGGTGAAAAGAAATATAAGTACAATATTCAAAACAAAGATAAAGTTGCAGAAAACCAGTCTAATATAACAAACCTCGTTGGGAAGTTCCTAGATGAAAATGGTAATGTTCAAGACGTTAATGGTTATCACAAAGCTATGTATGCTGCTGAAAATGTAGATAAGATTGCCGCTCATTTTTATGAGCAAGGAAAAGCAGATGCTGTAAAAGAAGTTGTAAACAAATCAAAAAACCTTACTGACACTAAAGCTAGGACTAGTCAAGGAGATGTGTTTATTGGCGGATTTAAAGTTAAAGCAATTTCAGGAGCTGATTCTACAAAACTAAAAATAAAAACTAGAAAATTTAACTAAAAACAATAAATTATGAGTTTAACTCCTCAATTTGGTAGTTTAATCCCTTCACAAACGCAAGAGATTTTAAACAGCAACTACCTACAATTTAACGCTGGTGGTCCTGCGGGACCTGGTAATGGTGGCGATTCGTTTGCACAACAGTACCTACCAGAAATTTATGAACAAGAAGTAGAGCGTTATGGAAACAGAACGTTATCTGGATTCTTAAGAATGGTTGGCGCTGAAATGCCAATGACATCTGATCAAGTAATTTGGTCTGAACAAAATAGATTACACATATCTTATGACAACTGTCAAGTTACTGCTGGTGGTGGTGGCACTACCAATGTAATTGCTATTAACCAACTAGCTGCAGCTGGAGTAACAAATGTTATTTCACCTAATGATACTGTTGTTGTTTTAGATCCTGCTACAGGAGGTGAAGCAAAATGTTTAGTAACATCTTCTACTCTTGGAGCTGCTGGAACAATTACTGTTCAAGCGTTTAATAACAAAAAGCTAGATACAGCTGCTGGAAATAATATTACAGCTGGATCTCCTTCAATTAAGGTATTCGTATATGGATCTTCTTACCAAAAAGGACAAAGTTTAAATTCAGTTGCGGCTGGAGCTGGACCTTTTACAGAAGGATATGTATCCGTAGATCCTCAGTTTACTCAATACTCTAATTCACCAATCATTATTAGAAGCCAATACCAAGTATCTGGATCTGATATGGCACAAATTGGATGGGTTGAAGTTGCTACTGAAGATGGAACATCTGGATATTTATGGTACTTAAAAGCTGAGTCTGAAACAAGACTACGTTTTGAAGATTACTTAGAAATGTCTATGGTTGAAAGCGAGTATAGTCAAATTACTGCTGGAGCTGGTGTTGCTAAATTACCAGGTTCTGAAGGTTTATTTGCCGCTATTCAATCTCGTGGTAATGTAGAAGTAGGATTTACTGCTGCTGCTGGACTAGATGAGTTTGATGCTATTTTGAAAAACTTAGATACTCAAGGCGCTATTGAAGAAAATATGCTTTTCTTACAAAGACAAACTGCTCTTGATTTTGATGATATGCTAGCTGCAATCTCTGGTGGAACTGCCGGTGGTACTGCTTTTGGTTTATTTGAAAACTCTGAGGAAATGGCATTAAATCTTGGATTTAGTGGTTTCCGCAGAGGATCTTATGATTTTTACAAAACTGACTGGAAATATTTGAACGATGCTTCTACTCGTGGAGGTATTGACGGAATTAGCTCTATTGAAGGTGTATTAGTACCTGCTGGAACTTCTACTGTTTACGATCAAGTATTAGGAACTAACATTCGTAGACCTTTCTTACATGTACGATACAGAGCTTCACAAGCTGATGATCGTCGCATGAAGTCTTGGTTGACTGGTTCTGCTGGTGGCGCATTTACATCTACTCTTGATGCTATGGAAGTAAACTTCCTATCTGAAAGATGTTTAGTAACACAAGCTGCTAACAACTTTGTATTATTCAAAGGAGTGTAATTACTTCTTAAATTAAATCTTAGGGTCACACTGTGAGAGTGGCCCTAGGATTTTTATTAACTATTTAATTTTATTATATTATGGCTAAAAAAGCTAAAGCAGTAGAAACTATTGAGGTTGCGCCTCAAGAAGTAGCAGTTAAAACTCCTACAAAACCAACTAAACCAAGTTGGGAAATTAAAGATAGAATTTATTATTTAACAGGTAATAAATCTCCTTTAACTCTAACTATTCCAGGTAAGCACACTAGAAAGCATGCTTTACTTTATTTTGATGAAAAATCAGGCAAGCAAAGAGAAATTAGATATGCAACAAATCAAGATTCACCTTTAGTAGATGAACAAAAAGGCGAGTGCACAATGGGTCATATTAGATTTCATGATGGAACCTTAAATGTTCCAAAAGAAAAACAAAACTTGCAGAAATTATTATCTTTATATCACCCTTTAAAAGGTAAATTATATGAAGAGTTTAGCGCTAAAGAAGAAGCTGTTGATCAATTAGAAATATTAGATCTTCAAATTGATGCTATGAATGCTGCTAGAAGTATTGATATAGATCAAGCAGAAGCTATTCTTAGAGTAGAAATTGGATCTAAAGTAAACACCATGAGCTCTAAAGAAATTAAAAGAGACTTGCTTTTGTTTGCTAGAACAAACCCACAGTTATTTATTAGCTTAGCTAATGATGATAATGTTCAGTTAAGAAACTTAGCTATTAGAGCTGTAGAGGCTGGTATAATTAATTTATCAGGCGATCAAAGAACATTTACTTGGGGATCAAACGGTAGAAAATTAATGAATGTACCTTTTGATGAAAATCCTTACTCAGCATTTGCTTCTTTCTTGAAAACAGACGAAGGTGTTGAGATCTATAAATCTATAGATAAAAAACTATAAAAACAAGTGATACTATAACATAGGCGGTTTCGGCCGCCTTTTTAGTATAATAAAAAATTAATATGGCAGTAAGCGTAAACACAGTATACCAAACAGTCTTGTATATATTAAACAAAGAACAAAGAGGATATATAACACCTGCTGAATTTAATAGTCTTGCAGCTCAAGTTCAAGACGAAATATTTCAATCTTATTTTCCTGATGGTAACCAGGTAAATAGATTAAATCAAAATAACACTCAAAATGATACTGAGTTCTTTAACATGTTTAAAGATATAAGTTATAAACTGCACCCATTTGAAAGAGAATTAAGCTTTACATATAACTCTTCTAATGAGTGTTTTTACAATAACACAGGTTTTGTACTTTTCAAAATAGGTGACGTTGTAACTACTTACAGTGGCCAGCCTAAGTATTCTTCTGTAACTCAGCTTGTTAGTAAAAAAGATTTTGATAAAATAACTAGATCAAAATTAACCTCTCCCACCAAACAATATCCCATATTCAGAACAACAAGCAGTGATAATCTTACTGCCGATATTTCTATAAACAGTGGAGGCGCTGGATATGTTAATGGATCTACCCACGGAACTACAGGTGGAACTGGAACTGGATTTAATGTCACAGTAACGGCGCCTGCAGGAACTATAACTTCTATAACAGTAAATGATTATGGATCGGGATATTCCGCTGGAGATATATTAACAATAAGCGGAGGCACTACTTCTGCGCTTATAACTATAACACCTTTGAATAAACTAGCTTTAAAAATATCTCCTAATCCAAGCGCCACTTTAGACGTCGTGAGTGTTAATTGTATATTAAGACCTAAAAGTCCTGTTTGGGGTTTTACCACTGGTAATGTTGGTCAATATATTTTTACAAACGTGGGCGCTACATCATCATCTTCTGTTGATTTTGAACTAGATACGTCAGAACAAACTAATTTAATTATTGGTATATTAAAATACTGCGGTATTATTGTAAAGGATCCTCTTGTTATACAAGCAGCATCTCAAGAAGCTCAAGCAGTAGAAGCTAACGAAAAATCTTAAATAAATGAGTTTAATAACAGAAACTAATCAGCAATACTACCAAGGTGCTCAGGGATTTTTATCCTCAGCAAATCCTCCCGCTTTTGGCAATACACAGAGTTTTACTACAACTTTTAACACAGACTTAATTTTTGGAAGTGAAGATTCTACAGATACAGACTATGCTTTAAATAACTTTAAAATATTTACAAGTCCTAGTGGTGTTCCTGGAACTTTTACTGAACTTGACGCTGCTGGTGATTATGGTTTAACTAATAATACATTTAAAATTTCTGGTTTAGCAGCTAACACTTATATTGTGGTTCAATTAAAAACTTTAAGCGGTGGTAATTATGGAGCACAAGATGCTTTTGGTCAAGCTGTAGAAAACAACTATGGAGGTTATGAATATATAACTTTAAATGATGCTATAGATAACTTTATGGTTGGTTATGTTGGTGATGGTAAAATACTACAAAAAGCAAGTAAATCTGATGTATTGTTTTTTGCTAAAAGATCTTTACAAGAATTTAGCTATGATACATTAAAAAGTATACACTCTCAAGAATTAACAATACCAGCAAGTTTAAACATAGTACTACCTCAAGACTATGTTAATTATGTAAGCGTTTGTTATATAGATGAACTAGGAGTTAAAAGGCCTATATATCCAGCTAATAACCTAACAACAAGTCCTTATGAAAATCCTGTACAAGACAATACAGGAGTACCAGTGCAAGATAATTTTGGCTCAACTATAGAAGGAACTTCTATAACAGAAGAAAGATGGAAACAAGCAAACGATAAAATTATTAGTCAACAAATTTTTAATAATTTAGACGACTATGCTTACTGGGCTAATTACTATGGATTTTATACTGATATATTCTATGGACAACAATATGGAATAGTACCTCAATATGCTCAGCGCAATGGTTGGTTTAACCCTAATTATAAAGAAGGCAAGATGTCTTTTTCTAGTAATTTGGTAGATAAATTAATTGTGTTAGAGTACATATCAGATGGCTTAGCTCACGACAAAGACACTAAAGTACCTAAATTAGCTGAAGACGCTCTATATGCATCTATACTGTATAATATAGTATCCACAAGATCTGGCCAACAAGAATATACCGTTCAAAGATTAAAAAGAGATAGATCGGCTAAACTAAGAAATGCTAAAATAAGATTATCTAATATTAAACTTGATGAAATAGTTCAAGTTATGAGAGGTAAATCTAAATGGATAAAACACTAAAATTAAATGGCTAAAGCTCAAAATACTTTTCTAGGATCTAAAATGAATAAAGACATTGATGCTAGATTATTACAAAACGGCGATTACAGGAATGCTTTAAACGTTCAAATAAGTAGATCAGAAGGAGATGGCGTAGGCTCTTTAGAAAATGTTTTAGGTAATTCTTTAGCTGTTGATTTCGAGGTTTTAACTGGAATAACCAATTTAACATGCATAGGATATTTTTCAGATGATATAAATAATGTTATATATTTATTTTTAACAGATTATACAGATCCATCTCCTAGTAATTTTTTATATAGTCCTACGGCAAATAACTTTATATACGCATACAATACTGTAACAAAAAGTGCAACTAAATTAGTTGAAGGTAATTGGCTTAATTTTTCAAAAACAAACTACATATATGGTGTAAATGTTTTAGAAGATTTTTTATTTTGGACAGATAACAGAAACCAACCAAGAAAAATAAATACAGTATCTGCTTTTGGCTCTAGTAGTTATTATCAAACAGAAGATCAAATATCAGTATCTACTTACAACCCATATCAGAGTATAATTTTATATAGACAAAGTCTTTTAGCGACTGGAACCGAAGCAGAGTATGAAACTACAATGCTAGATGTTACTAGTAAATTTTATCCTAATGGTGGTCTAGCAAAAGCTACTCCTGGAACATACGCGGCTGGAGCTCAAATTCCTATTGACAATAGCATACAAGGTAATATATATATTTTAGCTGAATTAAAAACTTCTACAGGAGCTACTACAATTCCAGCTTCAACTAAAGTTACTGAAATTGAAAATGCAAATCCTCCTACTTATATAAAATTAAATAATGCAGTAACAATAGGCGCTTTAGATAATGAAATTATTTTTGAACCAAATCCATATTTTGAATCTGCTTATAATGGTGATCCTAATTATTTAGAAGACAAATTTGTAAGATTTGGATACAGATTTAATTATGTAGATGGAGAAAACTCTATATTTTCACCTTTTACACAACCGGCTTTTATTCCTAAGCAAGACGGTTATTTTATTACAGACAAAACAGTTGTTCCTCCACCAAACACTCCACTAGATCCACTAACCTCTCTTGGCGAGGTTTACGCAAGTAGAGAAAAAGATGATCAAAAATTATCTTATCAAAGCACTATAGTTGAGTTTATGGAAAACAAAGTAAATAAAATATTACTTTATGTACCACTTCCGTTCAATAATTATGATTTACAAAATGCTTTAAAAGTTGATTCTATAGATATTCTTTATAAAGAATCTAATCAAACAGCTGTAAAAGTTATAGAACAAGTATCCATAGAAACTATATTTAATTCTGCAGGTAAAGCTGAAATTACCACCGGAACAACAAGTACTTCTTTTGATATACAAAATATTCAAGGAGGAATTTTAATTGGATCTCAAGTTACATTCGCGGGTAGTAGCGGTCCTGCAATAACAGTAACTGATTTTGTTCCAACAAACCCCGCTATACCTACATCTGGAGTTATAACACTTAGTAGTAGTATAACTTTAGCTACAGGTGATATAATAACAATAGGTGATCCTAGATTTTATGTATATGACTATCAGTCTAGAAAACCTTTTAAAGTTTTGCCAGAAGCAGATCTTATTAGAGTATATGACAAAACTCCAGTTAGATCTTTAGCTCAGGAAATAATAAGTAACAGAGTTGTTTATGGTAATTTTCAAAATAAACATACTCCGCCTGCATTTTTAGATTACAATGTTAATGCTGGACAAAAAGTATCTTTTTTATTAAATACAGGAACAGCAAGCGCACTGGCAAATCTTGGCCCTAAAGACCAAGTTGTTTTAAGTGTTGGAACAGAAGTTGGAAGTGTTTGGGCAAGCAGCGGAACTGTTGTGGGCTCTGTAATAACCAGCACAAGCCCCGGATCTAGCATTCCACCTGGAACTATTGTTAAGGCCTACAATGTAGCGACTGGTATTTTAACACTTACAAATAATACAAATATAGGCGCTGGTGATATAATAGAATTAACACCTGCTAGTGATATACAAGACGCAACTAGTATTATAGAATATCCAAACCATTCTTTAAAACAAAATAGAAATTATCAAGTTGGTTTTGTACTTTCAGATAGATACGGAAGACAATCAAGTGTGGTGCTTTCAAGTAGTTTAAGTACTGTTGTTGTTAGAGGTATTGAGTTTAAAGGATCTACAATTTATTCATCTTATAATTCAATTGGTGTAGAGCAATCAACATGGCCTGGTGATTCTTTAAAAGTTTCTCTTAACACGCCTATTGGTCCAGTAAATAAAAATACTAGCACTGGCTGGCCTGGACTTTACAGCAGCGACACAAGCAGTTCTTCTTATAATCCTCTTGGTTGGTATTCTTTTAAAATAGTTGTAAAACAAACTGAACAAGAATATTATAATGTTTATTTACCAGGTGTAATGGCTTCTTATCCTAATGATTTAACTAAAGAACTAGGTAAAACTTCGCATGCTGTTCTTATAAACGATAACATAAATAAAATTCCTAGAGATTTAAGTGAAGTTGGTCCTCAGCAAAAACAGTTTAGAAGTTCTGTAGAAATTTTTGGTAGAGTAGAAAACAATGTAAATGTAAGTAGTTTAGAGCCTAATATTTCTAAAAACGTAGCTTATTACCCTGGAATTAAACCAGATACAGTTTCTATTATTTCTACATTAAACGATTTATTTGGCTTTAGTCCTTTAATTTCTGAAAGACCAGACTTTTTTCCACAATTTTATGCTTACACCTCAGACCCGCTTATAGGTAGAATATCAACTGAAAATAAAATAGGTCAAATAGCAAATACTGAATTTGTTACAGCGAGTGGAATTGTAGACATATCATTAACCCCACCAGCCAATCCTACAACAGCAACAGACGACATGGTTGTTTTAGCTGATATTCAAAACGCAGGTGCTATAACAACCGGTATGCTAGTTAGAGGCGGTGGTTTAGCAGAAGGAACTACAGTTGTTAATATCGCAGGAAATGTTCTGCAATTGTCTACCAATATAGGGTCTGGGGCTGGTGGAGCCGACCAAAATGATTGCACTAACATATTTTCTCAAGGTGATGTGTTGACTATATTTAACAATCCTGAAGTAAATAGACCTGGTATACAATACTTAGCTGTATACGAAACAACTCCAGTTGAAAGTTTGTTAGATATATTCTGGGAAACTTCATCTTCAGGTTTAATATCTGAATTAAATACAGCTGTATTAAGTGAAAACAGTGGAGGATTTGAACTAGTTGGATTTAATGATGACTTGTTTAAAGAAGATTTAGCTGTGGGAAGCGACATTATATCTGCTTCAGTCGCTGCTCCTGGCATGACAGTTCAAGACGTTTTTGGAAGTGATTTAAATCCTGCTAACTTTACTATAGAGTTTCAATCAACTGATGGCATTGCTGCTGCTATTACAGATATTGAAGGTACAGATAGAACTGCTGATTTTATATTAGAAGAATCTTCAACAGTTGCTGGTTTTTATCAAATTAAAACTAATAGCTTATTTGTTTTTGAATCAGATCCAGCTCCAAGAAATTTTACTTTTTCTATTAAAGTAACAAACACGGTTACAGATGCTATTTCGTTTTTTACAAAAACAGCAGAACTTAAAAACGATAATCCAGAATTTTTAGTATGTTTAAATTCGCCGGGTTACACTGGTTCTACAGGACCTGTTACTCCTAGTATTGTTATAGATCAAACAGATACAATTGTAGTAAATAAAATAGAAGGTAAAAATGGTTCTAGATTTTTTGATGATGGCACTACGGGAGCTGGAGGTACTAAATTTAATGCAGGACTAGGTTTAGATTTTAAAATAATAGCTGCAATAAGAGCAGACAATCTAGTAAATTTTAACGGAGCGTATACTGAAGCACAGGTGTTAGCTAATGAAGTTACTATTGAGGGAATAACTATTAATATTGCTAACCCTGATATTATTTTCTATAATCCATTTGTATTAAATACTACTATAGCAACAAGTAATTCAATTAATAATGGTGTTAGTTTTGCTTCTTTAACAAAACCAAACCAAACCTTTCCTATATTTCAAACTCAAGATGTTGAAAGAGGATATGTTGATTGGGTTGTTTACGTGCAATTACAAGATGCCGATGCGGGTATAGGATCAGAAACTACAAGCCCTACCCCTTACTGTAGACTTATTATTAGAATAAACTATTCTCTTATTCCTACTTCATTTAGACAGCTTTTTATAACTCCTAGAGATTTAAATATACCAGCTTTAGGGACTAGTAGCGCTAATACTTACATAGATTCTACGGCTGAAGTTGACGCTGTTTTAGGTGTAAACTCTTTTAAATTAATAAATTTATCTGGAGATGATGTTTTTTATTCTAATTTTTTCCTTACACCTAGTTTAAATCCTCCTGCTGCTGGTCCAATTTGGAATTCTTATCCTAATACTGGCGGTCCTGAAGGCGACGAACCTTTTCAACTTACTGATGTCTTTGTTCCAGACGCTTCTGGAACTGGTTATATTGGCAATTGGTTTCCACCTAATGCTTTGATTTTAAATTCAAGCGGCGAGTCTACAGGCATAAGGGTTAAATCAGTTTCTTACACTAATCCGACCGCAGGAGGTCTAGGAACTCAAGCTACAGTAGAAACTTTTACTTCTATCAGTGGTATTTTAACAGCTGGTGATCAAATTAAGTTTACAAGTGGAAGATATCTTGTTCAAGCACCTAATAACACAGGCGCGTCTTTTACGCTACCATTATTTCCAAGAGTACCAGTTGCAGTAGGTTTTCCAACAGACATTCAAGGTGATATTTGTGCTGCAGTTCAAAATGCTAGTCCAGCAAAAAAACCAGATTGTACATTTTATCAAGAACCTATTTTAGTTGAAGATAGTATTCCTATGAATCCATTTATAGGAGATTCTATTAATTATGTTGTTCTTGCTGGAATGATATCTCCTGGAACTGAATCAGGAGGAACAGTTAGTGGTTGTCAAGAAACATGCTCACCAGGTTAATAGTGTTAAAATTAAAAAAATTAAGTGATAATATAATATGGCAGCAATAATAGAAGTAAAATTTTTTAACACATACATTCTTAAAAAAACTAACGCTGGAGGGACCAACGCCGGTACTGGTACCGCTATGTGGAACGGGTCTTTTGGAGTGCCTTCGTCTTTAGGTGGTTATCCTAGAACTACGCCACAATTTGCAGATAATAATAATACTGCTGGAAACTGGTCAATAGAAGAATCTAGAATTAGAGGTGGTTATAATAACACTTCTACAGATTATGGCGCAAAAGCCTACTTAGTAGAGGATAAGCCTAATTCATCTAAAAGAGTAAATACTTTAATATATTCAGGTATATTTAATTCAAGAACAGGTGTTAATAATACTAATGTTTTTAGCGTAGGAGAAGAAATAACTAAAAGCTTAGATCCAGCAAATGGATCTATTCAAAAGCTTTATGCAGAAGATACTAATTTAAATATATTTCAAGAACTAAAAGTAAGTAAAGCATTAATAGATAAAGATGCTATATACTCAGCAGAAGGACAAGGAACATCAGTAACTCAATTAAACTTAGTTATTGGCCAAATAATTCCTTATTTAGGTGAGTATGGTATAGCAACAAATCCTGAAAGTTTTGCAATATATGGATATAATAAGTATTTTTCAGATGCAAATAAAAATGTTATATTAAGATTGTCAAGAAGTGGATTAGACGAAATATCCTCTGTTGGCATGAAAGATTATTTTAGAGACGAATTAAACAGAATAAAAATAGCATTTAGTCCAGGAAAAATAATAGGAGGTTGGGATATATACACAAGCCAATACATTGTTTCAACTCAAAGAAACCAACAATTAACTACTGGCACAAACTATAATAAAGAAACTACCTTAGCATGGGACGAAAAAATAAATGGTTGGACTAGCTTCTTTAGCTTTAAACCAGATCAGTTATTTAGCATAAGAAATCAAATGTATACTACAAAAGGGGGTAAACTTTGGCTGCATAACTCTAATGAAAATATAATAACACAAGGTTTGTCTAATGGCAATACTATAAATAATTCAAATATAACCGTAGATAATTTACAAGGTGAAATAAGAGTAGGTGATATTGTCTATGGACCAGGTATAATAAAAGGTACTTTTGTTTTAAGTGTAACAACAAATCCAAGTGGGGCTGTAGTAGTTGTTAATTTAGCGCAGTCTATACCAGATAATACTCAACTTAATTTTAGTAGTTTAGCTAGAAATAAATTTTACGGAGTAAATTATCCATCAAATATTACTTTTGTTTTTAATGATAGCGCTGGTGTTTCCAAAAATTTTAAAACAGTTGAATATGAAGGCTACAATGGTTGGCAGGTTAATTCTTTTGTTTCAGATCCTACAGGTGAAGACGAATTAAACTCTTTTTATTCTTTTTCTAAAGATTCTACATCTACAGTTTTAAGTTACGAAGAAGGATTATACACTTCAGGATTAAATACATTAAGAGCAGGTTTTAATAGAAAAGAAAATAAATACTACGCGTATCTTAAAAATTCAAGTCTACCAGTTGCTGGAGAAATACATTTTGGAGATCAGATGACAGGTATAAAAGGTTTTTATGCAGTAGTTACAATGTCTACAGACAACACAACTGACTATGGAGGTGAAAAACAATTATTCCAAGTAGGAACAGAATACATAATTAACAATGGATATTATTAATAAAAAAATAAAATTATGCCTTTACCAGTAGCAGCAGCAGTAATAGGAGGAGCGGCCAGCATAGCAGGTGGTCTTTTTGGCGCTAGCGCAGCAAGAAAAGCTCAAAGAAGAGCTGCTAGAAGAGCTAGAAGACTTCAAAAAAAATTAAATGGATTAGAAGCCAATAGACAAGCTATAATAGACCCTTATGCAAGTGTAACTGATTTGTCTAGTATGATAACAAATCCTTTCTCACAATTAGGAGTCGCTACTCAAGCTGCAGAAATGCAAATCGAACAAGCTGATATTTCTTTAGCTAACACGCTAGACACCATAAGATCTACAGGCGCTTCAGCCGGTGGCGCTACTGCTTTAGCACAAGCAGCTTTACAAAGCAAAAAAGGTGTAGCTGCTAGCATAGAACAGCAAGAAGCTCAAAATGAAAAATTAAGAGTAGAAGGCGAAAAACAAAGACAACAAGAACTTATGTCAGAACAAATGCGCCAACAACAAGCTGATGTAGCAGGTACTCAATTTACTTTTGGAATAAGAGAAGGAAGAGAGCAAGGTCAAATAGATAGAACTTATGCTGAAATGCAGGCTGCTAGACAAGCTGCGGGTATGGCCGCGGCAGATAGAACATCTGCTATAACAGGCGCTATAGGTGGTATAGCTTCAATAGCTGGAGGGTTTTTTGGTAAATAAGGATAATTATGGAAGATAAAAATATAACAAATAATCTTATAATAAAGCAATTTAACGAAAGTAACGCTATTGCTTATAATAAAGACTTTTTACAGAATTATTCTGATTATGATTTTAAAATATTAGATAATGCTTATCAAGATACTGTTAAAATATACGCTGACTTAAAAATAGCTATACAAAATAACAGATGCTCTGATCCTAGTTGTGTTGCTGAAAAAAAAATGTTAAAACAATTAGATGAAGCCCCTGCTGCCTCTATTGAATTTATTGAAAATTTAGTAGGGGAACTTTCTGTAACAGATGATTCTAATTTTGACGTAAACAACGATTATAGATATATGGTAGCAAATTCTATTATGACTGCTAAACCAGGTTTTTCTAAGTCAGATGGTTATGCTTTAGATCTTTATTTAAATCAAGATGGTAGCCAAACTATTGTTTTTCAAGGACCTATGTTACAAGAGCCTTTAATTATAAACAATACTTCTTTAAATTCTTTACTTGACTCTGATACTTCTCTAGTTGCGGTTACTCCAGATATAAACAAAAACATGTTGTCATTATTAACTAGCGTGGGTTTGTTTTCTGCTAAAGATATTTTAGAAAATGGATCACTTTCTCCCACTGCTGTAATATCTGAAGAGTTTGTGGCAAAAAATCCCGATGGCTCTTATGACTATGAGATAATAGACATAGGTAATGGCAAAGGCAGAAACGTACTTAAATTTGATATGGATAAAATTAAACGTAAATCAGATCCTTTTATAAATGCTGAGGTTTCTGGTTTGTTGAGCTCAGAACAAGAAGTTGTAGCCGCTTGGAACGTATATATTGCTCAAGGCACTAGCTTAAATGAAGATGATCAAATGTCACAAAACGCTAACGCGGGCTCTAAATCTTGGAGTTATGAAAAAGACCTACCGTTGTCTCAAGATAAAAAAGTTTTATTTGAAAGTAAATATAAAGATTATTTTATGAACAATTACATAAAGCAATTTATTACAAACAAATTTCCTACAGTAAAAGAAGATGCGGCTGTATTTGATTTAGCAGAAGCTAAAAAAGCTAAAGCTCAAAAGTTCATTGATGATAACAAACTTTAAATTAAATTAAATGGAATTAGTAGAAAAAGTACAAGAACTACAGGCTATTAAACCACCTTTAGATATCGATGAGATAAATAGAAGGATACAAGAGTGGAAAAAATCTACTGGTTATAAAGCACCAGAAGCAATA
>Ga0181377_1000283_pt1 | contig 19640 bp, 7 predicted proteins | sample LowvirmetaG_9_FD_130160 | JGI IMG/M metagenome (GOLD analysis project Ga0181377, IMG submission 130160) | Marine viral communities from the Subarctic Pacific Ocean - Lowphox_13 viral metaG | ecosystem: Environmental > Aquatic > Marine > Oceanic | place: Subarctic Pacific Ocean | collected 2015-12-10
AATTTCGATGGATATTATTGGGAATCGAAACAATCAGGTCAAGGTGATAACTTCTCTGTTGTTCGCAGAACGCAATCATTGCTTAAGTTTCCAGGTTCACCTTTCGGTTTAACAACTGAAATTTTACGTAAACCTATAGGCAATGCTACCGCAGGAGACACATTTACTCCGTTTAATCAAACAGATGATTATCGTGCTACAGGTAAAGAAGGCGCTAAAATACAAGGCAAATATTTCGTTCGTGAAAGAAACGAATTATTGCATGATAGTATTACTCTCGCTGAAGCAGCATTCAATAATTTGATTACTGCTGCTGGCGCTTTCAAAACGTATTATGTTGACAGTTTGAGTACAGCTGAAAAAGAAGTGTACAAAGACAAGTGTCATCGTGATGCAGTTTTCTGGATGAACATGTTTGCTATGGATTTGGAGTGGGGCGGTGATGCTCATACACGAATCAATACTAAAAACTACACAACAGCAGTATTATCGACTGCAGCCAGAGAAGTAGATCTTTACACAGAATTAAAAGCGCTGATTAAAAATGAACCAAACAATTCTGTTGTATCAGCTACAGCCGCTACAGGCACTAATTCAATTCATAATACCAGCGCCGGCGAAAGATCATATGCTAGCCAAACAGCTGCAGAAAATAAACTTAGTGCATTAATAGATATTACTATAGGATTCTTTGGTCAACCAAATCTCGGCGGTACAAACGCTAACAGAACCACAGCATCTCAAGTTTATACTAATACAGGCAGTATGCAGTTCGGTGATAAGTCTCGAGTTGAAACCTTGTTTGATACAAGAGTGCATTATTGGTCATACTTTGTTACTTCTTTTGCATATGATGCCTCTGATGTTGCCAATAAACTTGGCGGATACCAGTCATATGATTTCCAAATAAACTCAATCAATGCTGCATTTATGCCTGTGGGTGATTTCTCTGCTTTAGTTGGATACGAATTATCGTCTGATTCTAGTTCTGCGGGCGGCCGGTATTATCCGTATGCTTCAGGTATGGTAATACCAGCTGCTGATTTGCCAAACTCAGCTAGCCCTATTACTCTAGATGCAAATTCAGCGCTTGCGTTAAATGAATATTATCAAAACATTAAGTATAAGTGTGCTCGAGATCTCGAATACGTAATCAACGGTTATAAGAATGACTTAATCGGTGGCGGTAATGCTGAAACACTTTATAATGCTTCTATGTATTATAGAGGTTCAGGTTTGTCAATTTACACGCAAACTGAAGCGGGCATTCCACAAGAAGTTGCAAAACACAAACACCTAAGAGATTGGATTATAACAGACCTTAATGACTCAGCGTTAAGATTAGGAAACGTAAATCAAGAATTGATCGATTTGGGTGACGGCCTAGAATCAGGATTGACAAAAATAATTATTGACAACTTCGCAGAAGAAGTGACTTCAGGTGCTGAATTAGGTAAGCGTGGGTTTGCAGGTAACCTTGTCGTATTCCGTGATGGGTTGATGATGACACATGCTGCCGTCAACGATCCTAACTTGTTAAAAGAAGTTGAACAGATCAAAGCTCACATTTCTGAGGCACCTGTTGTAAGTCAACCAACAAGATTTAAAATTACAAAAGGTGTAGTGACATTTGGTCAAAAAGTTCGTGTCGTCACCACAGATAATCAAACAAAAATAAGTGATGCAAATTCATCAGTTTCTCTGGGCGGCGTAAATGTTAATGTTGTTGAATCAAAGTATAATAGAATTTATACCGTAAGTCGTGTATATGGTCCTATAGGAACTGAATTTAATTTGCAGGATCAAGACGGCAATGACATCTATGCGTATAGAAATCCTGCCTCCAATGGATTGATACCTGACAATATTTACGTTGAGTTGGTCGTGCCATTTATCGGCGATCAGACTTATAATCCTGCATACTACAGATTACCTAACGATCAACGTGCTGATAAAACCATTCAGGATCTTGATGGCGCAAATGTAACGACTAGATATACAGAAGCGGATGATCCGTTCCCTATAGGCATTCAATGGCCGTACAGATACTCATCATCAACACAATTATCAGATACAACTGCCAACTACATCGGTCACATTGATACTTCAATTGATCCTTCAAATAGTGCAGGTACATCATCAATACGACAGCAATACGATGATATAAACTTTAACCCTGAATACATTAACTGGATTAAAAATAATGTTAAACCAGAATTCTGGGGTGTTTATGAGTATCGTATTCCTCGTTCACGCTTTAGTCACGATAAATTAGACGGACAAACGTCTAAAAGATTATACAGTGATTTAGCGACAGGTGCATCGGGTATTGCTCGACCCGGCATGGAAGTTCTTGATGAGGACGGCATATGGGTTGATGCTGTATCAGAATATGATTTTGACTTCACTAAAGTAACGATGCTTAAAATTGAGTTCTCGTGGTATGGTGCGGTAGGTGCATTGTTCCTCGCTTATGTTCCAATCGGTAACGGTGAAGCACGATGGGTACGAGTACATCACCTAAGAGCATCGAATCAGTTGAAGATTGCGTCTCTCGGTAACGCAACATTGCCAATCACATACAATGTATGGGGCGGCGGTTCAGATGACACATTAGGTGATGGCGAAACTAAGACACACACATACGGAACATCTCAAAGTCATCACATTGTTAAGTATGGTGCTTCGTATTATATTGATGGCGGTGACCGGGGTACTGTTCGCCTATACAGCCATAATAACAATGATGTTGTTAAAGGGTATGGTAAAAAATGGGAAGTTAATAATGCAGCAAACGGTGGCGCAACAGGCGATGGTGAAGTCACAATGCTAAACCAGACAACAGGCGGCACCGCTTTCCCAAATCTTGTATACTTTATGGCTGCGCAGGTTAAAACAAATAATCCTGTCGATACGGGCATCAAAGTTGTTTGGGTCGATGACACAAACAACAAAGTGTATTTAAGCAAGCAACCACAAGGTACAGGCTTAACATTAATACCTGATCGTGGCGACCTTGTTTACGGATTGGAAACTAAGGATGTGATCTTTAGTACAATTGAAGGTAATCCTGTTCGTAACCGTGTTCAGGTTTATCCTACTAAGATGTCAACAGCAAACCTCGGTGCATTCCCGGTAAGATTACAGATGAAGCGCACCCCTGTATTCCAAACGCTAACACAAACAGGTGCTAATGTTGAGTTGGCAATAAACGGCGAATATACAATATCGCCAAATAATCTTCCTTTAGTTGTTAATGAAACGGGTGGTGCAGGCGGCGTACCGTATCTCCAAAACGGCGAAGAAATATTTGGATGGTTCCAAGGCAATATATCTGATGTTGATGCTGAAACCATTTTCGGAAGATTATATAAGAAAACAAATGAATATTATTTCGAAGTATTGCAATCATTTAATGGTGTTGTAAAATTGAATGACGGCGGAAAGTTTTTGAAAGATTTAAGATTTGCTCGGTCCACAGCAGACGATGGAACATTAGATGAAATTACATCAGAAACTGTATCAGAAACTCCGTTGGCTGATCAGCTAACATCTGTTAAAGCACTTAATAATGTTGTTGTTCCTATACCAGATACAGGAGCGAATGTAGCAACACTATATTTACAGCCTACAGGGACAGAACAAGTGGATCTTGATACGTATTTTGATTATAACAAAGAATATCTATCTTACCCACTAACAAATATACCGGAAACATTGTATTTTGCGATAGATGCTGACAGAGCCGCTAGTGAAAAAGCAGAAATTGCAATAGGATTGACATGGGAAGAACAATAGATGCCAAGACAGGTAAAGATCGGATTTGATAAGGTACCTGCACCTTTAACAAAATCCTTCCACCAATTAGTAGACATTAAGGGTGTTCCGCTGACAGACGCAGCGGGCAACCCTCTTGTTACTCAAGAAAATGCTAGAAACCTTGCATTCACTGTTTCTTCAAATTCTTTGCCTGCAGTTGTCGGCAATAAAGGAAAGAAAGAAGCTTTGCCTGTTACAGAAGTTTTTGCGGGCGCATCTGAAGTAAGTAGCACACTTCTTGGTGTTGATCGTGCCGAAGAGCAGTTAAGTTTATTCGCAGACGTTTCGACATATGGCCTTGCAAGAGATAATTGGAATTATTATACAGTAGGACAGGGAAGAGTTCCTTATCAATGGTATAATAGAAAGCATCCCATTTTCGGTAAGCGAGGACCTGCTGAATTTCACGAAGAAACAAGTGAGCAAGCGCTATATCTAAAATCATTTCCTACGCAGTACAGATGGCCTAAGCATCCTTCTGGTGTTTCTGAAATACCTATCCCAACAAGTCAATTCGGTAAATATTTAAGGTTCATCGCACTGGGCAGATGGTTATATGAAATCTGGATAGATGTTAATCCTAAATTTGCTAATGATAATTTTATTGGCCGAAGCCTAGAGTTTGTGAATGCTAATTTCGAGGTATTGCCCATCACTAAAACTAGTTGGCAGCCAATAACTGCTGATACTGGCGGGTGGGCGAATGAAGGCGATATGCGAAATATCATCTATGAACAAAACGGTTTTAGTTTCCAAGAATCAATGAATCAAGTCGAAAGATGGACGCTATTCTATTTTTTGATGCGAAACGATGAGGACGTATACCCTCCTTATCCTGTTTATGATGTCCCCAGACAAACAACAATAAACTATAATTTCAAAAATCCGTCAATTGGCGGCGCTTTAATTCCTGATGTCGGAGAGTATATAGCAATACAAAATTATACTCGAGGCGATTTCACTAGACCTGGCGGAGACGAAAATAATACTTCTGTAGGTGTATTAGAAAGTAAACAAACATTTAGATATCAGCCAGGTCGTGTTTCAGGGTTTACGTTTGGTTTACGCATGAAAAACAATCCTAGAGAGCAATCTGATAAAATAGAATGGGGTTGCTCCAATGACACCGATCAATATATGATGCAGGTTACAGGGTCACAATGGAATATCGTAAGAAGATCAACACAAAGGATTCCTGATTCAGTTCTTGAAGATCCTGCAGGAATGAACTTGCAGCCTGCCGATGATTTCAGAAAACCACAAGTTGAAATGGTTGAAAATTCTGCTGGCGAAAGAGCAGAGCCTCAACTGCCACCTGGTCGTGACAAATCATCTGAGATGTTTGAAGTAAGAGTGCCAAGATCTAAGTGGAATGGCGATCCTCTGAACGGCACAGGTCCTTCAGGTCACATTGCCAATTTAGAAACTGTGACAATGTACAAAATTGAATTTTCATGGTATGGCGCAATCGGCGCAAAGTTTTATGCATATGTTCCTGCAGGAAGCGGTGAAGCACGATGGGTTCTTTTGCATACGTGGGTGATTGAGAATAAACTGACAACACCTGCATTGCAAGCAGCAGATTTTAAATTTAGATATGTTGTATTCAACAAAAATACTTCTAACCTCGTTGAACCATCATTTGTTTACAAATACGGATCATCGTACTATATCGATGGAGGAGATGAAGGCAATATTACCTTGAGCGCAGTAACTGGAGATACTCGGACGGTCACCAGATCGCCCGGCGAACCTGTACCCGTTGGATCAGTTGTTGCAATGCACCCAAAAACAAAAATTTTAAATTCTTTCGGATACGATCCGTCATTTGCTGCTTATGAAGGCACACTAAACAATAAAAAGATTTATCCCATGACACTTTCTGCTATAGCAGATAAAAATGTAAGGGTTGATATATTTAAAGTCAAAGTTAGTCCTGACGGACATCACGGCACTAAATCGGTCAGTTTATGTTCAAAACAAAGATTTGAAAAAGATGTCGCTATTACGTTTACAAATAGAAATATATTAGAGTTTAAAGATCCTGGTGACACAACACTGCCTTATACTCAGGCGACTACCCCATTAACACCACTTGATAATTTCGGCAAACTTATAGGGCAGGGGCTGCCGAATGTGTATTTAAGTTTACGAGAAGGAGTTACTGATTCAGCTGATCTTGTAAGAAGAGCGAATGTAAAATGCGAGTTGCTACAAGAAGATTTCGGCGAAAGGGCATTTTTGAATGGATTTGCCGACTCCGATGTTGTTCAAATTAATTCGGGTTTGGATACAAATCTGTTTCCCGCAAAACTGGTCTCGTATAGGAGTATTGTTGCTTCTGATACGCCAATATATGGAAATAGATTTAAAATTCATTTTTTGAATCCTTATAAACGAGACCCCAGATTTTTTACCCATCGCCATACAGCAGATTTTGCAATTGGTGTGACGGGTGATGCTCCTTCTACTAGCACTGAAGGTGATGACTCAGTAGGAGTTCTGACATTTGGCACAAATAAAAAAGTGTATCCGTATGATCCCCCTGTCATAGAAAGTGAAGGTGGCGGCGAAGAAGGCGGTGAAGGTGAAGGTGAAGAACAAGCCACTTCAGTTTTCGACTCAGGTGAATATTTTGACATAAACAAACAATTGCATGTTGAATGGTCATCAAATACTCATCTCACATCTGTTTCAACGCTTGCTGATTTACGTGAGGCTGATGATGGTGACGGCACAAGGTTTGAACAGGATTATCGTATTGAGGGCACAGAACGCCCATTCTCTGGCAGGTATGGCCACTCTGCCTGCATACAAGTAACTGTACAAACAATATCGTATGATATTCAAGGTGTCGATCAACCTGCCGAACCTTCAAGTGAAGTAGATGAAATTACCTGGGATCAAAGAATAAGGTTCGGATCAACCTTTCCTCCGGTATCGGCCAACACTTTAGGAGAAGCGGAAGTGGGTGTTGGCGGCGTGGGTACTGGGTATGTGTTCGTGACTAAACCTTCTCTTGAACTTGTTGACGGATCAAGAATATTTACTGCATATATAGCAAAGCGTACTGCTGAAACCCCAAATTTTGATTTTTCATCAACATCAGCAATAGATGCAAAGGTCGTAACCCTTGAGGATGATAATAAAATTTCAATAGCTGATAGTTCAAGAGATTTCACAGTTGCAGAAGTTTTTCGGTTTGATATTCAACCTCTTTACTTGTTTGTTGCAATGAAGTCTAACGCTCGAATAAATAATATTATTGTTGAAGAAATATCTTCAACAACCAGAAGCACACATGTCCCTAACTTTTTAGGCACTATAGGACAAGTGGATGCAACAGGATTAGATTCACAAGGCAATTTCTCGACAGCAGTTGAGCAGAGTCAGATAGATGCACAATTTGAAGGTCCTGGAAGATCTAGTAGTGAATTTAATGTTGAAGGTAATGAAACATCGAATATTGTCATCGTCAAAGACGTACAAACAACTGCAAATCAAGCGCCGTCAAACTTTTTATCTGAAGATAATTTATCAGGGATAAGGTTTGATACTCAAACTGATTTGCCTTTAGCGCCAGGCGAAAACATATATTCATTTTATATTGGAGAAGATGAAGCTGTGAAATTCGGATTACAAAATATATTTGACATCGACAGGGCAGTAATGACTCCTGGATTGTTTAATAATGAAGCGTATTATTTTAAAGCGACACCTGTTGCTGAGTCAGATACGGCATCGGTTCAAATGACGCTAACGTGTAAGGAACAATAATGGCAATTTACACAGGATTAAATGTCGGTAATTATCTTAGTGATGTAGAAAACCAATCTACCTCATTAAGAAACATCGGGTTAAATAGACTTGATTTAGATCACATTCGTGGCATTCAGAATTTTGATTTGACAACAACGCAATTGCATAATCTGTCAGGTCTTGACATTGACCAGGAAAAAGAAAACTATGCAAACTATCAATCTAGTATAGCTGTCGGCAACGATGCTTTATTACTGGGCGGTATTGAAAGAGAAACTAATTTTAATCTGAGAATAGATCATCAACTTCGAGCAGGCGCAATAAAATACAACTATGTTGATTATTCTACGTCTGTCCCAGGACATAAAAGTGCGGATATATCCACAAGTCGTGTTTCTTCATGGTCGCAACTACCTCCTTTTGCTGCATCAGATCCTATATTTTATGGTGCTGATACCGTAATCACTGGTTCAGGTGGCGAGTCAGTTCTTCAAGCCGAGAATATATTGTTCACAGGAGAGTTGACTGCAAAAAGATTTCTCGCTGAAGTTCCTACACATAAAGTAACTGTAAACATAAACGGCACAAATAAAAAATTCTTTGCGATGAGAAACATTCCATTTAGGATTATTGGAGTATTTAATAAGGCGAGGATAAGAGTTGATAGTACGAATGCAACAAAAAATATTCCGCCATCAATACTGTTTACTAATACTGCAATGGCCGAAGGTGCTATAGGTAGTGAGGTCGCAATAAGTGGGTCACCTGGCACTGCAAGTAAAGATTTTTTCTATAATCCAGGTGTAACATTTGCTGAAACGTATATAGATATCTTTAAAAATCCTAACGATATTGCACGACTAGATTTGTGGGATACTTCAACCCGAAGACCATTAAGGGTAAATGAGTTTCCGAAGGTTGAAATGAAAAATTTGTCATCTATTAACATTGCTGCAAACGATTTTTACGAAATGCCTGATTTCTTTGATATATCTGGAGGCAATCTTTCAAGTAACACAAACGGTAAGCTTATTACTATATATCAAACTAATAACGATTTTTCAAGATCAAATAAAACTGCACAGCAGCAATTAACAGATTATATGCCATCTTCCGTTAGGACGCTTGTTACCAGATGCACCTTTTCTGATGAGACTCCTATAGATATCCGGCAACTTAAGGCGAGCGGAACAGGTTCCCTTGAACCGTCAAAATTAAAGAACTTTTACTTTGACGCTTGGGATTGGTACAGCAAAAGAACAAGAAGAATGTTAGGAACCAGAGAAGCTGCCAATGCCTGCTCACCTAAAGTTAACGGCAATAATATTGAATTATATGAAATTTATCGTCAGCAGTATCAGTACTTGCATCACGAAGTTACGCATAACTCATTCTCAATGGATGGCAAAACTCAAGGACAACCCAATAACCTTAAATACTTATATATTTACGGCAATTATATGTATTCCCAACTATCTTCTAATGGGACCCCAGGGCAAGTAGTTACTGTACCTAATTCAATAATAAAAATTCAAGCAGGGTACAATAATTTAAAAACAATTAACGTATCAGGTAAACAAAATTTAACATATTATTGGCATTACAATAATTACGGTTCTGCAAATCCGTCAGGGGGAATTGACGGATACTTTACTGGCTGCAGCAAGTTACTTTATTTAAACTTTGATAATTCATATGTAGCAGCAAATATTGCCACATTATTTATCGGATTGCCGGAGTTGTCATACATTTATTTTCGGAATACACGCCTTACTGGAAAAATGACTCCTGGGACATTTAGCGGGACACAACAGGTAAAGGTATTTAAGTCAAGCGGCGGCAATCATGATAGTCAACCAGGACAAGCAAACTTCTTTGGCAATGACTTTCAAGAGGTGATTGCTGATGAACCTACCGGAGGAATAGGATCAGAGTACGGCGGAGGATATTACGCAGGAACATTAAAGAACAATTCTCAAGAGCAATATCATCTTGTTGTTGCTGATAAACAATACGAAGAATTTTTGCCTAGATTTAGTGGGAACACCGGCACAGGTGCGCAAGGATCGCCGTCAACAAATGACGGTGTAACAAATACAACTGACGAACACGGTTCTCCGATTGATCCTGACTATGCAGCTACAAAATACCTTGCCGATCTTAATGCGACATCTCCTGGCGGCCAAAGTGATTGGTATTTGCCTGCCAGAGATGAACTTGAATTAATGTATCGAAACCTGAAACCGACAAGTTCTAGTAATGACATCACAGCACCTGAATCAAATAATTTTTCAGTGCCTACTTTATCGCAGGGTGCATATACTTCTTCTGTTCCTTCAAATGTTTCGACACCTTCCGCATTTAAAAATACTGGGTCAGAGGCGTTTAGGACATCAAATAATCACAATGGTACCAATGGTGATGTGAATTATTTTGTAAACCCTAATTTCACCGCTACATCATTAACGCCAGCTAGTTTTGGATTTACAGCATCAGGTAATCCGACTATTGTTACTGGTGGATCGAACAAATTAACTGTTGCTATAGCAAATGCTGGCGGCGTTGCTGGGCCAGGAACTACATTACAAACTAATGCAATATCATTGCCTCAGGGTACATATGAAGTTTCCTGTACTGTTGCTTATGTTAGAGATGCTCAAGTCTCTTCAGGTTCTTTTGTTGTAGGAAGAGATTACGCTATTACCGATTTAGGTAACGGCGGTGACCCTCAATGGAATATAATTGCCGGAACTACTGGGCAGTCGTATGCTTTAAATACCACGTTTACAGCAGCAACTACTGGAAGCAATGTTAGTGGAGGGTCGGCAAATCCTCTGCCTGCAGGTGCAACTGGTTCACCAGGAACATATAACGATATTGACATCCTTGCAGAAATTGATGGCACCACAGTGTTTCATATTTCTCAACCAAGCACAAACACAACAACAACTTTTTCAGGTCTTTTACCTATACAACCTGCAGGCAATACGGATGTTGTATTTAAAATAGTATCAACTAATCAAGATTATAAGATTAACAGTTTTAATATCAAGAGCCAAGGCGGCATATATTGGTCATCCACTGAAGGACCTAATCCAATAACACAGCAACATGGCAGCGGAAATTCCCTTGTTAGTGGTATGGCACAAAGTTTTAGAACGGGCGAGCAAGTTGAAGCGCAGAAAGCAGCAGTATATAATGTAAGACCTGTAAGGAGAATTCTTGTCGCATCTGCTAGCAATTCAGAGCGACAGGAAACATCAAAAACTTTCGAACCTTGTGGCGGGTATTTAAAAGAATTCTCCTTAACAGGACAAGGAAGAAATAAAACAACTGGGACTAATATCAGAGGAAAAATGCCAAATATATCTTTCCTATCTGCAATTCAAGAGTTCAGTATAACATCAACGCAACTGTCCGGTGTTATGCCCGATTGGGAAAATTCTAGTTCGTTAAGAAAACTCACTTTGCACGACAATAAGTTGACAGGCACATTTGCCTTAAAGAACAGTAATGTCAGAAATATACAAGTACAAAATAATGAGTTCACTGCAATTTCAACTATCGATTGTCCCAGAGCATGGAATTTAAATGCAAGTAACAATGCAATGGTAGGATTTATGCCTGATTTGTCATTATCGCCTAGGTTATCTAAAGTCAACCTCAGCAATAATTCATTAACGACATATCAGTCAGGGTCTCTTAGTACTAATAAATATATTAATACTTTAAACGTGGCAAATAACGATTTATTCTTGGGTTCTGCTAAACGTCTATTACAGGACATGAAATCAAATTACGATTTAAGAAACAGAGGCGGCGTAAACATAACTTTAACAGGTAACTCAAGGGTCACTTTGACTCGACTAAACGCAGATGGAGACACTGAAGCAATCATTGACTTTTTGAAAGGTAAGGGTTGGACAATAAGTGTTAATCCATAATAAGGTACTAAAATGGCATTAGGTTTTGCACGAGATAACAATTTACTGGAATCACAAGATCCCGCATCGGCGGCAGGTATTCTCAATAACCTTGGCGGTGTAGGTATTGCTGATGACATTAGACTTTTTGCAGGTAATTTATCTTTTGAGGATGTGTTTGATTATGGCGCCGATGCATATACTGCTAGCGCAAATGCATTTGCTGAAAATGATGAAGTTTTTTATACAACAGGCATTCCTGATTCTACGTTTACTTATGTCGTTATACCGAAAACAGCATTAGGCAGAGTTCCGTATTCAAATGATACAATATTGTATACGCTTAACAGTTCAAATCAACGAGTGTATCATATTGTAGGTGACAGCAATGGAGTAGACAGGTTCAGATTATATGAATATTCTGGAGGCGCTAAAGGTCCTGTTCGTAATTGGGCATTTTTTTATGATCTTGAAGTTAAAAAATTCTTTCGTCCCGAGCCAGTATATTTCGAAAATATCACCAACTTTTCAAAAGATAGGGTCACGCTAAATGATGGAACAGGCGGCATTATCAATACCTGGAACAATCTGGAAGAAAATGAAGAAGGCTTAAATGCAGAAAGAGATCAGAGTTTTGAAATAACCTTTTTGAAGTCAACAACCGCAAGTGAATTTGCTACTCAGGTCGAAAATTCGTTAGACACTTTGCTGTATAAAAAATCGAGAAATTTGGTTTCATATAAGTCAAATGCATTCGATAGATTAATTGAATTTGGCGGTCCCGTTCATATTGTAAATCCTAATAATATTCCACTGCCCACTGCTGCAAATTCATTTGCGAATAATGATATTATGCCTGGGTTATTCATTTATGGCGGCGAGCCTCCGCAAGTATTAAGAGCATTCAGTGATACAAGAAATCCTTGGGTGGAAGATAATAGTTTCACAGGGTCGGACAATACTTCTAGAGCAGTGATTAAAACAGGTGTTTCGAATCAATCAGCAAGAGTATTAAATTTGATTTGGAAAGAGAGTCCAAAAATATTAGTCACTACAACTTCAGGCGCTAATCAATCAACCCGAACAATACTGAACAATGTTCCTGTTGATGCTGCATCTAATTGGACACACAAAGCAAAAATTACGGTCAACGGAGAAGATTATTATTTACTGTTGACAAGTAACGAAAGTTTATTCGAAGATCCTAATTAATCTGTAAGTGCCCAATACTTAGTTCCATCAGGCGTTTTAAGTAATAACCCTCCATCAGCATCATCGGTTGATGGCGTCACTTCTACTGATGTCGCATCCTCGAATTTTATTCCTGAAATTGCAAACTCGCCACCAACAACTAAATGCGGTGCTGTTCCTGTTGTCTCTAACCCATCATCAGTACCTGCAAACGGCGGCGCAGTATTTAAAGGCATGATGCAACCTTCTTTGTTGCTTGTTGATGTTGAAGGAGCAAACACAACGGTGACAGATTGATTCAAAGAAACTGCTGTAGACAATGTTACTGTATTACTCGAAATGTTTGTAACTGTGGTCCCATCAGGAATAATAGGGTTGTTAACGTCTATCCCTGCAAAATAAATTTTCATTCCTGTCTGAAGTCCCTCGGGAATATAAGTCAAAGGAACATTTGCGCTGTTAGTGACCTGATTGGCAACTTCTGCACCTACAACACCAACACATTCAGTAGCAGTTGATTGGTCGCTTAATCCTCTATGCGCATATATTAACCCATACCCATTCACTGATCGTGACCGGCTCATGCTAGGCGAATTGCTCCCAGTGTTAAACGGAGTAGTAGTAATATTTATACCGGAACTGGTATTCGAAACCTCTGTTATTTTATCAAACCACTTCGCCTGTGACTGTACAGGAATCCCTGTTGGTTGATTCAAAATCGAAAGGTTTACAAATAAGTCACCTGGACGAACATCAGTGCCAAAATAATCTGATGTTGATAAGTCACTATCTTGATAATCACTATTTTTCACTCTACGCAACACATGTTGTCTGGTTGCAGTTGAATCAACAGCGTCAGCACTTGTTTGATTATATATGCCTATAAGACCTTTACTATCAATAACATAAAATTTTATTGGTTCGTTTATCGTGAAGTTGTAATGGCCGGCTATAATATTATCTGGAGTTTCATTTGTACCTTGGTTTGAAAATTTAAAGGGTTCGATAAATAAAGTATCTTCGTTATTTGTTGATGCAACTTGTAAAAAATAATGATCAGGTGCCGGACCTAAGGTGCCTGCAATTGTATTCGGCGCTCCTTTTGTAAATAACAAAATATCACCGACTTTAATAGTTCGCATTATTGTCGAGCTAGCTTGGAATCTTGTATTGCCTCGCCAGGTCAAGGTGGTGTGACTTGGTTCATAATTACCCGAACCTGTATTGAATCTCGAAATCTCGCTAGGTTTTAATTTTGCAGTATATCTAATATAAAGAGGCTGTGCATTTTGAAAGTAGTGTGATAAATGTTTATTTCTTTCAGATATTACGTTTCGTGAAAAATGACTATATGTATTAGGAATAACGGGTGCATCAACACTGCCTGATTTTGCACCAAAGAAATAGTTGTAAGGCGTGTATAATGAATCGCCGTCTTCGTCCTCATTTCCACCTGCAATATCAATATCAATACCTAAATCATATCTCATGCCGAACGAAGGAAAATCAGATACTGTTTTCGCAGTGACAAAATCTTCAGGCTTTGGATTCCACACTGTTATTCTAACTTGCTGCGTATCTCCAACAGCCATCTCGTCAGTGTGTCTAAAGCCTAAATCTGTTATCATTGTGCCTATCTTTGACGAGAAATGTATCGTATCACCTGAACTAACACTCAAGTTTGCTGCTCCAGATATGGATTGTAACGTGCAAACAGGTTCAGAGTATGAATAATCAATATCAATAATTGTATGTGTAGGTGATCCTGCGACAGTACCCATTTCAACATTTTGAAACAAATGCAAACTATCAGCGGCAGTGAATGTTATTTTTGTTGTGTCAGCAGTGTTATCTACGTGAACTGTCGCTGTCCATTCTTCTGCAGATCTGACTTTAACTGGCTCCCATGCTTCAGTGTCTGTACCAGTGTCTTTTTCCAAAACAAAGAATGATGTGCATTCGAAATCAACCTTACGAGAGACTGAATTGGACAACCAACCCGTCCAAGAAATTCCTCCAAACCTATCTGGGAATGATGGATGAAATGCTGAATCGAATCCGAATCTGCCGTCCATCCAATAATCTTGTGTTGTAATAACGGTTGCATGATTAGGGTCAAAAATATCATTATATGGACTCAGAGGAGTGCCTTGAGTGCGATGATTTTGTCGTGCGCTGGCTGGAGATATTAAAGCATTTGAAGGAAATACTTTTGCAATTGGTCCTTGGCCGCCTAACCTGTAGGCAGGATCGCCAAGAATAACCTTCTCATTTCTTATCTTATCAATTGATCTGATTCGTGGCTGCACATCACTAGGAGCTAGAAAAGCTAGGTTGCCATTATCGTCTATGTATAAAGGTGAATATTGAACAGATATTTCGATAAGCTCCTTCAAATCTTCAGCCCAAATATTTGTTGTATTTAATCCATTGATAACCTGTAGGTCGCCTGGAATGAATGACTGGTTGGGGATCAGATCATCGAGAATATTGCCCAAACTTGTTGTTTTGTTTGGCAGATCTGCAAGGTTTTTGTCTGCTCTCAAACCAATTCTTAAATATTTAGATACTGACATGTTTTTCCTTTAAGTTAGGGACTTGTGTTTATATTATTTATAAATACTAATTAACACTAATTGGAGAAAATGATGGCTATTAAAGCAAATATAACAATAGATCAAGGCGCCGACTTTGATGCCACAATTGATTTATCCGATGCATCTGGTGTACCCGTGAACCTAACAGATTATACTGTTGCTTCACAAATGCGCAAAAATTATGCATCATCAACACCGACAACAACATTTCAAACTTCACACAACGGCTTATCAGGTCAAATTACTTTAGTATTGCCTAAAGATGATTATACAACAGGCAGTGAACCCGATACAGTAACACATGCGGGTACAACTTCTCTTGAACCTGGTAGATATTTATATGATGTCGAGATTACAGCACCTGTAAGTCAAAATAGTAAAACAGATCGTGTGGTTCAAGGGACTGTTACTGTCACACCCGGAATAACAAGGATATAAAATGCCTAATATAAAAGCTACTGTAACACCTTCAAGCAGATTACTTGTCACGAATTATGCAGTTGGAGGAACCGCCGGAAGCATTCAATTAAATAATTTATTCGATGTAGACGCCACAAATCTTGCAAACGGTGCAATGTTAATATACAAAGAAAATCAAGGTGTAGGGAAGTGGACTGCAACAACAGAATTAGATAGCGAAGAAACCGTGCTTGAAGGAGGCACTTTCTAATGAGTATCATTAAAGTAAAAAGATCGGAGAACGCAGGGACACCAGAAACAGGTGCTTTGAAGCAGGGTGAATTAGCATATTCACTTTTAAACGACAGCCCGAATGGCGGTAACACACTATATGTAGGTTCAACAGATGGAAGTGATTCTGTTGCAGTTCCTGTTGGCGGTAAGAAATTCACTGATCTGTTAACTGCAACCCCAGGAACGATTAGTGCAAATAAAGCAATTGTTGCAGGTACTGCAGGAGCACTTGGATCGCTTGTTTTAGGTGACGGGACAACTAATTCCACATTAACAAGCACATCGCTAACATTGCCCGCTGCAGGTTTAACTTTTAGTGGCGGAAATATTGTATCTGACGGCACTGCAACAATCACAGGATTACCTACTCCGCAATCGGGTGCTAGCGCTGATACTGTTGCCACTGTAGGATATGTTACAAGTATTGCAACTGGTATCGAAGTATCTGATGCACAAGATCCTGCTAATACAGGTAATATTGCTGGCGCAGACGTCTTTACGTTTGCTGGTGCTCAAGGCGTAACAACACTCTATAATGATAGTACTGCAACTTTGACAATAGGTTTACAACAGCAGTTAGATGTTGATGACGATGTTGCATTCGGGTCAGTAACTGTTGGTACTGGAAACCAAGAAGTCTTGGTTGATGGTAATGTTATCGAGCAACTACACCCTTCAATATTCCATGAATTCATATCAGGTAACGTAGTAGGTAATGTATTCAATAGATTAACAAATGCATTCGATATTACTGCTCATGGGTTTGCAGACGGACAACAAGTAACGTACACATCTCCACAAGCAATTGACGGATTTGTAAGCGGCACAACATATTATGTGATGAAAGTAGATGATAATTCATTTAAACTTTCGACAGATGAACAAGCACCTAGAACTGCTGAAACCGCTCCAACTAATGCGGGCGGTTCGCAAAATGATATAATACAATCAACGTCTAATCCTGTAAATCTATTTGCAACTACTGATACAATCAACATTGGTGACACAGTCAATAGTACAGTTGCAATTGGTGATAATTTGACAGTTGGCGGAAATACTGTTATCGCAGGTAACTTGACTGTAAGTGGTGAAACAACCACAGTTAATACATCGGTAATGCAAGTTGATGATCCTGTATTAGAATTAGGTGAAGGAACTGTTGTTGATACATTTGATCGTGGTATTAAATTTCACTATCATGACGGCACAACTGCTGATAAAATTGGTTTCATGGGTTATGATAAATCTGAAGGAAACTTCACTTTACTCACAGATACAACAGAAGCAACCTCTCAAGTGTTTGCGGGAACTACAGGAACCCTTGTTGCTAATCTTACAGGTGATGTTGCAGGTAATGCATCAACGGCAAGTGCTTTAGCGAGTGCTCAAACATTTGAATTGACAGGTGATATTACAGGTACACTATCTAGTGACTTAAGTTCAGGTTTGTCAATAGCAACAACATTAGCAACAGATGTTTCAACTTCATTAGGAGATTATATAAAAGATCTTCAAGTGAAAGGTACATTTGATACAAGTGATGCTGATCCCGCAAATCATGCTTTTGTTGCAGATAGTGCAGGATCTTCTGTTATAATTGCATCAGCAAACGCTACTGATAATGGCGATATTGCAACAGTTGATATTCGATTGGCAACTGCATCAAGAAACACTGCTCCGATCTCTGACACAAGCGATGATGAATATGCCCAGAACTGGAAAAACAATTTAGGTGTTGCAGAATTCGATAATGATCAATTTACAGTGACTAACGGTTGGGCGCACATAGCAACAATTGACGGCGGAACTTACGGGTCATAAATATAATTGTACTATATACAAGGCGATCATAGATGTCAACAAGAATAATTCATAAGAAAAACGATGTTACAGGTGTAGTACCTGTAATAGCAAATGATGCAACCAATGAATTAGAACTCGGCGAAATTGCAATCAACACGCATGACGGCAAGATGTTCATTCGTCAGGACGCAGACGGTGCTATTTCTCTTAAGGAAATAGGTAAAGCAGATTCTGTTACAAATGTTTTATATGTTTCAAAAAGTGGAAATAATGCCAATGACGGAAAAACATTAGGTACTGCTTTCGCAAATATTAAAGCAGCTCTCGATTCTTTAGCAGTTTTGGAAGCAGCAAATGCTGGCTCAACCAGCGGCACAACAATTTTTGTCAAAAGTGGGACATATGTAGAAACCAATGACACTGTCGCCGGCAATCCAATGGGCGGAATGGTGGTTCCTAAAAACGTGTCTATTGTAGGTGACAATTTAAGAACGACAAGAGTTGCTGGTACCACGCCAGGTAATGACTTGTTCTATGTACAAAATGCATCGTATATAACAAACTTGACATTCCAAGGAATGAATGCTGATGGTAGTAAACCTCGCCCTCCGGCGGCAGTTTCATTTCCTCCTATTGCATTACAACCAGGTGGTGTTGCGCAAACTATCTCAACAAGTCCTTATATAGAAAATTGTACAGCGTTCAACCAGGATGCTACAGGTATGTTGATTGACGGCAGTTTAACAACTGGGTTAAGATCAATGGTATCTGATTCGTTTACGCAAATTAATGCGGGCGGTAGAGGTGTTCACATTATTAATCGTGGATATGCACAATTAGTTTCTATTTTCACAGTTTCATGTGACTACGCAATTTTGTGTGAAAGCGGTGGTCAATGTTCATTAACCAACTCAAACGCTTCGTTTGGTAATTATGGATTGAAGGCAACAGGTGCATCTGAATCATTATACGCAGGTGCTATGACATCTCAAGCAGTTGCTTTCGACACAGATATTGAAATTACTACAACTACGCCGCCAAAATACGGCGATGCATTCCTTATAAACGATAAGGATAACCAATTAATCGCAAAATGTGGTCGTGATGTTGAATTGATATTAGATTCTGTAGGGTATGACACCGCATTAAATACTAATTTTAATTCTATTTACTCTGGGATTGCATATAAACGTGCAAATGCTTTACCTGCAGATCAGGTCACGCCTACATCAGATGCTTTGTTTGAAACAAAACGACTTGTTGGATTGCTCGAAGATATTGCTGAAATTTCATCTTTAAAATCATCAATAGATGGCAAATTTGATATTGTTACTGGCATCATAAACAATGGGGCAATAACTGCTACCTTCCCGGGAGATTCGTTTAACACACCTACGCTTAGTTTACCGAACACTTTAAATAGACATGCATCATATCGATTTGCTGCAAGTGATACAGGTGGAGTAAGTAACTCTCTAGGCGCTTTACTTTCTAACAGAGCATTTATTCAAGAAGAAATAAATGCATTTGTTTTACTTCCCGCAAATAATCCTCCTGCAGGTTATGATCAAGATAAATGCAAAAGAGATGTTGGTTACATCGTTGATGCTTTGTGTTATGATTTAATGTATGGCGGAAATTCTGCAACCTTACTTGCTGCTAAAAGTTATTTTGATGGTGCAGTTGCACAACTTCCTACGGCCGCACAGGTAACATCAACAGTAAATGCATATGACCATTTAGCAGATGTTGTCAGAGATGTGATAACAAATACATCTATAACAAAAAGTTCAGGTAACCCTGCCTCGCAAGCAACAAATGCTCAACAAGCAACAGGTGGCGAAACAACATCTGT
>Ga0181377_1000286_pt1 | contig 19561 bp, 27 predicted proteins | sample LowvirmetaG_9_FD_130160 | JGI IMG/M metagenome (GOLD analysis project Ga0181377, IMG submission 130160) | Marine viral communities from the Subarctic Pacific Ocean - Lowphox_13 viral metaG | ecosystem: Environmental > Aquatic > Marine > Oceanic | place: Subarctic Pacific Ocean | collected...
CGCTTCATTAATGCTAACAGTGAAAAGAAAGAAACACACCAAGCAACGAATCGTAAAGGAAAAAACGTATACGAATCAACCAAGCTAGCTAAACCTAAGAAAGCTGAATATCAAAACACAGCATTACTAAAACAAAAAGAAATTGAAAAAACATACGGCAGTATGATGGACTATTATAACAAAGCACATATTAGTTGTAAGGTAGCACAAAAAGATAAAAACAAAAGTATGTTTGTTACTGCCGAAGGATTAGTTATGCCTTGTTGTTGGACAGCAGGTCGTATGTATAAATGGTGGCACGAAGATCCTAAAGTAGAACAAGTATGGGATTTTATTGATCGTGCAGGTGGCAAAGATGGAATTAGTGCTAAAGTACATGGCATTGAAGGAGTATTTGCTAGTGGAATAATGACAGATATACAAAGAAGTTGGAGCTTAGACAGCATCAAGAATGGAAAATTAGGAGTTTGTGCCCAGAAGTGTGGTACAGAATTTGACCCGTATGCAGAACAATTTAAATAAAAAACCAGCTTGCCTGGCACCCTGGATAACAACATATGAAAGTGCGGCTGGTAAAGTTAATCCATGTTGTGAAATAACAGGTTGGATTATCCCAAATAAAGAAGAAAAGGGTTTGTCATTTGAAGAACGATGGAATGATCCAAACATGGTTAAGTTTAGAGATACTTTACTAACTGGAGAACTTCCAAAAGACCACTGTGGTAATTGTATGCATAATGAAAAAAATGGTGCAAGATCTTTAAGACAAGAATATGATGAGCTTGAAAAATGGGCAGATTTAGATAAATTTAAATTAATACACATGGACTATAGAGAAAGCAACGTGTGTAATATGAGTTGTAAAATGTGCGGTACATCTTTAAGTAGTACACACGCACTATCACAAGGTATGTATGGAAAGAATGGTATAAAGAGAAACCCAAACGATCCAAAAATATATCTTGATAATTTAGAAAATGTAAGAAGTATAAACTTTGCAGGCGGAGAACCTGCATTAATGGATTCGTTCTATGATGTACTTAATGCTATTATAGATAGAAATTTACAAAAGAATATTAGTGTAAGTCTTGTAACAAACGGTTCAGTTATTATGAGAAACAATGATAATTGGATAGAGAAGCTAACACAAGGTGGATTTGAAAGTGCAAACATTGCAGTAAGTGTTGATTGTGTAGAAGATGCACATAACTATTGGAGACAGAAGAATACTTGGAAATCAGTAGAGAAGACATTAGAATATATGATTGAATGTAAATCAGCAGGTGAATGTGATCCAGGTGTAAGTATATCAATTAGAACAGCAATAGGTTGGCCAAATGCTTTCAAAGCAAAAGAAGTGTTTGATAGATATAAAGGCGTAGTAGACAGACATAGACATAACTTTATTAATAACCCAAACTGGTTATCAATTGATATGTTAAGGAATGACAAACTAGAAGAACTATACGAGCATTGGGCAGATTATCCTAATATACAAAAAGCATTTAAAAAGACTGAAAATGAAATTGATTATGATATGCAAATCCTACTAAAGAAATGGAAACGTTCAAACGAAATACTAGACAACTATAATAGAGATATGAGATTTGGTGATGCATTTCCTGAATTTGCAAAATTCTATGATTCAATTTTAGTTCCTCCTGGAAGAATTGTTTAAAGAATAGGTTGACAAGTAGCCTAAAACTTGTTATAATACACATATATTAACACAAAACTAAGGATAAATCGGAAATGATTAGCGACTTAGGATTAGAAGACCAAAAGCTAGTTAACGACTATAAACAATGGGATGCATATTATAATCATATGCTGACTAAATTTTACGTTGAAAAGCTAGCAAAGCAGTGCGTTCAGTACGGTAAAGAGTTTCCACGTAATGTAGACTGGTCTTCGTTACATACAAATAAGTTTGTAATGACAAAAGATAAAACAGTAGCCTCTATGGGTGTAAACTTTAGTGCTACTCACTTCGTAGAAGATACTTACTACAACATTTCAAAATACATATTTAACAACAAAATTCATGCTGACAAGCTACAGGAATATCTAGTAAAGAATGGCAGATCAAGAATAAAGCCTTTTGCTATGCAGTATCTTATTGGTGCAATAGAAGCTGAAAACAAAACTACGTTTGAAGCATGCTATGATAAAATTAAACAAATTGAATGGAAAGAGAGTAACTGGTAATGGCTAAAGATAAAAACTGGCATGCAGGGTTTGAAAAAGATGTTAAATGGATGAGTCGTTCAGTGTTTGTTCGCAAGCATGGTATCTATTATGCTAACTTCTTTGACAATTATCACGCAGAACAATTAGATGATAACACTGAAGTACTACCAGAAAACTATTGGGGTCAACACGAGATGGAGATGGATGACGGTGCCTAAATTTACACAACGATATCTTAAGCCAACATTATTTAAACCTAAAGGCTCTGTGTTTGAAGGTTTGATATGGAAACAACCTAACTCAAAAGGTACTGATACATATGATGTAGAATGTACTGAAAAAGGATTTACATGTGACTGCCCAGGATTTACATTCCGTGGTAAGTGTAAACATAGTTTAGAAGTGCTAACAAGAGTAGAAACAGCATTAGATGATAAACATCCACAATACAGATGGGAGTTAACATGACAACACATGCAATGATTGATTTAGAAACACTTGGTACTGGTCCAGATTGTGTAGTACTAACTATTGGTGGTGTTAAGTTTGATCCTAATGCTATATCAGAACCATATCAGCCTTTCTATTATAAATTTAATGTAGACGAACAACTTGATAAAGGTAGAACTACATTAGAAAGTACCCTTGAATGGTGGGGTAAGCAAGAAGAAAGTGTACGTGAAGAAGCACTAGGTGATGATAATCGTACACCTGTATTAGAAGTATTACAAGCATTGAATAAGTGGTGTGTTGGTGCTGATACAATATGGTGTCAAGGACCTGCATTTGATATATGTATATTAGAAAACTTACTTAAACAATATAATCATCACACACCGTGGCCGTTTTGGAAGATACGTGATAGTAGAACACTGTTTGGTATTATGCCAAAGGATCCACGTAAAGAAATAAAATTTAATGCACACAATGCATTGGAAGATTGCAAAGTACAAGCATTATGTGTACAACAAACAATTAGTAAATTGGGACTTAAACTAAAATAAAGGTAATAACATGGCAGAACTAACAGAACAACAAAAAGCTAATGCGGCGGCTAAAGCCAAAACAGAAACAACAGAAACTACAGCCAGTGCTCAAGCAACTGCAAACGCAGAAGCAAATGCAGGTGGCTCAGTTACAACAGGCAACACTACAGTAAGTGGTGGAGCAGAAGCTGAAATACATGCAAACGCAGGTGCAAGTGCAGGTGTATCAGGTGGAAACGCAAGTGCAGAAGCAGGCGTTGAAGTAGGTGCAAGTGCAGGTGTAAATGCATCATCAGAATCAGATCTAGGTGGTGGAGTTACAAGTACAACAGAAGCAAACGCAGGTGCAGAAACATATGCAAAAGCAGGCGTTGGTGGACAAGTAGGTAAAGATGGTGCTGAAGGCCATGCAGGTGCAATTGCAGGTGCAAGTGTAGGAGCAGGTGCAAGCACAGGAGTTTATGACGATAGTGGTAATGGTGCAGAAGTAGGTGCAGGTGTTAGTGTTGGTGCTCAAGTAGGTGCTGATGTTAGCGGTGGTGCAACTATGGATGACGGTGTTGCAACAATTGGTATTGATGGAAAGGTTGCATTACTAGCAGGCGTTGATGTTGATGCAAGTGTATCAGTTGATACTAAGCCAGCACAAAAAGCGGCAATGGAAGCGGCAGAACAAGCTGAAAGAGAAGCAACCAAACAAGCGGCAATAGTTAAAAAGAATGCAGAAATTGCGGCTAAGAAAGCGGCAGACGATGCGGCTGAAGCAAAACGTGAAGCTACTAGAAAAGCAAATGCGGCTAAGAAAGCAGCAGACGATGCGGCTAGAGAAACAGCCAGAGAAGCAAAAGAACAAGCGGAACAAGCAAAACGTGACGCAGATGCGGCCGCAGCGGCAACTAAGAAAGCGGCAGACGATGCGGCTAAAGCGGCTAAGAAAGCAGCCAAAAAGTTGAAGTTTTGGTAGAGCAAGAAGTCATGGTAGTAGAGAATGTCAATTTTAAACTCATTATAGAAAGTTTTTGTTGACTTTTTCTAAATACTACTATACAATAATAAACATTAATAGATTCTAATAGGAGAATAAAAAATATGAGTACTCGAGATATAGTGCAAGACATTGTTAAGCACACAGCCGGACTAGGCTTTATTACATCAGTAAAAGTCACAGGAACTAATGAAGAAACAACACTTGATGCAATGGATGCAGATCGTACAGTAATTCTACAAGCAAAACTACACAATGCAGTTGATGATTTCAACGGTGAGTTTGGACTAGGTAACTTAGGTTTCTTAGCAGGTATTACTGCATTAGGTAATTATCAAACAGATGATTCTACAGTAGAAGTAGTAACACGTGAACGTAATGGAGTAACAGTTCCAGATCATTTGATGTTTAAAGATGTAGAAGGTAATACAGACCAGTATCGTTTTATGTCAAAAGAGATCATTGAACAAACACTACAAACTGTAAAGTTTAAAGGTGTTGAGTGGGATGTAACATTTGAACCAACAAAAGCAAAAGTAAATGAACTACAACAAGTAGCAGGTATTTACGGAGGCATTGAACCTAACTTTACTGTTAAGACAGTAGATGGTAATTTAGTTATTACTGTAGGAGCACAAGATGGTAGCTTTACAGGTAAACGTACATTCGCAATGAACGTGAATGGTGAGATTACAGAAGGCTATGCATGGCCACTTAACCAAGTACTAGCAATTCTAAAACTAGGAATGTCAGGTACATGTGTAATGCAAATTAGTAAAAAAGGTGCATTGCTTATTTCAGTTGATTCTGGTATTGGCAAATACGATTATATTTTACCAGCACTTACAGTATAAGAGAATAGAATATGGCAGATAGAAAAGACTTAACAACTAGTAATAAAGACTACAGTGTGTTCTTACCGAGCATTAGTAGTTTTTATTCTAAGTTTATAGCACAAGCACAATTGCGTCCAGACTTTGTTAAGCCTGAGCGTATGCCTAAAGGCTTTGAATATGGTATTGATGGCTTTGACTTTTTAAAGCCTAAGGACAATTACTATAATTATAAATGGGGTCTTTACTCTGCCGGGCATGCTACTCGAGATACTGCAAAGAGTGATGTACAGGAACCAATGATACAAAAGCGTGACAGGGAGAATAGTTTTATCCTTGGCGATAGTGGTGGGTTTCAAATTGCTACTGGTGTAATTAAATGTGATTGGCCTAACTTTAAAACAGATGATGATCTACGTAGCACAATTCTTAACTGGTTGGAACACACAGCAGATTATAGTATGGTATTAGATATTCCTACATTGGCCGCGGCACCACCGCTTAATGCTAAAACAGGATTAACTAATTGGGTTGATTGTTTAGAATACACAATGTTTAATAACGATTACTTTGTTCGTAATAGACAAGGTAAAACTAAGTTCTTAAATGTATTACAAGGTAACAACGAGCAACAAGCAGATGATTGGTATGGTGCAGTTAAGCATTATCCATTTGAAGGTTGGGCTATGGCTGGTTACAACATGAAGCAATTACATCTTGCATTACGTAGACTTATTGTAATGCGTGATGAGAAGATGCTTGATCCTGGTAGAGATTTAATTCACTACTTAGGTACAAGTAAATTAAATTGGTCGTGTATCTTTACTGCAATCCAACGTAACATTAGAGAAACTATCAATCCTAATATGATGGTAACATATGATGCGGCAAGTCCTTTTATTACTACTGCCAAAGGACAAGCATATACACAACACGTTCATAGAAATAATAAGTTTAGTTATGTTATGGAAGCGGCAGTAGACGATAAACGTTTTCAGCACAGTGAAATACCTTTCCCATTTAACAGTCCTATTGGAGAGCGTATGAACATGGGTGACTTATGTTATATGGGTCCAGGCATGTTAAACAAGTTAGGCAAAGAAGGTAAAACAAGTTGGGATAGTTTCTCATACTTCTTGCTAATGGCACACAATGTTTATCAACATATTGAGTCGTGTCAACGTGCTAACACACTTGCTGACATTGCAACAACCAGGTACAAGCCAAGTCACTTAGAATGGAATAAAGTGAAACCTGGGCAAAGTGAATTTGACTTATGGGTACCTCGTGATGTAATTTACGTTACAGAGTTTATCAATAAGTTATTTAAAAGTGAAACCCCTATGCAAATGCTTAATGAAGGTGAAGCAATGCTTACACACTTCAGTGGTATGAAATCAATTAAATCATCGCAAGGTGCATTTGATAGTTTATTTGATCAGGGAGACACAGTTCAAGAAGCGGGCGACGACGAGTTTACATCAGAACAAGCCGAAGCGGCAGAGGACTTTTTAGAAACACTATAAACAAGGAGAGTGAAATGGGTACAGGAACAATTAACAGTAAAAAAAGATATCTAAATAACTTAACAATTAAACATAGAATGCTTGACAAAGAGATAGATTCGTTATATACTAATCACAGTAGCGATGAAATACTGAAAGCAAAGAAACAAGAAAAGTTACATTTGAAAGAAGCAATCGTTGCTATGGAAAATGAAATAACACAACTAACTAACTAGGTATAAGTTAATGAAAAGAAACTACACAACAAGCAATGACGTTACAGGCGTAACGTACTTTATTGGAACAGAAATCGAACACACTATCGCATACGGAAAGAAGACTCTATTTGTAGTAGGCATGCAAGATGTAGATGAAGTTAAAGAAATGGCAGAACGTAATGAGGTTGAAGCAATCTATTTAGGTGCTAACCAAAGTTTTGAAATAACAGGTGACGATGGTACTGATGAAGAAAACGCTGGTTGGGATGCATTAGTAAAAGGCCTAGTATCAGACTACTTTGTTACATTAGATTTTGATCTAGAAGATATTGACTGGGTGTTAGAAAGTGGTTATAACGAAAATAATAATTTTATCTCAATGGTAAGTGTCAAGGTTCCATACGTTGAACAATTGGGATATAATACTTGTATTAAGATCGATGATATTGATTTTAATGCAACAAACAAAGGAGTGTGGACACATAGTCTACATTCATTAATGGACCCTAAGAAGTTCACAAATTGGAACCAATATAAACAAGACGAAATAATTGAATAGGAGAACTAAAATGCCAAAGAAAATTCGTTTAATGGATGATGCGACAGCAACAACCGAAGCAATTGATCCATCAGTACCAGTACAAGGTGGTGGTGTTGATAAACAAACTGTTGACGCAGTAATGAAGTATCTTGAAGCTATTGATTGGAAGCTATGGGAAATGCTTAAAATCATGAAAGCCGATCAAGAAAGCAAGTAACATGATTAATGTATCACAAAGGCAAATCTGGGTAACATTTAATAAGGAAGGTGTACATTTGTATCCTGCCGCTATTGATGATCCAGCACTAGCCACAGGCGGATGGGATGACGTGTCATTCCTAGGATATGCACACAGACATATCTTTCACTTCCGTGTAGCAATTGATGTGTTCCATGATGACAGAGATATTGAATTTATTCAATTCAAACGTTGGTTGGAATCATTATATGCTAATAGCACATTAGAACTAAATCATCGTAGTTGTGAGATGATAGCAGAGGAATTAGCACAGGAAATACACAACAAGTATCCTAATCGTTCAATTACAATTTCATTCGCAGAGGATAATGAGAACGGTGCGACAATGACATTTAACCCAACAGAAGGATAACCTAATGTCTACAATTAAAAACGACAATACCGTTTCAGTAAACTATTTTAAACTGGCTGGGTATTATAACATTAATGATATTAAGTATGACCTACTTAAAATTATTGCTCCATATGATGGATACATGTTTAATGAGAAAGAAACAGACAAACTCATTAGTGTATTCAATTCTTACTTGGGAGATCTAAAAAAGAGTTTCAAAATCTTTAGTTATGATATACAGACTACTGAAAAAGAAAATGCATTTACTTTTGATATTCAAATTAAAATGCAAAAAGACCGTAGCCCTAAGAAGCTAAAAATTCACGTAGGTAAACTTTGGTACGAAGTTAACAAAGCCAAAGAAGCAGGTACGAATGCGTAAGCTATTCTACATGGGCTTAGAACCTTATGAAGGCCGATATACATTACAGTTGCAAGACTGGAGTGAAGAAGCTTTCAAAAAACGTGGCATCGAATATGTAGTTGTTCCAGGCACTACAATCGATAATACTAAATCAATAAGCGTAGGGCAAGTATTAGATGCACATGGCAGATCATATTTTGGTATGAGTCAGCTTATGAATCTAGTACAAATGATGCGTAATGGAGAATGTAGTGGAAAAGATGTAGTATTCTTTGAAGACATGTTCCAACCAGGTATCGAAAGTTTGCCATACATTATGTGTCAAATTCCAGAAGAACAACGTCCTAAAATTTATTTACGTTGTTTGGCACAAGCAGTTGACCCTGATGACTTTGTTCATGTATGGGGTATGAGCAAGTGGATGAGTTTGTATGAACAAATGTGTAATGAGATTCCTAACGTACACATTTTAGCAACAAACGAAGAAATGGTTGCTCATATGAGAATTGCTAATTGGAATGCACCTATCTATAATATCTCAGGCTTGAGCTTTGGAAAAGAAGAAGTGTTAAGCAGAGTAGAGAATAACGTTAAGCCTTGGACAGAACGTAGCAACAGAGTAGTATTTGCGGCACGTTTTGATCAAGAGAAACAACCAGACTTCTTTATGGATGTTATTGAGATGGTGAAAGCTATTAATCCTAATATTGAATTTGCAGTACTAAGTGGCGGACCGTTACGTAGTAACAATCAAAAGTATTTAGATAGAGCTTTACAAATGGAAGCAGATGGTAAACTTACAATACTAAAAGACTTACAAAAGAATGATTACTACAATGTAGTAAATGATTCTAAGGTAATGTTTAATTGTGCATTGCAAGACTGGGTATCTAATACAGTCAGTGAAGCAGATGCATTAGGTTGTAATGTAGTTTATCCTGCATATAGAAGTTTTCCAGAAACGTTTGCAAATGATCATACTAGACTTTATATGCCTTGGAGCAAGGAAGATGCAGTAAGTAAAATCCTAGCAGGTATTGAAGCACCTAGTGCCAACATGGGCAAGATTAGTGATTGGACTAATGGTACTATTGATCGTATGATTGACATTATGGAAGGCAGTTATAAACACAACAACTGGCTACGTAGCGGAAATAGATATCGTGATAAAGTAGCGGAGGAGAAATATTAATGAAAGTATTAGTAACAGGAGCAGGCGGATATATTGGTTCGCAAACATGTAAAACATTATATAAAAAAGGATATCATGTTGTAGGTGTTGATAGAAACAAAATTAAACATGGTTACTGTAAAACTGTTTATTCAGGTGATTACAGAGATTATGCCGTGCAAGCGTTACTTCTTGATATTGATTGTGTAGTTCATATTGGAGCAACCAGTTTAGTTGGACCTAGTGTATTAGACCCTAGTAAATACTATAACAACAACGTTGCAAGTACACTTGAATTACTTGATGCATGTAAAAATCAAAACGTTAAACGTTTTGTATTTGCAAGCAGTGCGGCAACTTATGGTGAGCCAGAGGAAGATGTATGTAGGGAATCAGAAATACATGAACCTGTAAATCCATATGGTTGGAGCAAACGTATGACTGAGATTATGTTAAAAGATTATGCAAAAGCATATGGCATTAACAGTGTCAGTTTACGTTTCTTTAACGTAGCAGGTGCAGACTTAGATGGTGAGTTTGGACAAGAAAAAGAAGCTACACATATCATTGCTAAACTTATGGAAATGACTATGGACGACAAACCATTTACATTGAATGGAAATAATTTTGATACACATGATGGAACATGTGTCAGAGATTATGTACATGTAGATGATGTTGCTAATGGTATAGCTATGGCAGTAGACTTTACTGAATTTAAAAATGATGCTTATGTATTTAACTTAGGCAATGGTGAAGGATACAGTAACTTAGACATAGTATTAGCAGTAGGTGATAACACGCCGTTGCAACCTGTAGTAAGTACAGGACCAGCACGTGCAGGAGATCCTGCAAAGCTAGTAGCAGATAGCAAACTAGCAAATACATTACTAAAGTGGAAACCCAAGTATGGTCTTGACACAATAGTAAAGACAGCATATAATTATTATTTAAAAACTAACAAGACGACATCCTCGTCGTAAACTCGGAGATAGAAAATGAGTAAGAGTAAACAAATTAAGGCCCGTTTGCAGGATGCAAACATTCGTCATTGGGCAGGCGATAACATTTCAGAAGTATTACAAGATGGTGACACAGAAGCACTAATAGAAGAAGCAACAGTAGCATTTGAAAGCGTACTAGATGCACTTGTAATTGATAGAGAAAACGATCCAAACAGCATGGGAACTGGTAAACGTCTAGCTAAGATGTATATCAAAGAACTAATGGCAGGACGTTATGAAGCAATACCAGCCGCAACAGCATTTCCTAATGACAGTGCATCAAGATACGAAGGTATGTTGGTAGTAAGAAGTGAACTTACAAGTATGTGTTCACATCATCATCAGATTGTTAAAGGAATTGCATATATTGGTATTATTGCAAGTGATAAACTAATCGGGTTGAGTAAGTATACACGTATTGCACAATGGTGTGCAAGTAGAGGTACACTACAAGAAGAACTTGCAAACGACATTGTACGTGAAATTCAAAAAGCAACAGGTGCAGAACACTTAGGTGTTTATGTACAAGCAACACATGGTTGTGTTGAGAACAGAGGTGTTAAAGCACACAGTTCGCTAACACAAACAACTGTACTTAAAGGTGCGTTTAAAGATGATCCAGGTACTAAAAAAGAGTTTATGGATAACATTAAACTACAACAATCATATGCGAGTGGAAAATAAAATGGTGAACAAAGTATACTACACATGGAAAGATATCGAACATATGATTGACACTGTTAACAATCTTATGTTTGCAGACAATTGGCGTCCAGATTATATTGTAGGCATGACACGTGGTGGCCTTGTGCCAGCAGTAATGATGTCAAACAAAACAGGCATTATGATGCATGCACTAGACGTAAGATTCAGAGACACAGATAATAATTACAGTGGTCCAGAATCTAATACATGGATGGCCGAAGATGCATTAGCTAATGGTAAAAAGATTTTAATTATTGATGATATAAATGACACTGGCAAAACACTTAGTTGGATTAGACAAGACTGGGTAAAGAGTATGGGCGGTGCTTCATACGATGCTAGTGCATGGGGCGATACTGTTCGTACTGCCTGCTTAATAGATAACCAAGCAAGCAACTTTGATGGAATGGATTATACAGCATTAGAAATTAATAAAATGGAAGAAGACATATGGGTAGTATTTCCATGGGAAGGTGAACGAGAATATGGCAACCGATGATACAGTAACAATAACCGGTGCTCCAAATTACACTATAACAGATTCAGATTATGTATTTGATATAACTGAAAACAGTTCTTGGGATACTGGAACAACACTAGCTCCTATGGCTTCTATGTCTCCAAGTAGAATTACATTAACCTTACCAGAAGACGAAAAAACCTTTATTGGTGGTATGGAAGTAGATGAACTTGTAAACACAATTAGAAAACAAAGATTAGAAATTGAAGCCCTTACTGATATTTTATCAGAGATAGTTACAACAGGCGAATTCAAAGTTGATATGGATTTAAAAGAAAGAGTGCTTCAAAAACAGTTTCTTGAGAAACTAGCAGGAGAGAATGATGAAGACATTTAAACTTGAAATGTATGGCTATGGTGGTGAGATAGTTCTTGGAACAATTACCAAAGAAGCATACGAGCATTGGGCAAACAGAGATGAGGATGACGAAGGAAGACATCATCATTTATTCTGGGATTGCTATGAAGATTCAGATGGTAACGATGTTACAGATGATGAAGATCCACGTTTCCTTGGAATGTGGCATGAGATAGATGACATTACACATACACATGGTGCATTTTATGATCGTTGTACAGTTGAAGTAATTAACGAAGATGACGAAACAATCTGGCAAACAGAAGAGCCTGAGATAGAACATACTACAATTGAAGATCCAGATGATCAACCAGCAGGATATTATTTTAAAGGTTGGAGTGCTGAAAAAGGGCATTTCTTTAGTGCTGAGTTTGATGCTGAGGAATTTGACCCTAAAAAACTAACATTTGGTGCTACAAACGTAGATTGTGATGTAGTAATTGATACTGTAGAATATGACGGAATTACACTAGATAATGACGGTGGAGATACAGTAGGCAAGTCATTAGGGCAAGATTTCTACGAAAATCTATAAAAAACCAAGACATTTCGGTTGACAAATCATAGTATTCTTGTTATTATATACAAGTAAGTTAAATTAATAACAAGTCAGGAGACTATAATGAAGAAACTATTAGCAACATTTATTATTGCTATATCACTTTCAACAAGTGCATATGCTGGCAATTTTAAAAGCTATTATGATTATGCAAGTAATCTAAATAGTGGGCTACAAATCAGCTTTTCTACGTCAATGATTAACAATTATACACGTAGTAACAAAATGTACAAAAACATGATTGACAGGTACGATCATATGTTTTCAAAGTACAGTTGGTTTCAGAACATGAAAGATCGTTATGCATTCCAACTAGCTGAGATCAGTAAATTTCAACAACTAATTAATGTTAAAGAAACACAAGTAACACTTCTTAAAACAACAAAAGAAGTATCGACTGGTGTTATTGTAAGGCGTGGTGCAACTACTCTTACAAGTGAATCTACAAAAGTTGTTGAAGAAACATCTGGCAATATTGTAAAAGAGTTTGCAGTAGTTACTAAAGTTTATAGTACTCCTATTAGAAAAGACTATTGGGAAAATACCAATACCATTTCTCATTACAGTGATGGTACTACAGGTACTAATAGTAGTAACAAAATTACAAAAACTACAAACGAAGTCGAAACTGATTCTCAAGTTGAAAGAGAACTTATCAGAGAGTACGCATTAATTGTACCCGAAGATGATAACAAAGTAGTTGACAACACAGACATTAAGATTCTTACTGAAGCAGAATACTTAGCTAGAGCTGATGTTACTTTGTATGAAACAGACACATACAATGAAGCAGTTTGGAATATGAACAGTAGAATTAATGAATGGTATACTGTTAACATATTGTCTAAAAATTATGCTAATCACTTAGAACAAATTGGTGCACCAGCCGCTTGGGCTAGAGGCTATACAGGTAAAGGTAGTACAATTGCTATTCTTGATACTGGTATTGATATGGACCATAGTGAGTTTGAAGGTAAAATTAAAGGTGCAGAATGTTTTACAGGACTTTGTAAAAACGGTCATGAAACAATACATGACGAGAATAGATTCTCACACGGAACACACGTTGCAAGTATCGCGGCAGGTAACTTAGATGGTAACGGTACAACAGGTGTTGCACCAGATGCAGATTTGTTAATTGCTAAGACAGCATGGAACTTTGGATCTTTTGATTTTAGTGTAGCAGATGAAGCAATTGCTTGGGCAGTAAACAATGGAGCAGATGTAATTAACATCAGTGCTAACTATATGTTTGATAGAACATACATGAATAGCATAGAAGAAATTGCTCCAGGTATGTATAAGTCAACAGATACAAGAGGACGTGATGGTAAAACATATGATAAGTTTGGATATGCGGCACTAGCAGACAGTGATCTTTATTACAAAGATATTGTTAAAGCAATGAAAGGCCATGAAGCAGTACTAGTATTGTCAGCAGGTAACCAAGGATCAGATGTTGCAGGTCAACCTAGCTTTATTGCACTAGACGAAGAAGTTGGTGATAGAGTTTTGATTGTTGGTAACTACGATGCACGTCAAGGTGACATATATAGGCTTTCTAATAAAGCAGGTACTATGTGTTTTGAAGTTAAAGCAGATGGTAGTTGTGCAACAGACAAGCGAATTAGTGATAGCTTTATACTTGCACCAGGTAGGTATGTAGCAGGTGCTGATGCAAATGGTGAGTACAGAACTAATAGTGGAACATCGCAATCAGCTCCAATGGTATCAGGTGCAGTTGCAATTGTACACCAAATGTGGCCACATATGACAGGTGCTAACTTAACTAAACTATTGTTGAATACTGCTAACAAGGATCTTCCTAACTATGACGAGAATGTACATGGACAAGGATTGTTAGACTTAAATGCGGCGACACTTCCACAAGGTGCTATTGGTCTTCCTACTACTGGTAGAGCAGATGGTGGTACTGTAAATATTGAGAACAGTGGTACTATTGCAATGAGTGGTAATGCTACAATTTCAGCATTGTCACAAACATTAGTAGTTGATGAGTATGATAGAGATTTTTACTTTGATGCTAATAGCATGGTACAAGTTAACGACACAAGGACTAGCAGTGCTACAACTTCAGCAATATATGGATTTACTCCAGACTATTATATTGGATACAATGGTGGTACTATTATCCCAATGACGAACGGTGGTACACACATTGCACTTAATCAAGAGAACAACAATGTAAGTATTATACAAAAGTATGATGGGTTTACATTGGGTCTTGTTAACGAACAAGGTAGCTTCTTAGGTAACATTGCTGACAGTGAACTAATGAAAGTTAACGGAGCAGAAACTGCATACTTAGGTTATAGTTTTGATAACGGTAATTTGTTTGGTAGTGCAACACTTGGAGCAACTAAACTAGATGTAGATAGTAGCTCTATGCTTAAGAGTGCAGACATTATGATGTCTAACAGTGCTACACTAGGTATTAAACAAACTGTAGACAAAGCTACGTTTGGGTTTGTAACAAGTGTACCAGTTAGTATTACAAGCGGTAAAGCACACTTTGATGTTCCATCAAGCATAAGTAGTGATGGGAGCATTAATAATTCGCAAGTAAGTAGTTCAATGGAAGCAGACAAAAGAGAAGTAGACTTTGGAATGTTTTATAGCTTTAATGCAACAGAGACAACTGCATTTACTGCTAACATAGAACTTAGAACTAACTATGCAGGCACAAGCGAAGATACAGTTGGTGCAGGCTTCACTTATAGGATGTTATTTTAATGGCAGGAAACACATACAAAACATATACAAGGGGCAAGCTAGAAGTAATAGCTGGCCCCATGTTTGCAGGAAAAAGCAGTGAGCTTCTAAAGAGGCTCTTGTTCATTGAGCACGGTGGGAATAAAGTATTAGTTCTTAAACCAATAATTGATGACAGATACGACAGTAACTTTATTGTAACACACAACCAATTAAAACACCCGGCAGTGGCTGTAATAGATTTAGAATTAGTAAAAGATAATTACACAATTAAACCTTATAACTTTCACACAGTATTCATCGACGAAGTACAATTCTTTGACAATAAAGAAACTATGTGGTTTATTGAAGAAGGATTAAGAGAAGGTGTTAACTTTGTTGTAGCAGGTTTAGATCAAGACAGTAGAGGTGTTCCATTTGAAACTACATCAAGGTGTTTAGCACTAGCAGATGAAGTTGTAAAGATTAGAGCATTCTGTACAATATGTGGAATGGACGCAGGTAAGACACAACGTTTAAGAGCAACCAAACATTCTGATAGAGTAAAAGTTGGTGGTAGTGAAACATACGAGCCACGTTGTCATGAACATTGGGAAAGCAAATGAATAAAGTATTAATGGTTGATCCACCTAGTGGATGGAAATATGGATTCCCAAAACCATTACCACCTCATGCTACAGTACATTATGGTGGAGAAGATTACGGAGTATCTAAAAACTTTAATGTAATTGAATGGATACTAAAAAATGGCTATCCACAGGAAGAAGTTGATCGTAATGGTGAAGTTTTTATGTGTAAATATTTTACACAAGAAGCTGGCATCAACGAAGAATTATTAGGCGAAGATGTTAATGAACAAATAGGTAAACTGATATATTCAGGACAACTATTTTCAAAGGATTTAGGAAAGTAAAATGAAGTACAAGCAAACAGGCACAAACAGTTGGACAATTGAAGTTCAAGAAAATGGAAAAACAAAAGAATTGTTTATAGAGTTCCCACAAGATGCACTTAACCAAGTTGGTTGGGATGTAGGTGATACTCTTATATGGGAAGAACTAGATCACGGAGCCTGGAGTATCAAAAAAAAAGATCAAATAAATGATCCAGAACCAGAACGTTATTATGATTGGATGCTTTGGAAATTGAGACAAGTTCGCAATAACTAAATATATACATGTTGCCAACTAACTCCCTTGAAATTGAACTTACTACAAAATGTACACTAGGTTGTCCATCATGTCCACGTAACAATCCATATGATGAACGTAAGCTATGGGACGTAGGACACATTGATACTGATCTTGTTTTAAGATTAGCAGATGAAGTAGAACAAGATAATACTAGAGTGTTGTTTGTAGGTTGTTATGGAGATCCAATATATCATCCAGACTTTATAAATATTATGCAAGTGTACGCAGAAAAGAAAATAAGTGTATTAGTACATACCAATGCATCATTTAAAACTGACAAATGGTGGAAAGAACTTGTTTGGACAACACCTTGGAATAACAAAATTGAATTTGAGTTTAGTGTAGATGGATTAGAAGATACAAATCATTTATATAGAATAAACTCAAAGTGGAAAAGTATTCAAACAGGAATGCAAGAACTTTCTAAATATATTAAACAACAAGATGATCCTGCTAATATACCGCAGGTAAGTTGGAAGTTCTTAGTATTTCCATACAACGAACATCAAATAGATGAAGCACAACAGTTATGTAACGATTATGGTTTTAAGTTTTATGCGGCAAAGAGTGAAAGAAAAATACAAAGTTACAGAGTAGAAAACAATTACATATATGATTGGAAAGGTAAAGGAGATTTATCATGGAAAATAAAAGAGAACTAAAACCTAGATGTACAATGTACAAAAATCCTATGTTCTTATCCGCTGATAAAAAACTAAAACCTTGTTGCTTTCTAAATCCACATGCTGAATGGAAAATATTTAAAGAGTGGGGAGAAGAAAGAGGACTTGACATTTCTGAAGATTTAGATATAATAAAATATAGTAGAAAAGAGATATTTGAAAGTGCAACCTGGAAAGGGTTACTAGAAAGTTTTAAAACAGATGATGCTCCATACACATGCTATAAAGAATGTGGACATGATTCTTATACAAGTGATACAATGACAGCAAAACATTCAAAATATAAACAAACAAACAATAAGGAATAAAATATGACAAAAGCAATAGTTGTGCTAGCTGACTCAAAGCAAGCAAAAAAACTTGGTGCATCAGTTAAACGTGCATCAGTTGATTTAAAAAAGAGTGTAGACTTATCGTTTGCACACGATGAATACGATTACATTACAGTAATCAAAGACGCACCAAAGACATCACAAGAAGCACGTGAATTAGGTGGGAACATGTTTAACAAGTATAAATCAAAAGCAGATGAAATTGTATTTGAAGTTACTAGGTTAAATGATGTTAAAGAAGGTGCGGCATTGGCATCGTATGAGTTTCACAAATATAAAACAAAGCCAGAAGAAAATACTTTACAAGTAGAAGATGCAGGCATTAGTTCAAGTGTTCATATGGCACGTGATTTAATTACAGAACCAGGTAATGCATTATATCCTGAAGAATATGCACAACGTATCAATGAAACACTTACACCTCTTGGTGTTAGAGTGCGTGTAATTTATCAACGTGAACTAGAACGTATTGGTATGGATATGTTGTTAAGTGTAGGACTAGGTAGTGAGAATAACAGTGCCGTAGTTATAATGGAACACTTGCATGGACCAGAAGGCGAACAACCAATTGCATTAGTAGGCAAAGGTGTTACATTTGATACTGGTGGTATTAGTTTGAAACCAGGACGTAACATGGGTGATATGAAATATGACATGGGTGGTAGTGCCGCAGTTGTAGGAGCCATGCATGCTATTGCTGATAAAAAACTAAAGAAGAATGTTGTAGGTATTGTAGGACTAGTAGAGAACATGCCAGACGGTAAAGCAATTAAACCAGGCGATGTTGTTAGATCACTAAGTGGACAATATGTTGAAAACTTAAACACAGATGCAGAAGGTAGACTTGTGCTAGGTGACATTCTAACATATGTACAAAGCGAATACAATCCATATATGATAGTTGACTTAGCAACATTAACAGGTGCGATTGTAGCGGCTCTCGGTCATGAGATGGCAGGACTGTTTACTAACTCAAGTGATTTAGAATTTGCAATTGAAGATGCAGGTAAAGAATCTGGAGAAGGTTACTATCGTATGCCAATGGGTAAGAACTGGTCTAAAATGATTGACAGTGCAATTGCAGACTTTCAAAACATTGGCGGCCCATATGGTGGTTCAACTACTGCCGCAGAGTTTTTATACAAATTTGTAGATAATAATACAGCATGGGCCCATTTAGATATTGCAGGTATGTGTTGGGAGGAAAAAGGACAACCAATTACTCCTAAGGGTGCGGCAGGATTTGGTGTACGTACATTATTTAATCTTGTTAAAGATTCTCCAAACAAACAATCGCTTGCAATCGATAAGGATATGGATTACTAATGGCACACACGATAGCAGTATTTGGTTGCGGGTTTGTAGGAGGAACTGTAGCAAACTATTTAGAAGAACACGGTAATACAGTTATACGAGTTGATCCAAAACTGTATCCATTTGAAGATCCATGGGATGCAGTTATGAATTCAGATGGCATAGTAGTTGCAGTACCAACACCAAGTAGTGAAGATGGAACATGTGATGATACTATGATTAAACAAGTATTATCTTATTGTGATGCTCGTACAAAAGTGTTAATTAAAAGTACAGTAACACCAGACTTGCTACAGAACTATGATGTTAATGTAGTATACAACCCAGAGTTTTTACGTGAAGCACATGCAAAAGAAGACTTTGAAAATCAGCATACATTTATACTAGGACATCATAAAAATAACTTTCCAGATGCAGAATGGTGGGCAGATGTATTTAATCGTAATATGACTGAGTGCGTGTTTACAAACAGACGTACTGCAAGTATGATCAAATACACACATAATGCATGGTTAGCTACAAAAGTTGCATGGTTTCATGAGTTATATGATAATTTACCACCAGAAACTGACTATGACGCTATTACTAGTGCCTTGGGTAGGTTTCCTACTATTGGTTCGACACATATGCAAGCGCCAAACTCAGAGGGCGGCCTAGGATATAGTGGTGCTTGTTTTCCTAAGGATGTAAAAGCCTTGACAAATGTCGTAAATCATAGTATACTTAGTACAGTTAAAGAAACAAATAATAAACTAAACTCTAAAGGAGAATAAA
>Ga0181377_1000289_pt1 | contig 19495 bp, 19 predicted proteins | sample LowvirmetaG_9_FD_130160 | JGI IMG/M metagenome (GOLD analysis project Ga0181377, IMG submission 130160) | Marine viral communities from the Subarctic Pacific Ocean - Lowphox_13 viral metaG | ecosystem: Environmental > Aquatic > Marine > Oceanic | place: Subarctic Pacific Ocean | collected...
AGTTGTTGGTCTTGTTGGTCCGACATTATCAGCAGCAGTTGTTGGTCTTGTTGGTCCGACATTATCAGCAGCAGTTGTTGGTCTTGTTGGTCCGACATTATCAGCAGCAGTTGTTGGTCTTGTTGGTCCGACATTATCAGCAGCAGTTGTTGGTTTTATTGGTCTTGTTGGTCCGACATTATCCGGAGGACCAATTCTAGCCAATGCACCACTATCCGTTTCTCTAACAGTGGTTCCTGCTACAGTGGATGTCCTTGGTGGTGGTGCATCGGTAGCAGTTGTTGGTGCTTGGTTTTTTAACTTATCTATTTGGTCTTGTGATGGTTTTACTGGTGCTCTTGATGGTGGTGGTACATCGGTAGCAGTTGCTGGTGCTCTTGGTGGTGGTGCATCGGTAGCAGTTGTTGCTGGTGTTCTTGGTGGTGCATCGGTAGCAGTTGTTGCTGGTGTTCTTGATCTAGTTGCTGCTGCTCTACTCGCATCGGCTCCTGCATCTACGGCACGAGTAGTGTCGTCTACACTAGAGACCACACGACTCCCACGCGTAGCGGTTCTCGTTCCTGCTCCTAGTGCCCCGGCACCGATGAGGGCGCCGCCGGCTTGAGCAACAATATCTTCTATGTTTGCATCAACCCGACCATCCCGACTGACTGTCATATTAGCGCCTGCAATACCAAGATCTCTACCAACTCTAATTTGACCATCTGGTCCTCTTGTTGCTGAGCCTGCAGCAAAGTCACCTAGAGCGCCGTAACCGGTCGGTTGATCATATGCACCACCTTTAAACATTGCATCTTGAGTCCGTGCTTGTACACCCCTTTCACCGCTAATATAATCTTTAAGTCTGTCTTCTCCAGTTCTTGGATCGTTGTCTGTTGGTGCTTTTTGTATTCTCCTGACAATTCCGTCTACTGCTCCCTTTCCTAATCCACCATGATATCGACTCATATCAGTAGGTATCGTTTTGCCCGGATTTGCATTTAACCATTGTTGTGCTAAGAGTGGATTATCTAACTCATAAGCTGTTCCACCAGATCTAGTATCTACATTTTGATTTTTTATTGATCCCTCTAATGTTTTTAAGTTCATTCCTGCATACGGACCGTCAGGAATTGAAGGAGGAGAACCATCTGCGTTTTTTGGTTGACTTTTTAACCACTGAAGTGCTCGTTGTGGATCGCTTAATTCACCTGATGCATTTGCACCAAAAAAACTATTATATGCACCACTAAATGCACCACCTAAAGTGTCCAATGGACTACTCAATCCAGCTTTCAAATTGTCGAAATACCCACGTTCTCCAGTCCTTCTTGGAACTGGCGATTTCGGAGTAGTGGGACCAGCTTCCATAATGTAACTTTCATCATTCTGCTTATAATAACAAGCAGTCTTTGCATCACCAGTGAGTTGACCACACTCCTGATGCTTTCTCGCCATACTGCGACTGGCTCTATTGCCAAATGTTTCGAATTCTCTAGCACTAGACTGTGCAGACTTCTCGGTGATAAATTTATTAAATGACTTGTATTTCATGGTAGAATATCCTAAGTTTCTATTCTATATAGAATAATACAGGAGTATAAAATGCCGATATATGATTACAGATGTGATGGGTGTGGTGAAATCTGGGAAGAAAACCATTCTATGGCAAATAGCAGCAAGCCTTGTGATGCTGCATGTCCTCACTGCACAACTAAAGGTAAAGTAAAAAAACACATTGGAGGGTTTCCTGCAATGTCTGTTGATACTACTATGAGTGCAGACAAGAAAACTGATGGTATGTTTAGTGAAAGAATGCAACAGATTCAAGATAAACTACCAGACCAATACAAAGATAATTTAAATCACGGTTTATCCGGAAAGAAGTGGCGATGACAAACAGATACAGATCCTCATGTTGTTGTGATGACCAACAGGAAAGTGTTTGCTTTCTTGGTTATGGTGGTGTACCCAAGACTAAGTATCTACCCAAAGACACATGTCATGGTAGATATAGTCAAGATTTAACTTATGGTAATTTCAATAGACACGATAACTGGAGTTTCTGTGCTCATGATACAGAGGAACAATTAGTTGCAGTAATGGAAAGAACTGGATTTAAAGATTTTTCAGAGATAGCATATGTAGACACGCCGTCTGAAGAATGTAATTGTTCGTGTATCGAAAGTCCGGATGCTGGTGTTAACACAACGATAGAGTCAAGAGACCCAGTAGTAGTTTGGTATAAAGATCCGTCTAAAATGAATTATAATGATTCCCGAGGCGGAGATATTCCTGACATATTTAGGGGAACCATTGATAACCCCCGAACATATTATTGGAGTCATTATAATCAATGGAATATATCTGTTTCTCCCGGAGGTTACGTCGGGGAAGGAACTAGAGAAAACACATGGCCATGTGGCTGTCCAGAACACAAATACGATCGAGCATCTGGTTGTAGATCAGATTTTTTCTGTAGACAGGGGTATTTTTCTTGGTGTGGATTTAACAACGAAGACGAACAAGTGACTTGGTGGCCAGATGAATTCGGGTCAAGAAGATATTTAACTCAGAGTCAAATAGATATGATTGGAAATCCGGGTACGGGTGGCTGGAGAACCAGTGAAAATGGATATGTCCGTGGTGGACCATCAAGAACTTCTGGTGGTAATTGTCAAACAACAGACGAGGGCACGAAGGTGGGATTCGCTGCAGTAGAAGGTAGTCCAAATAAAAACATGAATTCTGACTACATGTTTCTACGAGATATAATTCACTCGGGATGGGGAGATGATAAGTTATTTCCTAATTATAAAATAGGTGGTTTTCTAGAGTCCGCAATATATGTATATCAAGATTTTTCTTTCGGATCGTGCGACGAAGCCTCTGGTTATCCATATGGATTATATCCATTAAAAGATACTTTCGTTGGAGTTTTTCATAGAGAAAAGTGGTGGGAGCAATATTGGAATTCTATCTCCGTACAAAATGTGTGTCCGGAGGGAACTTGTGAATTTGGTGATACTGAGGGTTGTGAATGCGGAGTAACGAGTGATATTTACGCGGCCAGTTTTGCAGAAGGATGTCGTGTTCCAAGATATGTTGTCTCTCAGTGTGCAGGAGTTCCATTGTTTAGTAGTGAGGTTGTATGGAAATTAGATTTTGGTTGGGAAACCGATCAAGCAGTTTTCGACGACCGCCCAGACTATAGCAACTTAGAAATAACTATTACGGTTGACGGCGTCGAGGTGACAAGAAATGTCTCTAGTCTTGCAGCATATGTTCTAGCTTGTATGCGATTTGGATCTAGTATACATCCGGATGTTACTGATTATATGGAAAAGGTTGGTATATTACCCCCACCAATAAATTATGGAGAGGAGAGAGATTATAGAATTTTCAAGAAAAGACTTCCACATCATGATGTTACCAACGGAGGAGGCTCTCCGGCTGCAGGACACTGCTGTGTTAATTTAGATGCGTACGGGGACATATTAGATTTTGGTCTACTTGCATGTGACTGTGGTATAGCGGGTGCATCATTCTGTGGATGGACTGGTGATCAAGAAGGTGGTTCGGCTGCGGGTATAAGCACTTGCTGGGATGTTCAGGATATTGATGCGGACTTTGATGGAGTTCCCGATGGAATTGAGTGTGCAAGATTCGTATGTGGATATCAGCCCGGTGATGAATATGATTCATTTTTACAAGAGTTTGCAGACGAAAGGTACGGCGGAGATACTTTTACGGCCGCGGAAAACTTGTTTGCTTGTTGTGATTCGTCGCAGAGCGACAAATGGCTTGAGGAATGTGTAACAGCTGCAATAATTGCAAGAAGTTACCGCGACTCTCAATGTGGTCCACCAACTCTATGCTTTGATGCACCGGAGGTATTTTGTAGAAATACACTTGGAGGTCAATTTTATGCTGGGACTGGTTGTACAGGTACTGTTGCCGATACCGCGATCACTACTTGTGCGGAACATTATGACGATGGTAAAGGATCACTGTGTTTTACTTACGTCATCAGTGGCGACGGGTCTGGGACGAGAAGAATACATTGTATTGAAACCGAACAATCAACTGCTCGTACGTTGATGGATGGAGGATTGGTACTCAATACTAATTTTACTAATTTATTACAAAGACTCGGGGTTAATAAGAATCTCATCATAAGTACCTCTACATATGGAGGATCTGAAGAAGAAGTAGATCTACTTATTGATGAGGTCAATGGACTCACCGACCAAGACGGAATCGGCACGGCTCGAATCAAATTTACTCAATTAGGAAACTGTGAGCCTTTATGTGAATTTGCTGACCAAGTAGGTGTAACTTTAAACAGTAGAGCTAGAGTTTGTGATGAAAATAACTACATTGCCGGCGAGTGTCCTTCGGATGAAGCCGTAAAGGGAGATTATCCATGTTGTGATAATGATAATGACCTCCTGAACATATGTCTTATAGGAGATGATTTTTACTTTTACGGTAGACCCGGAGAATGGAGACCCGTATGTGGAGGCGTGCTCAGTACTGATTCGATGAATAATTTTTTCCCACAAAATTCACAAATGGCTTCCGCTCTTAAAACTTCGTGTCCGGGACAACGATGTTGGACTGCACAACCGTTCCCAACTATACAAGAAACGGAAAGAGTAGAACCAATATCTCCATGTCCTGCAAATTCGAACGACGGCACCTGTCAAGGCGAAGGCAACGGTATCTGCCTTCCATTACTAACTATATGTGGAAACGGTACTCCTAATACACAGGATATTCCAGATGAGTACGGACCCGGAACCAAAAACGACCAATGGCCCGGAGCATATAGCGATTCTAAGAATGGTTTAAATTATGACGCTGTATTAGATCAACTATGTAGATCAGAAAATTATAGTTATACTTGTTTTGGTGCTTGGTATCAAGGAGCTATAACAGGACTAGAATTCATCGGTGAAGGTGGTTGTGGATCTGGAGATAATCAGTCTGATCGCAGAACTAGATATAGATGTGCATCGATAAATAACGCATTCTTTTTACGAGTTCCTCCGGGGATACAACATGACCCTGATTTTTGTAAAGATTATGATGTACAATATGCACTCCACGAACAGGGACAGACAGGTGGTGGTGGTAGTGATAACCCCGAATGGGAGGGTGAGGCAGGTACACCTGCAATATTAGTGTATCACAACAGAGTTTTAGACGATTTTATTCAATTTTATGGTGGTTGCACTCATCTAATAACACAGGGGGATGTGGATTCAAAAATAGGTGTATTGTTCGGTTATCCTATACCTGAAGAATCTGACGGAGTAACATTTGAGAGATATAATAGAGTAATGCAATGGGATTTGTTTACGGGAAACCCAACACAAAAACCAATAACTGATCCAGATTACGATGAAACTATTGATACAGATCCTCCTAAATTTTGGACCGGATTTGCCGATGCAGATAATCCTATAATACGAGTAGACAGAAATGATGGGAATCCTTCAAATTCCAGCAATCCATATGAAATATCAATCACACTCAATGAAGATGTAACTCTTGACCAGACATTATCAGAATTCGAAAATGTTTGGTGGGGTATTGTAGATCATGAAGAGGCTGTAAAGGGAAACATAGTACCGATAATAGATTCAGAGGATGGGGATTTTTCCTATCCACGTTTTTCAAATAGAAACTCAATTTGGCCAACAACATCAAGTCAAAACAGAGTTAAAATAAAAATTAAAACACAAAATCCCGGAGATTATCCAAATGGACTTCGTGATTACCAGTGGTATCATGCACCTATAAACAGAGAAGGTCCTTTACCTTCAGCATACAAACTAAATTATCCAGACTGTTGGGCAACACCTCTATGTTGTAACACAAAACTCACACAAGCTATCGGTCCACGCGTATGTGATCACTGGAAAGCAGATAGAATTCAAGGACAACCCAGAGGAGAATCAGAGTGTAACTTTGATTTGCTTCCGAGTAATGGATCAGATCTACCAGATCCAATATGTGGTACATGTCCAGAAGGAACATATTGCTGTCCATACACATCAAAAGACAGCGAAGGTAATTTAGGTAGATGTATACCAGAAGATACTTACTGTTGTGGCTGTTTAGCAGGTCAAATATGCGAAAAAAATGGAGATGGTGTTATCCAATGTGTGACAGAAATAGATGGAATTCAAAGATTAGACTTCACCCCAGATCATAGAGGAGTTGCTTGGAGAACTATAACATCTAGTGGACGATTAAATCATTGGAAAATTGATGATGGTCCAAAGGATTCGAATGATCTAAGTATTTTAAGAAAATCAAATCCAAATGCAACAAATTCAAACGAAGATGCAGTCAAGTATCTAGTGGATGAATATTTCGAACCCAGATATCAAGACGGATATAGAAGATTTACTCTTCGTGGTCCTATGGGTATGCGAACTAATTCTGATGGTCTCAATGGATCTGGTGTTCCGTCTGCTATCTGGAGTGCAGGAGATCCAAATCTTGGTACATGGAATGATAAGAGAAATATAGGAACTGTTCAGTCTGACGGACCAGTAATTGAGTATCCATTTACATCAACTGGAAATCTTGTCAGTGAAGATTCAGATGCAGTTATTGGCAATCTACAACAGTCATATATTAATTTCCTTAAGCCATGGATTCAGTCTAAGAAAGATGCAGGAGATCCTATAGACTTCTACATCTATAGTGCATATCAACCAGCATTCTTTGATGATGGAACACCGGCAAGAGGTAATCTTGCAATAGCTTTATATCAAGACACTGATTGGAAAAATGACTTGGATACAGATGAAGGAACAAAGTGGAGAGATAGATTCCCACTACCAGATTTTTCAAATCCTGCACATGTGGACTTCTTTGATGGTGAAATTGATCCGTGGATTGATATAGGTGTTACTGGATTTATTATAGATGCAGCATCTAACGCAAGTAGTAATTCGACCACTGGTGCTGTAAACCCTGTGCAACGACCACCCGGATTCTTCGACTACTTCCGTAATAAGGGTGTTAATGTATTGGGAGAAGCTGTTCCATTATCAGATTTTGGAAATGATGATGGATTTGGAGAAGGTGCAGATATAAACGGCAATCTATACAAGGAAACCGGTTTTGTTGGGTATTACGGAGGAAAGTCACCAGAAGATAATGATGGTGGAAATTTCTGGAGAAATAGATGGACTAATTTCTTTATAAGTCCCGAAGACAGCGAAATTCACATGAATTTAGTGTGGAGGTTTGCAGGATCTCCCGGTGGTTTCAATTCAGCATATGCATCTGGAGAAAATCCAACCAGTGCCGGTGGTTTTTCTGATGTAGTATATGACATAGAAGGAATGAAGGCAGAAATAGACGAGATGACTGAGCGTGGATTCGTAGTGAGTGCAGCATTCGGTCCCTATTCTAGTACATCACCAGTAAATGAGGCACCAGCAAGACAAGAAATTCTAGACTATATCCTACAAAGAAACACACAAAGCACGGTGTTTGGTGGTGGAATAAACAGTTCTGCGAGAGTTCCATTCCATGTGTTGAATGGTGATACTGAATCTATGCACTTTTTGATTAGTTTCCAGATGTCAGCTCCAGACGATAACAAACCAGAGGATATTGAAGATTACATTAATAAAACTGATGATGAAATTAGACAGGGATTTCAAAATCACATCAACGGTTTTGACGATAGAGGATCCACTCCCGGTGTACTTCGTAGTGAGTACTTAAATGAAAATACCACTGGCTATGTAATGTTTGATCTCGAAAAACCACTCAATTATGGTAGTATAGACAATACTCAAGAAGAACTGACTTGGTTTACCGAGGGTCTGATTAGAAGAATTCAAATCTTCCGTGAGTTTTGTCCTAATGCAAAAATATGTGTATGGAGACTTGGAAATCCAGACTTCCGAGTTGGATATTCACAATTCCCTAACGGAGGACTAAATGATATAGACTTTAATACACTGCTAGAAAACTCTGTGTTTGCATCTAAAGTTGAATATAACGGCGAATCACTATACGACGCAATTGATGTTTATGCGCCCATTTTATATCAATACTATGCAGAAGGAGATGAATTTGCTGTGGCAGAAAGAATTCTAAATGGCGACAGAGTAGAACAGATAAAGACAATAAAAGATAGATTCTTACTCGAACATGGTGTAGATAAACCATGCATTCCAATAATGAAATTTGAACATATTGACATTGGTGTTAGTGATCAAAATGTTACCAATGGTGCAAATGCAGACGATATAAACGCACCAGAAATAGCAAAATTATTGCAGGATAAGGTGACAAAGGATATTATGTTCTGGTTGGGTGGTTCGTGGTCTGACACGTTCACATTCGAGACAAAGAAAGATAGATTGGTAGATTTAATCAATGATATTAGATCAACACCCAAAGATCAAACAATAATAATTCTGGATCCTAGATCAGGAGAACCGATAGATGATACTGATGCGGAAACACTACCCTCAAATGAATATGGTGGATATCAATAAAAAACATGCTAGGGGTTGCCCCTAGCATATGTCAGCAAGTCTAGATTGGAAAAGTATCGAGCACTCTCAGACCGAATGATGAGCCTTCATTAATAAGGACTACTAAGTTGCGGTCTTGTTAGTTATTTTACAAGAGGCTGATTGAGTCCTTCCTTTATGCCCACCGAGACCAGATCGAGGGGAGTTCTAACTCCTGATTATTTAGGTATTTTGGTTCTTTAGGAGAACGAATTAAAGGCATATTTGCTTCTAATGGGGTCTTATCCCCCTTCTTTACATTGCACTTGACACACGAACACACAAGATTTTCCCATGTGTTACCACCACCCCGAGATCGAGGAAAAACATGATCTATTGTTCCTTCGCCCGGTGTTAATTGTTTTTTGCAATATTGACAGACATGTTCATCTCTTCGATGAACATTCTTTCGGGACAGGTAGACCTGTCCTCTCGGAACTCTTATGTAATTCTTGAGTCTCACTGCTTTGGGTAAAGCAAATACCCCACTAGTGTGGGGTATTTGATAATAATGATCATAGTTATATGGTGGTTCCACCTTACCATTACATAACAAAGATACCGCCCGCTGCCACTCAATAAATCGCAAAATTTCCTCAGATGCGTTGAGTAGTAATACTTTTTTCATATCATTGGGATAGGGTTGTTACTTTAGTACTGGCACCAATGGATACAATTTCTTTTATAGGAATCTCTACGATACCATTTTCTCCCGTTACCTCAAATGTGACTCCACCGGGACTTACAAATGTTGCTCCGTTAACCCCACTAATAATAAAAGCTGGTGCGGCATGTTCCAGAACGATGCCTGTGGTGTGCATATGAATTGGTCTATACATTATTATTCCTCCACTTGTATTTATATATTTTATAAATAGAGTGGAGAATAAACTATGCGTTATACCCAAAAATATATAAAAGAAAATAATGATTTAAATGAAGCTCTTCCCCTTCTTGCAACTGCAGGAAAAGCAGTTCTTGGTATGCTATTTGATAAAGGAAAAGAAGCAGCAGAAGCAGGTTTCAAACCAACTAGAGCCACTCATGCAACTTTTGGGGGTGTGAAAGATCCAAATGAACGAAGGGGTAGAGAAGTAACTGATAGGGTAGTATCTAAACTTACAGGCAGAAAAAGATCATCGGGTGATGGAGATTCAAGTAAAAACCAATCAACACCAACCAAAGCAGATACTGAAACAGCAAAGTATACTGATATAGAAAAAGCATTCAAAAACAGAAGAAAAGATTTGGCTAAGTTCGACAAAGTAACATAAATTACGCCTCGGGCATCGCTACCTTAGGCGCCGGTCCCCCCGAAGCGAACTCGGGGGGACTCTTTTTATTATAAATATAAAGACCCCCCTCTAAAATTAGGAGACAATTATGGATATGGAAAGCACAAAGAGAGACTTCAGTAATGTATTGCGAGTTGCTGCAGAACTTGCAGGTAAAGGCACAAAAAAAGGCGAGATGGGACTCGATGAGATCGAAGCAGTCGGTCCTTCAGTAGAAAAAGAAGCAGTTGCAGAGTCTTCAATTGAAGAAGATGTACAGACATTTGCACAGATGGTTCTAGAAGAACTCATTGCCGTAGAAGAAAATCTAGATTTTGAATTGGTAGATGAAGATCTTGATTTTGCCATTGAAAATATCATAGAAAATCTTCTCAGTTTGCAAGAGCACAAAGAACAATAAATTGACAAATGAGTGAGTTTGTGATATAATATATTTGATTGGATATACATCATGTTTACACAAAAACAGTTCACCCACAAAAATGTGGAAGTAATTAGCGACCTACTCTCAGAAGACACCGAGAGTGGTCGTTATTATATACTAGAAGGTGGAGTAAAATTGCCTAGTGTCACCACGGTGACCGGGTGGAAGAAGACTCATATCTTCGAGAAGTGGAGACGAGAAAATCCCAAGGAAGCAAAGCGAGTTACTCGTCGAGGCAACAAGATTCACTCAGTAATCGAAGACTACGTGAACAACAAGGAGATTATAATCAAAGATCTCCCTGCACTAGAGTCTGAGTTGTTTCTTCAGATGAAACCAGAAGTTGACAAGATTGACAATGTTCGTGGTTGTGAACTTTGTCTTGCGTCAGAAAATATTGGTCTTGCTGGTAGAGCAGACTGCATCGCAGAGTTTGATGGTAAACTCTCGATCATCGACTTCAAGGGTTCAACTCGCAAGAAGTACAAGGGTGGTATCGAGAACTATTTTCTTCAGGCAACAGCATACTCCCTCATGTGGCAGGAAATGACGAAGGAAAAGATCGAACAAGTTGTAATTCTAATTGGATGTGAGACTGGTGATACTCAGGTATTCACCGACACACCGATTAATTGGGTTAGAACTCTTCGTCGAGAGATCGAGGAGTACAACGTAGCTTACCCTCAGAAGCTACAGGCTTCGTCTACAACGCTCTTCTGAGTTTTTTTCCATCCGATATACCATATAAAGAATATAAGTGTTAATAGAATAGAAATCATAACAGATATATTAACTAAATTTATGGTCAGAACAGGGGACTCGCTAAGAAGCAGAGTCTCCTGTTTTTCTTCATCTATAGGATGATCTCTAGTTGTTATAGTATTACACGATGTAAGAAACAATATAAATGGTATAATGTATTTCATCTTTTTGCTACCGCACTTCCAAAGTAAAAGCCAACTATACTTAATAATATCTGTCTGTTCTCTTCTGTAAACAGATATCCATACACACTATGAAAAGCCACATTCTCACCACCACCAAAGATTCCCAAGAATGGTTGATCAACAGTCTTGATTTCTACCACTGTTGGAATACCAAAGAATGGAAGAATAAATGGCGCAAGTATAGTACCAAACAAAACACAGAGAACAATAGTTCTTCTTACTATTTTTCCTGCTTCGATACCAACACGAGCAACTGCACGATCTTGATTGTCGCTCTGTATTTTATTTTTCTCGATGAGCATCTCAAATTGCTCACGACGTATCTCTCGTTGTTCTGTCATATACTTGAAAATGAAACCCGTTAAAGAGCCTCCAATCATGGACAGAAATTCAGTTGTCAATAAAGTTTCGATCATATCATCTCCTTCTATATGGAGTTAATGATGCGAGAGGATTCTTTCTTTTTCTCTTACGATTCTTTCGCACCTTTGTTATATTGATGGCGAGATCGTCGAAACCATCACCATGTTCTACGTATCCCATACCCGAAAAATTTCCAGACCCCACACTATTCCCCATAACACCTGCTACATCTTCTTCGATCATACCCTCTTCTACTAATACATTAAGTATGCCAGTTATGATATAATTAGAATCTAGATCATACTCCTCCAACTCTTCTCGGAATAGAGTAAGTGCAGAGGTTGCAGACTTGAGTTTAGATGATGTTGCTAGATTTGGTATCTGATCAAATAGACGTTTAATGTAAATAATAAACAAATCAAATGTGGAGATACTACTGGGTATCTCATCTACAGGGACCGTAAAATAACCATCACGATCAATCAATCCCATGTGATATGCAGGAAAAGTAGTAAATGGTCTGGTTAGGTCTTGTACGAATTTATATAAAGTGAAAGAAGATATAGTTTTACCTGTTATGTCAGCTTTATTCATATACCTTTTCCAATTCTAATAAGATTTTGTGATCCAGTGGAATCGAATCTAGATCGACTTCTGGAATATATGTAGGTAACTTATCGAGAAATTTCAAAGAAGTTTTTAGGATTGGATAATACTTCTCTTCTACTCTATAGAATAGTATTCTACTAGCAGGAACTAGTCCGAATACATTATTAAAAATAATAAGGTGATTTAAAATCAAACGCGACTTTAAATCACCTTCTTGATCATATCGACTAAATAATCTCTTCAGATATTTAATCCTGTTAACATCCTCGGAGAACTCATCCATGTCTTTACACTCTGGATTCTCATAATGATGTATTGCATAATCAAGGAAATTTTTAGAATTAAGAGTCTGAAATCCCATTATCACTTGCCTGTTTCACTATTTTTGCGTTTATTCTATAGAGGCCGTTCATACCGGACATGATATTCATTTCTAGGAAAACATCAACGCCCTTTTCAAAACCATTTGTTCGTTCAAATTCTTCAAATGGTGTGTCTAAGTTCTTACCAAAGGTTCCGCCGAATCGATTCATCTCGAAACGGTTTACACCTTCTCTGATTTTAGTATTCTTATCGTAATCAAAATCCATACCAATAATGTTTAGCTTAGTCTTTAGTGGTCCGAGCTGTGTTGAGTAGTCAACAAACTCTCTTTTAAAGTAAGCGTTCAAGAAAGCATTTACTCTGTTCACATTGTCATCTGCACAGATATCAAAGATCCCTGAGCCATAGTCTTTTGCAACAGAATCACCATGTGTCTGAACGAAAGTATCACCGAAACCACCACCAAATGTGTGTTCGCCACTTTCGTAGATATTGTTCTTTAGTTCTTTAAAACTTTTCATTTCTTCTCCTTGGTCAGTAGATCATTTGCGATTAAAATCATCCTACTCACTTCTTTATGTATATCTTTTTTATATCGTGGATTTAAGGTCTTAAATGCCTTTGTTCCTTCGAGTTCTTTTGTTATAAAGTTATGGTAAGTTTTTTCGTCTTTATCCATTCGTTTTGTTTGCTTATATGACTCATTTACTTTTTTCTTTGACTTTTTTTTCCACCCACCACCTTTACCTTTATACCACTTAGAAGCCCAAGCATTTGCATATGCGGATGGATATACATCAAACTTTGCTCTTGCCTTCGACTTTGCTTGCGACCATAAAGATGGGTTGGTTGGTACATTCTCTTCATTTAGTAGATCTTCTTTTAATCTCACAGCAGAGTTAATTGCAGATTTAGTTTCTTCTGATATGTTTCGATCTGTCTTATCGGTTCTTTCAGATATAAAATTGCCTGTATATTCTACGTCGTCCGCAACTGGAGAACTTCCCCTCCACTGGTAACATGACCAATATCTCGCCTTGGTCTTTGGACCGGGGCTTGCACAATTATGACGCGCTCTAAAAGACTTTCGTCTCTTGGGTGAATCTCTTTTAATTTCCATGTTAGGATCGCCGAAGTTCACCTTAACTACATTACCTCTCTCATTTTTAACATAAACAGAAAACTTCTTGGGTCCACCAGAAGTTCTAAAAGGTTTGTTTAATTTCTTTTTAGTTTCTTTTTCTTCTACCAAATCATTTGGTTGTACTTCGATCTTGTCGGAAAGAGTATAGAACTCTTTGCCTCGTCTTGCAGTTTCGTTTATATAATCAACTTTATATGTTGAATCTGCAACTCTGCTGATCTTTTCTACAAAACAAAGTTTATTTTCTACTATTATAGTAGATCCTACTTCTAGTTCTTTGATGTTCATGTACGAGTCCTCTATCCTATTTGAGACATTGATTGGTTTATTACCTGTTCCGGGACGGTCTTGTTTTGGATCTTTTTTTCTCTTATTCTTTACTGCATTTGCTATTGCTTTAGTTCCACCCTGTGATCTTAACTTTGCAGCTTTTTGTCTGGACAAACACTTAGGTTTACCTTCACCGGGTTTTGAATCTCCACATTTACCAGATTTTTCGCCTTTGGTGTTATATCGATCCCATCCCGGTTTACCTCCGGAGGATTGATCATGAAACCATCTACCAAGACCAGAGTCTTTGTAAACTTCGCTCAATTCCCTCGTTCTAAGTCTTTTCTTATCCATATTAGATCCGTCTTGATTTGGGCTAAATCTGTTCGTATTTCCATCCTAAATGTTTCTGCTAAATCCAATCTTTCATCTAGAACAATTAATTCTTTCTCTATACGTTCTATCTTGTAATTATACTCTGCATTTGTTGTTGCAGTTGACCATATAAATCCACCAACAGTAATAGACCAAGTAACTAAAATTGCTAAAAAGTTTGGATTCATCCTACCTTTTTGTTCTGTTATTTTTTGCATTCTTCTTTCCTTTATTCAACAATTCCCTTGGAATACTCATATATGGGGTGTCGTGTAAATACTTCAAAAGAAGTTCTGTAGTTCCTTCTTCACCTGCTCCGTGTTCTTCTTTAACTGAAACTTTGTTGTCTCCTCGATTACTAGAAACATCTCGTAATCTCACATTATCGCTACAATTATTTAGTGGATTATGATCTTTATGATCGATGTCCTTACCCTTTAATGCTTCATTTCCGTGTTTTTTTATATATTTTCTTCTTATGTTGTTTCTTCCAGCACGACGTTTTTTTTGTGCCTTTTTCTTATGATATGAATTATATTCATGTGCATAGTCTCGTTCTTCCTGTACTGGTGCAACACCTCCAATTTGAGGTGGTGCAGTTGGAGGTTGCATACCGGGATCCATCATCGGTGGTGGGTCCGGAATACGAACAGTAGAACCATCATAGTAATTAGTATCTTTTTCTATTTCGACATAGAAGTTTCGTTTGTTAACTGTAACTTTAGTAAAGTTACCACCAGATATAGATCCCACTGCATCTAGATTTATGTTTTCTATGACAATAGAATCTGGTTTTAATTGTAACAAACTAAAGAAAGCCAATAATATAGATTCACTAGACCCCATAACCTGATCCAGCATCATTTTGGCTTCTGTTACACCCTCACCCAAATCAAAGAACTCAGATATTTGTGGTGTATTTTTCTCATCATCCAACAATGCAAGAACTTGATCTATGGGTGCTTCTCCCATTTCTGGTACTAATTTTATCTTTATTGAAGTTTCACCTAGAAGTCTCTTGATGTGCATTTCATCTAATGGACACATTTTGACATCTGTACCATCTCTCGCCATACTCATCAAAGTATTTGCTGCTGCAGGACTACCAAAACCAAACTTGTCTGTGCCAGACAAACCTTCAACAACAATCATTTTTTCTATTAACTTAGATGACTCCAATATAGACTCGAAATCTGCAACCAATTCAGTTTTAAAATCTTCACTTGAATTGACTTTGTATTTACGAGAGACACCAATTGCATTTTTTTCTGTTAGTCTTTTTACTATTTTTTCTTTTAATTTTTCTAATTTCTTGGTAGTTTCCTTCTCTGCAGATTCTAACTCGGGTCCAACTTTGGTTAGAGAATAACGGAAAAGATCTTCAGACTCTGGTGTCATAACAACTTTTGTTTTATCTTCTACAATTGCAACATTAAAAGTCTTACCGTCTTGAGTTTGTACAATCAAATCAGTAAACGGTGGTTGTAGTGATGGTGCTCCCTGAGACCATTCCATACTAGTGTCGTAGACATCTTCTGGTGTATCTACAACAAATTGACCCTTTATGAAATCACCTATTTGTTGGAATGCACGAATAGAAGAATCCATTAGAGTTTGACTCTTGCCAAACATACCCTGAATCATATCAACATTCACTTCTTTACCAGCAGCACTATTTGCAACGAGTGCAATACCTTGTGCAACTGAATCAGACGAATGGTCCCAGTCTGGGTAAGTAGAATTTGGATCAATACGCTCTACACCATCTTTCGGGTAATCATATTGATCCGATCTTATAACTTCTTGCTTTGGTTGTTTTTTCCGAGGAGCGACACCTAATAATCTGTTAGAAGTTTTGGATGCTTCGAAGTCGTCCTGTGCTGCTATTTCTTGTGCCACGTTTGGTGTTACCTCCGGCTTTGGTGGTTGGCCCGGTGCTTGTCCGTACAGGAGTTCATGTCTCCCCTGATCATAATCAGACTTTGGTATGAGTCGAGTCTTACCATCTTGATTTGTTCGGACTATTACCACACTTTTCCACGGATTCGTAGTTTCTGACTGTCTCTCTTGATCTCTTGTTATAGACTTTCGTTCTTTATCTACTTCTTTTTGTCCAGCACCTCTAGATCTAGCCTGCTGAATCTTGCGTTCTCTCTGGATAGTATTCGCTTTAGTAAACTCAAGCAATTCCTCTATAAACGAGGAATCTATCCAATTATCTTCTTGCATGTCTATAATTCGTGTTTCCATATTACTATTTATAAAAAAAATGAGGGGGCGCTTTTGCGCCCCCTCGGATCTTCACTGTTTTCAGTAGGGTTAAGTGCTGGATCACCTCCCGTCTGTGTGCAATATTAACAACAAATACAGCGAAGTCTTTAATCTTCAGCGGTAATTATAGTAATTTTTGCTATCAGTGGAGAGGGAAGAACTCGTTTCAACTTGGTTTATATTCATTTTCGGTTCCCTTCACCTTTATTTATGATTATCGCAATCTCAATCTGGTGTTTTTATTAACTTATATCCCTTATGGTGATTCCTAGTTCCCTTAAGAGTACCATACATTGCTGCTTTATTTAGGCCATTTTCTTTACAAAACCGAGAAAAAACTTCAATAATTTCTATGTCCTTTGATGGATTTTCGACGATGTATTTATCGGGAGAGTCAGAATAGTCAATTTGGGGTTCCCATTTAACATAGCCATGTCTTCCATATGTCTCAAATCGTCCGCCGTGCTGACTTATAAATTCTAATTTATACAATTCTTTTCTTGCATCTTCGTTCATTCTTACCCAAGTCGGACTATTCTGTTTATTAATTTGATCTTTTACATGGTTCATATATCATTTTCCTTTAATACATTAAAAAGTGTTTTGCAAACATAATATGAGTCAACTATGTCAGTAACGGGGTTATTTAGACTCATCATATTCATTTCTGCTATCAGATCAACTCTAGTTTCAGTATAAAATGCATCGTACATCATAGGTTTTGTTGCATTTCCTTTACCAGTTGCTTTCTTTTTGACAGTTGATGGATTTATTGCCTCTAAAGGTATACCGGCTTGGAATAATTTATATTTAAGAACTCCTGTATTTTCTGCTATATTGAACACTCTTCCTGTTGCGTTGTATGCATAGTTTTCTATACCAACATAGGTGGAGCCTAAACAAATTTCATTTGCCCAATCAGAAATACTATCGTATCTTTGTTCATCTGAGTTATATGGATCAAAATTTTTACCAAAAAATCTACCCAAAAAAGAATCACAATACTTCTTAGTGTCCGTTAGGTAATGAAAAATACAATTTTCATATTTCCAATCTTCTCCTATATGACAACAAATCGCAGGGGATCTTATACTATAATCTACACCACATATAACTTTATACTTCATACAAATATATAGGGACCCCGATTAAGGGGTCCCCACATTGAATAGAGATGATCCAGCGAGTCTCTGTATACTCTATATATAAATTTACATTTTCATGTAGTCAATCAGCAGAGCGTTCGCGACGAACAGGACGATCTTCGCGCATTGGACGATCTGCACGCTCTACAACCCGAGCGCCACCGTCCCAAAGACCCGCAACGGTTCTTGCACTCCAAGAGACACCGCGAGCAGTGTGAGGAAGTACCGCAAAGAGTACAATCCAAACACAGAGGGAGAGTCCGAAGACTCGCTTACCAAGCCACCCACAGGGGCAGGGGGAACAACTTTTAGCCGAACATGTCATTTCATTTGCTTTTGTAGCCATTTTATTATCCTTTATTAAAATTGATTCAGAAACTAAGCGTAACACTACTGCGGAGAACGAACTGTCCCGAATCAGAACCAGCACGCCATCCAGTGTTATCAGTTACGAAATTACTACCAAGACTCTGAAGGGCATACCCGAAGGTATTGGTCCACACAAGTCCGTGGGCAAGATCGTAGTTACCACCTACGGTGAGGAGGTTGAGACTACCGTCGTAGTCACCGATTTCCCACTGTGCGAATCCTTCGAAGTCATCGAAGCACTTGTATGCAGCAGTAGTGACGATGGACCAGTTGTTGAGACTACCAGTACCTGCGTCGTTTGCAATCCAATCAGCACTGATGCTGAGAAGATCCTTTGAGTATACACCACCAAAGGTATAACTGTTCACACCTTCCGTGACAGAATCATAAGCCCAACCACCGTTAAGAGACAGATCACTATCCAGATGGTAAGTCGCAGCAACACCGATGGCATAGTTGTTGTCACCGACTCCTGTACCAGCGGTGTCGAAACCGTTGTTGTAGAAGGCACTGACTTCGAAGTCACCGAAGGATCGGAAGGCATCGACACCTGCTCCTCATCCCTGACCAAACGTGAGGGCTGAGACGATTTAGTTGAGGGTTGTAAGTTGGGTTGGGTCGGTAACGAATCCAGCGTAGAACTGGGGAACAAACTGTCCGACTCGGATGTTTGCTTCGTCGAACATGCGAAGAGTAACGACAGCATCAAGCAGATCGAAACTGTTCGTAACATCCGACCATTCACCACTGACGAGGTAAGAGAAACTTTCATTACTCATATCTCCTGAGAAGGTAAGACGGGCGCGGTCAACCGCAAATCCGTTCTGTGCGGGAAGTCCGCCACCGTTGGAATACTCCCAACCAGTCTGAATAAAACCACCGACATTGAGACTGAGGTGATTGTCATTGAGTGATGCTCTCGTAGAAGCATCTAGTTGTACAAGACTCATTGTGTCCATATCCTGTCCTACAGCAACTCCGCTGAAAAGACAAGATGTAATAATAGCATTGATCATTTTCATAATTGTTCTCCTTTATGTTTTTAAGATCAGTTAGTTAAGTCTACGATCTCGCAAGAGTTCCCAGAACAAGCCATTGTCTGAGATCCAGAAGTGTTATCTTCCTTTTCGTACTCTCCGAGACCGCTCCAGTCAACATCGACTGGCATTTTCTTGAGCATTTCTTCGTACTCATTCCAAGTACAATCCTGATAGGGTGCTTGACGATATGAGTGATCACTATGCGGCAAGAACGAAATTCCAGAGATCTCGTCGAAGTGATCATATACCCATCCACCCACGGTAGGCCATTCTTCTTCCTTCACTGTGATCGTAACGGATGGCTTATGCTCACACCAGTGCCGTTGGTAAACTAACCACAGTTCAAGTTGTTCAATCGCTGTCATGTCATTACGAGTGACACATC
>Ga0181377_1000292_pt1 | contig 19404 bp, 16 predicted proteins | sample LowvirmetaG_9_FD_130160 | JGI IMG/M metagenome (GOLD analysis project Ga0181377, IMG submission 130160) | Marine viral communities from the Subarctic Pacific Ocean - Lowphox_13 viral metaG | ecosystem: Environmental > Aquatic > Marine > Oceanic | place: Subarctic Pacific Ocean | collected...
TCAACTATACGATCGTTACGTAACAACTAATGAGGAAGATGCTGAGAGGGTCGATAAAGACCGTATGAAGTGTAACTCACCTCGTAGAACATCTGGTGGCTCTAAGAAGTTTGTTGTTAAGGCATGTAAAGATGGTAAAGAGAAGGTTGTTCGTTTTGGTGATCCAAACATGAAGATTAAGAAGAGTAATCCTAAACGTCGTAAGTCATTCCGTGCACGTCATAAGTGCGATCAGAAGAAGGATAAGTTCTCTGCTGGTTACTGGAGCTGTAAGAAGTGGTAGTATGAATACATTTAAACAATTTTTCGAAGAGAATTACGCTGACGGTAAAGTCAAGGGTAAAAGTCGTCCGGGACGGGTTAAGAAGTCGGGTGCAAGCTGTAAGGGTTCTGTAACTGAGCTTCGTAAGAAGGCTAAGAAGTATGGTGGTGAGAAAGGTAAGATGTATCACTGGTGCGCTAACATGAAGGGTGGTAAAAGGAAGTCTGAGTCTGAAGAAAGTAAGAAAAAGGGTATGATCGATAGAGTTGCTGATAAGATTAGTGATACTCTTGATATTGGTAAGGATTGGAAGGATGGCTCTGTAATTAAGTCAAAGCCTCTAGTAGGTGTTGTCAGACGAGGTGCTAAGATTGCTAACCGAGTAGGCGCAGAAGCTCTTAAGAGTGGTATTAATATGGGTAAGGCGCTTCATAAGGGTGCTACAGAGGGAGGTGCTTATAAAAGAAAGAGCTTAAGGAAGCGTGTGGCTGAGCTAGAGGCAGAAAATAAGAAGAAGTCTGAGAGTGAGGAAGATGCAGAAAAGAAAGTTTCAAAGACTCGTGCTAAATGCCAAGCTAAAGCTAAACGCAAGTATGACGTATGGCCATCAGCGTATGCATCAGGGTATGTTCAGAAATGCGTAAATCGTGGTGGAAATATTAAATAAATGACTTGTAAAGAAGCATTATTATTGAGTGAAAATCTACGTGATTGGTTTAAAACGCGTACCGATAAACGTACAGGTAAAAAGTTTAAAGGGTGGGTTAACTGTAAAACAGGTGGTCCCTGCGGTCGAAAAAAGGCCGGTAAGAAGGGAGCATCCTATCCAGCCTGTCGCCCTACTCATGCAGCTTGCAAGAAAATTAAGAATAAAAAGTATAAAAAGCGCGGTCCAGCAAGGAAAAGCTGGAAAAAGAAGGGTAAATAGAACTTTTTTTACAGATATACTTGATTACGGGAGTTTATATCATATAAATAGATGGTAATGACGAAAACAATCGTATTAACAATGATAGCTGCAGCAGGTATTGCCTCTGCAGGAAGCGCCTCAGCGGATAGTGTTGCAACAGGACTATCTTTTGGAGCTACTGGTACATATACTACACAAGATATCTGGCGTGGTCAAAATCAAGGGGATGATGATTTCCGTCTTGATTTGACAACTGACCTCGATCTTTTGGGCGTTCCATCCTTTGCTAGTTTGGCATGGAGTGAAAACGATAATCAGAACGAAGTTGAGTTTAGCTTAGGTGCTGCTCGTGGTTTGAGTCTACCAGTTCTTGGAAGTGTAACAGGTAACGTAGTGTTCAACTACTACTCTGAAGGTACTGATGTAGTTGGTGATGTTAAGTCAGAACTTGGTCTTGGCTTGAGCCTTGCAAACTATTCGGTTACTCAGTTTGTCGCACTTGATGGTGATAACGACACATATGGTGAAATCGGAGCTGACTTCGGTGAGGTATATGAAGGTATATTTGTAACAGGTACTCTTGGATATCTTCTTGAGGATCTCAAAGCAACTCATGTAGAAGTAGTTGCTAAGTTGCCTGATTTCCCGGTACGAGTTCTTGATACTTCTATTTCACCATTTGTTAAAGGTGTATATACCTTTGATGGCCGCGAGGGCATTTGGACTAATGATGGATTTGAAGTAATTGGAGGGATTGGTCTTTCACGTTCGTTTTAAATAACAATAATAATATATAAATAACAGGAGCCCTGAGAAATATCTCAGGGTTTCCTATGGTTTTTATATAACTAGACTAAATAATAATATGGCCAAACAACATAATAACTTTAAAAAGGATATCGATATGCTCTCTGAAGCATATGGGTCCATGAATCAACGAGCTGATGAAGTAGTCGTTGAATCAACTGATGCCCCAAACCCAGTTGAGGACAATGGTGAAGCTGCCTTTAAAGGTGGTATTATCGACCACGATTGAGCGTCTCACATTTCTGCACCTCAGTTTGAGGGTGTTAAAAAAATTCTTCATCACAATCTTACCGAACAAGGTATTGTTGAAGAGTATTATGTCGAGCATAATGGTAAACTAGTTGGTATTCTTGCTGAAGATGTTATAGTAGAGAAAAAAAATACTCATCCGACGAGTGATGAAGAGGGAAAAGAAGAGGAAAAAGAAGATGAAGAAGGTGGAGAACAAGAGTATAAAAAGGCTCTACAAACTTATGAAAGTGATATGCATGGGTATATGGGCTACGCGGGAGACAAGTGGACGCCCTCAGGTCCGGTTAATGAAAAGGGACAACCGAAAAAGCCAAATCCTGCAGACTATGGGTTAAGTGAAAGTGAAGAGGATGAAGAGACTGTAGTAAGTTCTGCACATGGTGCGCGCCCTAAACTTCAAGGTGTACCCATCCTTAGGTAAATTTTTAAACCAAAGAAAGCCGGTGTCTTAAGACACCGGCTTTTTATTCTATTATTAGCAACATGTATTACAGCAACATGTATTGGTGCAGCAAGTAACAGGACAACTACCACATATAGTAGCTGAAGATGATGGACAACTACCACATATAGTAGCTGAAGATGATGGTGATGGACAACTACCGCATATAACAACTGATGGTGTTGGTGATGGGCAACTACCGCATATAACAACTGATGGTGTTGGGCAACTACCACATATAGTAGCTGAAGATGATGGTGATACACCCTCATTAGAAATAACTACCTGCTTTTCAAATTCAAGCTTAACGGCTTTAGTCGTTCCAGCTAATCCAAGATAAACATCATCCCCTATTGTAATAGCAGCTGTTGAATAACCAGTACCTCTGTTTTGAATTCCGCAATTTTCGAATTCCTTTTCATAGCTCTTCCATTGAATTTCATATGTTTCAGGGTTGATTCTAAAGCAGTATGTATCAGCCCAAAAGGCACTATAAAGCCATCCATCAGGAGCCAAATAACCGTGGAAATTTCTATTAACATTTGAAACTTTTAGGTACTCGGCAGGTAAATCTACTTCTTCATATGTATCATCTGCGCAATTTATAATTAAGATCTTACTACCTTTACGAGGTAAGCAGAATACTTTATCCAAAGACTCAACATAGGTAGCTCCTACATATTTTACATTAAATCCAGATACACCTGAAGTCACTCTAGGACCATCCAAATATTTAAACTCACCATTCTTATCTATCTTTGCTACATAATTGTTAAGAGCTGGTGGCATATAAACTTCACCTTTCTTATCAGCTGCTGCTCCCCATATATGACCATGAGAACCTTTCTTGGTAGGGGTAAAAGAATCTACTTCACCAGTTTTTATATTATAAGTATATATTTTTAATGTACTTGTATATGATGGCATGTAAATAATACCATTAGCACCTTCTGCTCCTGAACGAACTTGTGGGGTAGTATTAAATTTCTTTTCTGTAGTTATCTCACCAGTTTTTCTGTTAAGGATACCGATTGAGCTTGAATATGCAGGCATGTAATAGACATTACCGTCTGACGCTTCAACGGTTCCGATAAAACCTTTTAATCCTTCCGCTTGCCTCTCAATTGTACCCGCTGCAATATCCGTTTTAATATGCATATCCGACTTATAACCAAGTGAGTGAATAATACCATCATCATCAACTCCCATAGTACGGGTTTTAGTGAGGTTACCGCTTATTTCACCTTCTAAATATTTAAACTTTGGCCAACTTGCCTCTGGGTTTGTGCTCATACCCTTATTTATGTCTTTTAGCACTTTAAGCAAGTATTGACTACCCCAAAACATCTTTCAACCTATATTGATTTGTTTAATTCAGTAGCATATTTCAAACGCTTCTGTGTATGAGGTGTACCTGCTTTCTCATACCGTTTTAAGAAAATCATAGTAGCATCTTTAACATTATCTGTTTGATTTAACATCTGTTTCACTTTTTTATATTCAGGATGCCTTTCCATTTCATACAAAATAAAATCTATTTGTGTGTCTAGATCATTCCAATCTGTACCTTTCTTCTTAGCGAATTTAGTTAAGTTGATAGGATCCGTATCATATCTACCACCCTTTTCCCACTGGGCTAGTCCCCGTCCTGGACCTCCTCCTTGTTGCTTAATAGCAGGATCCAAATTAGATTCTGCTTTTAAATTTGCCACAATCCCTATAGCAGCAGTTTTTGTTAAACCTCCATCCGTCAGTCGATTAACAATATATTCTGTAGAACCTTTAGCTGGGATATTTTCAGGCTCGGAATCAATCTCGGTAGGGGGGTTTTCGATTTTGAGCTTTTGCAATATTTCTGATGCAACCTTGTCAAATTTAGGAGAAGATATCAATTCATCAGCTTTTTCAACAGCATCTATTTTTTGTTCTATTGGCTCTGGTCTCTCTTTAAGAGCTTTGAGAATATAGTCAGTTTCATAAGCGGTCGCACCTAGGGACAGTAGCCCCATAAGTATCTCTTTATAACCTTCATCAAATTGTTGAGTCATAATTTCACTTATAGATTACCAATACTGACCGTATGCGTATAGGAGCTCGTTGCGTTGTTTTTGCTCCTTTACATATCATTCAGGCAGATAAAGATCAGCTACATAACTCTCTTTCTCTAAAGTAAGCTCTGTCTCTGTAAGTTTACCATCCCCTTTATCCGTTTTATTAGATAAATTTTCTTCATCTTGCTCAACTTCTTTAGGAGTAACATTAACATCATCTTTACGTTTTTGAACATCAGGTATAGATGGTAAGTTAACACCAAAATCGACAGGCTCACCAAGATGGCAAGGTACATCAACCGTTCCAACATAGCGACCACCACCATGATCAACAGACAATGTTAATTTATCACCCTCGGGGCTAATACCTCTTACACGAAGATGTAACCCGGTATCAATAAAATCATCAATAATTTCTTTTACATTAGTTGGGATACTCTTGTAAACTTCATCACCTTTAAAATTATCATTAAACTTGAACACGTCATTCTGCTGAAATCCGCTTTGGATACCACGTGCAGGGTATTTTGCCATGTAATACTCAAACAGATGGAGAAATTTTTTGTCTTTAGCCATACTATTATTTAGTCCTTTAGATAAATAATTATACAAATTTATGGCGGTAAGATTAGATAATTTAGAACGATCACCTTTAGAGCAAAAATCTTTAGAGAGTGGCTATTTATATAAGGATATAAAGCTAGATCTTGAACTATCACGATTTACTAGCTCGGAGCTATATTCTGAATCTGGACTAAAAGATCTTGCAGAATTACAAGATGGTCAATCAGTAGTTAATTCCATTAAAAATATACTTACAACAACACCGGGTCAAAAATTATTAAATCCATTGTTTGGATTAGATTTTAGAAGTTATCTATTTGAACCAGTAAATAATACTACTTCATACTTCTTAGCGCATTTTATTTATTTAAATCTTGGAGCGCAAGAGCCTAGAATTAATCTTAATACAGTTAAGATTACAGGAATAGCAGCAGAAAATCAATACAATATTGACATTAACTTTAATATTCCAAAATTAGACATTAACAACCTATCTCTTAACGCTACCCTTAATAAAGATGGCTACGTTATAGTATAATAAAGCCGCTAGATTAAATAAATACAATGAGCCTGCAAGATTTTACAGACTACAACCTCCCAAAGAACGCTTATCTTACCTTTGATGCTAATACTCTTAAAGGATTAATCATTGACCGGCTTAATGAAAATGAGATATTTACTGATCAAAACTTTGAGGGTTCCAACTTTAGTGCTTTTATTGATGTCGTAGCTTATATGTATCACATATTGCTATTTCAGCTCAATACAACCTCAAATGAATCTACGTTTAGTACTGCTACTATATATGAAAATATGAACAAGCTTGTATCTAATATCGGATACAATCCTCTAGGTGATCAAACATCCCTTGCTAATATATCACTCTCCGCTGCAAATCTAACTTCTGACGTTTATACAATTCCAAGATTTAGTTCTATAGCCGCAAACGGAACTACTTATGTTAGTATAGACGATATTACCTTTGATAAGGTTTTGAATAACACTCAGGAAATTGTTATTCCTTCAAATAACACACTATATCAAGGGGTTATAACAGAGGCATCCTTTAATGCAGCTGGGGAACCATACGAAAATATTATTCTTGTTGATACTTTTACATCAAAACAATTTAAGCAGAGTACATCTAATGTGCGTAATAGTAAGTTTATTAGTGATAACACATTTAATATATTTGTTCAAGATAATACCACAGGTAGTTGGTCAGAATACAAAGAAACCTCTTCTTTGTTTTTAGAATCTGCTAGCGCTAAGAAATATGAAAAGCGTCTTAATGGTAAAGGTAATTACGAGTTTAAATTTGGTAATAATTTAAACGGTAAACAATTACAAGCTAATGATAGTGTATTAATATACTACGTCACATCAGACAACGAGGCTGGATTGATAGGTCCTAATTCATTTGTGGGTAGTACCTTTACATTGTTTGGTACTGCTAATTTTAATTCAGTCAAACAAGTATTATATCCTTCTAATCAAACTCTAATCCTACCATCTCAATTAGGTAATATTATAGTAAATAATAGATTTGCTTCTTCTCCAACTAAATTAGCTGAAACAGTTGCTGATATACGACTTAATGCACCTAAAGTTTTTGCATCACAGAATCGGTTAGTTTCAAAAAATGATTACGAGTCACAAATTAATAGAAACTTTAATAATATAACCCGTAATGTTAAAGTTCTATCTAATCAAGATTATACATCTAAAGTGCTAGCCTATTACAATGATATAGGCCTCGCCAATGGTAACGATAATTCACGAGTTTTATATTCACAAGTATTATTTTCTACATCAACTTCGTTTAACAATGTATATGTATACACAGTACCAGAAAACAATCCAACATTAAATGGTTTAGTACCTAACTACCTTAACCAATCCCAGAAACAACTTATTGCAGAGTTTTGTGATAATAAGAAAGACATTACCCAAAATGTAGTTATTTCAGATCCAATATTTAAAGCATTTGCATTTGGTGCACCAAATGTAACTGATGATTCAGTTGATGATACTGTTAATAATTCTATACTTCGAATAACTGTTGATAAAAACCAATCCCTAAACGATAATGCTGTTAAATCGGCTATTTTTAATATAATAAATAATTATTTTAACAGAGTCGAATTGGGGGATATAATTGACATATCAACTATTACTACGGATATTCTTAACATACCTGGTGTTACTAGTCTACATACTGTAAATGGTGACTCAGAAGTACCTAATTTAAATTTCATTATATGGAATCCAGACTATAAAACAGAAGATAACGTTATACAGTCATTAAATTATCAATTAGAAGAATTTCAGTTTGCATATTTCTACAATCCTCAAAATATCAAGAATAAGATTGCTATACGACGATTGTAAGATTAAATATGTTATATGTCGCTAAGTTCTCTACAACTCGATTCCTCTGGCGAATTCGATTTGCTATATAATTTTTTCTACGTACGTGATTATAAAAACGTAGAAACCTACGAGAGCTATGCTTTACCGTTTACACCTCTAACGTTTATACCAAACCTAACTGACGGTATAGAAGATTTTGTATCTAATAAAAGATTAATATGGGATTTTGGAGATGGCACGAGAGTAGAGAGTATCACTGCTTCTCACTCTTATGACAACCCCGGAAGATATAAAGTTACATGTTATTTGTATGATGAAAATGGTACTGGTTATTTAGATACGTTTTCTTCGAAAGTAAATATTAAAGACTATGTAGAGGACAAGTTATCAATAAGTGTTAATTCTTCACTCTCTGCAGGTCTTTCTGCAAACACTGGCCAATTGAAAAATCCAATAACAATTAACAGATACAATTCTTATAGATCGTTAGAGGGTGGATTGCCGTCAATTGTAGCATATTCTTCTGCTGGAGAAGATAATGATTATTTTACAAATAAATATGATAAAGAAACATATGGCCATCTTAAACCATTTTCATCATTTGTACAAAAATTAACATCTGCTGGAATAGTTGAAAATATTGATGTTAATAATATTATTACGAATAATACTCCTATATTTATTAAACTAAGTAGTGCTGAAATAGTATCAGCTAATAAAACGGATCCAGATGCCTTTTACGCCGGGTTAACAGGTACTGCTGATGTATATTTTAAAAGTGATTTTCCCGGTACTTACAATCTTACTTTTGGTTATAAGCAAGGGGATATATTAGAATATTCAAATACTACAAATTATGGTGTATCTGCTACTATTGAATCCAATAACACTTACAATAAATTAGTATTTTCTTCAAACGGTATAGATGGTGAAGGTAGTACCCTCTCAACATTTAACATAGGATCAACTAAGTTCGCAACTACTAAAATTGCTTTTGTTACAAGGGTAAAGGATGCAAACACTTTTACACAAAAAAATATGCCGCTACTAAGTGCTAGTAGTGGTCTAGATTTGAATCTTGTATTAACAAACGGTACAACAAATTATAATGTTGAATTTACCTCTAACTTCCAATCCTTATCTACGTTAGATAAGGGTGGGTTTTATAAAGGTTATTTTGTAAGTAATAATTCCACAACACTAGAAGATGTCTATTTATCAGGTCATACGTCCTATTTAGGTAATGTAATATCTGGTGAGAGTGATACTTTCACAATATATCCAAGTAGCTTTTATACAATTGCAAAGCAAGGAGAAGATATCGACTTCAAGCAAACTTTTAAAGATATTGCAATCCAACCTCTTTTTACAGATTCCAAAATTTTAATGAGTGACTTTTTAGGATCTATTTTTGGGGATTTAAGCTCAACTCAAGATTCTATTGGTAAAGCTACATACGAAAAAATTATTAATTTCTTTAATAATAACTCTTCAATAGATGATAGTAATGTTGATGAGTTAGATGGTATTTTGCAAATGTTAGATTTACCGGAACTTACCAAGTACTCGTTTCCAGCAAAACTAAACAGACTTATTGATTTGCTGTCTATTAGTAAATCTAAACTTTTTGGTAGACGCAACAGAAATCAAACCCACTACCAGTCGTATGGTTATAGCAATAGTGAATTCTATGGTTATAATTTAGGTAACAAGTTGTCACCTAATAGTATTATTATTGCCGGTCAGCCAATTGTAGCATCTGAAAAATATAGTGGTAGGTTTATTACCTTGAATACCACATTACCGTTAAGTGCCAGAATTACCCCTACTGTTACTACTACTTCAGGATTTGTATATGGTACTACATCTGGTCAGTTAATATCAGCTACATCAGATTTTATTAGTGACGGTGTACCTATTACACTAGAACAATTTAGTCAGTGTGGGATTCTCGCAGAAAATGGAGTTGATCTTTTTACTCAATCTTTGTCTTCTAGTTCGTCTTATTATTTACTAAGTGATTATAATGATAGTTGGGGCTGGCCTCTATTATCTGGTGGGGGTCGCAACGTATTAGATATATATAATTTCTATTATCAAAAAGACATAACTACAGATATTGAAAACTCTATAATCAATTTTACAGACCCTAACAATACTATTTCTTACACTCTTACTTCCTATAATGATTGGTCGAAAAATGACGGTACAATGTCAAATATTTTCTCACAATCTTTATATGAGGGTCTTAACCTTTTTGAAGATTAATAATTATGCCTGCACAATCTATAAGAACAGTTCTAGTTAAGTACTCTATCACTAACCCTGATATAACAGATAGTGTATACAGAGATACTGTTGCCCCATTTTCGTTTTTAGATTTTATTAATAATACCCAAACTGATTACTCTCCTGAAGAATATAGCTCTTTTTATAGCTCATATCTCCAGAGTTGGTATAGTAAGCAAGGTTCCTCGAAAGAAGTTCAACAAGCTGAATTTAAAGATTACTATAGGCAATTTATAAAGGACATCGTACTCAACTATACCACGGAAACGGAAAAACGTTTCTTAGAAAAGATAGACTTTAATGATCCTGCTGACTTGGATGTAGCTATACCATTTTTTGCAAATCGCCTTAAAGACATTGCGTTATTTTACAAGAAGAAGCGTGATGAGGGTAAGTACGTAATTGATAGAAATAAGATAAAAGGTAGTACCACAGGTTTAGAAAAAGCAATTTTTGATAACATTTACAACTTTATTTTTAATACAGTAGATTCTCTAGATACACAAAATGAATCTGTATTTGCCTCGGTAAAGGATTTAGGTATAGAAATAGAAGAATTTATTGATATATACGGAGATTATTTAGATCTTGCAGATACAGAGAATGGTAATAATATTAATGAGATTGAAACAAAATATTACTTAGATCCATTAGGTATAAATGCTATTTCATCTGGTGATAATTTTTTATCCAATTTACGTAGCTTTAAAATTAACCCACCAACTTTAACTCCTGATGAATTTGATGCTATATGTAACCCTGATAATGAATTAGTACAGCTTTATAATCAGTACCGAGTGGGAGGGTTATCGATTGCTCAGTTTTACTCACTAAAGAGAGCATTAATTTCAAAATATATTGGTACTGATATATATTATATTAATACCTCTACTACACCAGCAACGTCCGGCTTACTAATAGGAGCAGATAATCCTGCTGCTAACTCTCTCAACTTACAAGGTATTGATACAGCAACTGTCGAAAGTAATCAAACCAAACTGCTAAGAGATATTGGGCTTAACTTTAGAGAAGATGATATTGGACTTTTCAAACTTCAAGCAGAGACGTTTTTATATGAAATAGATACTACATTACTAGAAGCGGATAATGTATATATTTTTCCAGACCCTGCTAAGTACGGTAATGTTTCAATCAACCCACAACCAGTTTATCCAATATATTACAAATTCGACTATAGGTTCAATACAAGAAACGTATCAAGCGGGTTAGCGGCTGGGGACCCCAGCATTACAAATGAAGCTACTACGTTTGAATCATATACTACTAAAGAGCGTAACGATAGTCATTTAACAGATCGTAACGATCTTAGCTATAAGCTAAATTTTACCGATTTATATAATCAAGGTATAATTAATAAATATCAAACAGATATTTATGGTAATGAATATGCTTTATTTAAAAATGAACCTTTAAAACCGATAGATACGAGCGCATCTACGCAGGTTAAAAATTTACTACTCAATGGTCACTTGTTCTTTGATATAAATGATGGTTATAATTTTAATTACTCTCTAACTGACGTTTCTGGAACCACTATTAGATCTGGACTTAGTACATACACAAACAGCCTTACCGCTTTAAATACACCGCTAACTCTATATATGAGGGAATTCTACCCTTATCAAGACCTTATAGAAGATACAAGAAATATTAAACCTTATTGGCGTGATGGAGGTGCTTTTACATTTTTAGATGGTTCTAAACTTCCAAATCCACTTACAGGGTTAGGACCCGGTTATCCCGCCTCTACCAACTATTATTATACAGTTCTTGCTGAAGGTACATTTCCCACTCCTGTAGACCTGCAAACCAATCAAACACCACTATCAGATATTACAACAGAAGCAGCCTTTAATATTATTACAGAAAACTCCGAACTTACTTTTGATGTAGATGTAAGATACTATCTATCAGCCGGTGGTCAGTATAGAAGATATGAAGGGGGGTTTTTTACTGACGATATTGTTCTACCTAACGACTTTATTTATTCTGATACTTATCGATATGTTGATAGTACAGATTCGAGAGGATCTACTATTGTTTCTAATCTCACTTCATCAAGTACTTCCCTTACTAAAGAGGAACAAAAATCTCTCAAAGGAAGGTTATACGTTAAAAACGGTAGTTATTCAACCTCAGAGCCGCTATCATCCGCTCTAGTCAGCACTATTACAAAATACTCAACTGCAGTTCAAAATCAAATTAATCAAGATCTTATAGATTTTGATATTATTCAAAATACTATTTTCTTAGAAACAAAATCCAGTCTGGTTATTGATAAAATAAATTATAAAGATGGTAAGTTTGACGTACCTTCTACTATTAACACATTATACTCTGTCAATAGCGCTAATACAGTAGAAGTGTTTACTAACAGATTTTATATTGAAAGTACAAATAAGGTATATTTTGCTCGCTTTAGAGATGATATAAATGATACTTGCGGCCCAATCGCAGATAACTACAAAGCTGTTTATCCTGAAATATACGAATACGATATACAGCAAAATACCTCTACAAAAATCTATCCAGAAGGGGCTACTGATATATCACTTAGCGCTTTTGAGTTAAACGTATCATCGTTATCCGCTAGAAATTATACACCTGATTCCGTTCATACTCCAACAATTGTATATAATAGCTTGAATGATTTGTTTAAGTTAACGTATATTGTATACGATAAAAACGATTTTGCCCATATAGTTGATGTATCTTTTAAAATGACAGATAATAAACTTTTTGTTGTTGATTCAAATAGATATGAAACATTAAATAATATTACAAGAACGTCTACGTTTGGTGATACTACTAACTTTAATTCAGTTTCCGCAAGCAACGGTTCTTTTACTAGAGATTCTAAAAACTTTACCTTCAATGTATAATGAGCACGATTTTTATTAACCTTTCTTCAGTAACTCAAAACATTAATGTATTAGGAGAAGAAATATTGTTTAAAGGGGTACCAACAATTAATTTCGTACTTACTGGGATTTCTGAAACGGCTAGCTCAGCTCTTACATTAGATATTAACTGGGGCGATTCAAGTAGTATACAATACGCACAAAAGGATATTGTGTTTAACTATAAAACTAAATCTATTTTTGACGAAGTTTTATATGGTAAAGTAGGTGGAACTATTTTGAATCAGTACGAGCATACGTACATACCTGCTATTAGCTCGTTCTTTACAAATTTGACTGCTCAGTTTTTAATACATTATAATAACGGATTTTACGCTAATATAACCCAACCTATCAAATTAATTCGCGAAAGCTACTACGATAATATACAAAAGCTTGGAATTACATCAACACAAATGGTAGGTGCATCGGCAAGTAACACGATAGCGAACTTACAATCTAAATTTAATAACGCTTCCTATATCACTTTCTTGAATAATTGATTGCGTCTCGCGACTGTACCATTAAATATGTATGTAAATGGCGACAACCAATACATACTCTGTTAGCTCTGTTTCTTTTCCAACAGCGGAATATAATGATAGATTTATATCATTTGAGCAAACCAAATCGACATTAGAGCAAGGGCTAGATGTTAATCTTATTGATGCACTTTCCGGAGCTCGTGATAGTAAGATTAACAATTACACGTCATTTTATTTAACAGGTAAAAATAAACTATCTAACTTCATATCTGTATCTTCCCTTTCGCAAGATACTGTAGTGTCCTTAGTTACAAAAATTGGATTTGAGAGACCTAATAATCAACCATCTAAATATTTTTACATTTTTAAGAGTAATGAAAGTGTAACAACTGATCAAAAAGCTTTAGGTATACAGCCACTTAATAAGACCGGGTTATTTCAAAACAATTACTTTTTCGAAATAGAAGCTTTAAATAATAATTTATGCCGCATTAAGCATAACGACGGGTTATTTGATTTTTATCTTAACTACAATAATACTACTGGTATAGATAAATTCGTGTTTTATCGAAATACTGATGATTATAAAAGTATTGTGCGGGAACAAAGTGATGTATTTAGATATGTTTTAGATGATGATGGGTATTTACAGCTATTTAAATTTAATAACAATGTGCTTAATGTAGTTACACTAAGTGGTGATCAACTTACACTTACCCCTTTATTATCAGGAAGTCTTAATAGAGGTATTAATAATCTACTACATATTGATTATACGTTAGATCAAAACAATCAGTTTATAAATAAGAGTTTTGCTAAATATAATGTAAGAAAAGCATCTAATTTAATTTTAGATATACCCAATAGTAGTTTAAATGAAGATGGTCAATATATGCTTACAACAGCATATAATACAATATCAGCTGATAATTTTCAATTAAATTACTTAACATTAGATACTAATAGATCAGAATTTAATTTTGTTAAGCGAGGGTCAAATATGATCGACAGTCCTTTGGGACTTGGTCGTGACCCACGTGAATATTATAATTTAAATACAGGTAATGATCAAGAGAAGGGGTTGGATAAGATTAATCTTAACTATAATTTTTATGATAAAGACGTGTATGTGGAAAATGGCAGTGATACTTATTTCACTGCTCCCTCTTCAATTTACCCCTATGATAAGCTCAATGTTAACGATACCACTTTCGCTAATAATGGTGCTTTCGCTGGTCCTACTCCTATTTTAGCTGATAAAATTTTTATTAAGAGACAAAATACAACTCAATATGACAATGGTCAATATTTGTGCACATGGCTATCTGGTGGAAATTTAGGAGAGCAAGGACTATGGGTTGACAGGTATTATTATCCAGATAAGATCTCTAAAAGTGCTGCTTTATCATCAACTCCTGTTTATGCACCATCTTTTTATGATAGTGTTGATACTATTAATATTAAGGTCTCTGATGCTGTTATTAATAAAGAGAAATTCTTCGATAAGATAAGTGATGCGGCTATTGAGCCTAATATAGGTATTAAATACCAAAGAATTGGTAACTCGGATATTAAAGATATAATTGATAGCTCTGCCCCATTGATTTCTGCATTTGATACGTATAATACTTCTAGAGTCGTTAGAGGTGAAACAGAAAATTATTGTACTGATGTTGATACTCGTGAATTGACGTTTAATGGTAGTAATTATACGGTTTTTAATGTATCTAACGATATAGATAAGAGTAAAAACTTTACGTTAAATTTTGATATGTATTTAGATCCAGCAAATCAATACGGATTTGAATTGTTAGGCAATAATACAAATAGAGGGTTCGGTATTTTTCAAGATCAGACAGTTACCCCGTTTATTCATGTGGTAAGTGATCAAACTTTATACATATATAACACAGACTTTGAGCTACGAAATAAAATAGAATTTAAAACGAAAATTAAACAGGTATTCAAGAGAAGTGCATTAGATGATTATATCGTTACTACATCTGGTAATTTGTTCTATAAGGTTAATACCCAAGGCAATAAGATCAAGTTAGATTGCGGTAGTGATATTCTAGAATATATCGGTTATTATCAGATGCATAATAACATTGATTTTATTTCTAGTGATCAAAACATTCGTAGAATTAACACTAATACATTTGCCGTTTCAACTCTTTCCGCAGCAGAATTTGATGTATACGAAAACAAGTTTTGCTTGTATGATAATGTTATAGAATATAACGATACTATTTATAAATTACCAGGAGTTAATAACAATTGGGAAAACGACTCTACTGTTTTTTATCAAGTTAGTAATTTTATAGTTAAGCACCATCTAGATGGTGCACCTGAGGCTTTTCTTAAAGCCGATATTAAAGATTTTTTAGTTGCGCAAGATAAAATCTATATTCTTAAACCTACAGAATATTTTATATTTAATACAAGTGGTATTTTTGAATTATCTGGTTCCATTGGTAATATTACCATACCTTCTCCTGCAACAGAAACAACAGTAGCTCTTTCTGGTGGAACATTTATTTCAATGGATTGGGTTAATGAATATCGAAATGGTGTAAGCTTTCAATACCCGGTATTATTAGCGGAAGGCAACGACGAAAAGCTATATCTTTCTAAAGGTACTATGCCGTCATTAACAGCAGCTGTTTTATCAGGAGTTTCACTCGGTCATAATACACCAGCTACTAAATTAACTAATTATAATGTTATTAATCATTTATATGATTCTTCTTCTATAGATTTTAAATTATCATTAACCAATTATTTAGATACAGAAGATATTCTCACCAAAACCATCTCTTTCGATCCTACAAATTTTGAACCAGGGTTTTATAACTTTACTTATAGACTAGATACTTTGCAAGGTAACTCAACTTTGTATATAAATGCCGAACTATATGAAAATCAAACCTTCTCACCAGGAAAGTATATGATTCAAGATATATTTAGTGATGAATTTTTTATTGGTTCAACTGGATTTCAAAGTAACATGGATCTCTCAACTTACCTTAAACAACCAGGTTATTATTATACAAAAGATCTTACTATAAGAAATCCTTTTATATATGATAGAGCTATTGATACTGAATTAGTATATGCTTTATATTTAGTGCAACAAAAGTTAGATAACATAGTTCTATCACTACCAGCTGGCCAGCGTACATCTAAAACAGAAATACAACAGTTCTTTAAGTTTAACAGAAATAATTCTTCAAACCATATTGATATAGTTGTAAGAAATCTCAAGATTACTGATGTTACTATACGTGAACAAATTAAAGCATCTATTTTAGCAGAAGCTAAAGACTTTACACCTACCGGTGTAACAATTAACGATGTAGTATTTAAAGATTATTAAAAGATGATTATTGATTATTCCTCATATAAAAAAGTTTATACTTCTGGTGATTTATTTACTCTTACCGGTACAGATTTTTATGGTTTTGTTGAAACAGCAGGTACTGTTGCTAAAGAAGTAACAACAGGTAAGACTCTCACGTCTAAAAACACATTTGCTACTGATTTATTTTTTACAGATAATTTTACCGATCGTGTTATTAGTGATACAAATATTACCTTACCAAACTCTATAGATAACTGTTCTTTCAGTCTTAATGATAATTTTAATTATGATTTATTTAAGCTTAAATTAGATAATTTACGTGAAAATAATACATATGTTTATTCTAGGCTTTTTATAGCGTCTAATAAGTTACCATATACAGAATCTATACGATACGCTTCGCTTTCGTCTAACACACTATCTGCATTTCAGATTAATACATCAAATACAGCCAATCCACAATTTGTAGAAAATGTAAGGTTTGAAAATAACCATTATTTAAGTGCGTTTGGATATGTTGTAGATGCTACAGTACAAGCTAATTTAGATTTCGAAGATCATTTCTCATTATTTGCCTGTACCTCATCTGATCTTATTTGTTTAACTGGCTCGAATACGGATTTAACTGTTATAGAGGATACTACAGGATATGAAACTACAGACGAAAATAATCTAACGTTTAAAGAGTTAGGTGGAATAGCTTCTACAAAAAAACATTTGTATCTATCTGATACTGGTAATAATGTTGTATTGCGATATGATATTGCTGGTTATGTTAATAATGATAGTTCTCTTAGAAATAAGCGTAACTATATTGAGTTAGTAGGTGGTTATGGTGACTCAAGACGTCAGACTAAATTTGTTAGGCCGACGAAATTAGCTGTTACTGATAACACTGTTGCTGTTTTTGATTCTGGTAACAGAGTTGTTAAAATTTTCGATGAAGAGTTTAACTATATAACCCGTATAACATCTATTAATTTCAGTACAGAGACATTAGGTGCAATGGGGTTTGACCCAGATTTTAATTCTCTATATATTGTAACTTATAAAGATGTTGTTACAAACAATATCACTTCTAGAGTACCGTATTTATATCGTTATAGTGGTGAAAACTTCAGGTTTAGAGAAGAAATAACTTTAGATGATAGACTTTCACAGACAGAAGAAATAATTGATATTTCTTTTTCTGGTACAGACAGTAACTACTGGTATTTTGCAACAAACAAGACTGTATATAAAAAGTTTAAAACACGTCCTTCAAAAATTGTTGGTACATACAGAACTGAACGACTTTATCTTTTAGATTTTACTGACGATACTGTAGAGTTATCTAATAATCCGGTATCTATAAATAATCGATGGAATTTTACTGACGTTACTTTCTCTCAAGCTGAGTTTATTTGGAATCTAGGTACTCAATTCGGGAAAGCTGTTGAGACTGAGCAAGTGAGTGGTCTACTTGATTCTAGAATCAATAGTTTCTCGATTTTCCAATCTACTAGTAGCTATGATAGGACAATTATGCTAACTAGTGGTAGATTATACTTTTTCGATGAGCCTATTATGAGCTCTTATCAACGAGTTTTAAAAGATCCTAATTATACTAATTATGGTAGTCAAGGATTTTCATTGAATAGTGATAGTTTTATACAGCAATCTATTGTTAATACAGAGTTATTTAAACTAGTTGATGATGTACTTCTTCTTAAAAATAATATTATTGGTAGATTTACCGGTTCATTTAATAATAATATTTTAGAGCTTGATAACTACAATTATAATGTCGATTTTAGTAAGTTTATAACTAACGAAATTGAGAATTTTTACATTCATGGCAATGAAGAGAATCTTAATGGAGTTTTAAATAGATGTTTTAAACTAATATATGAGGTGCAAGAGCAGTTAGTTAATTTAATTGAGCCAGATATAAGTCCAGATGTCCAACCATCATATACTATTGGCAGTATTATAGAAATTTGATTGCTTAATACTGCCACTACCATAAATATATGTATGGCAAGTGAATCATTAACAAACACCAACATTTCCGAAACATATGTCGGTGTGCTTCATGCTAAAGGTGAAGCTTTACCAGGGGCTGGACAGGTAGATATTTATGACGGATTTGGTAATAAAAGTGCACTTAGTTTAGGACAAGCAGGGAAAGGAATTGATGTTGATGGTGCGCTTGGTAGCAACTTTAAAGCCGCAATTGCCGATACAATCTACCCAGTTGGTTCAGTTATTTTTTCTATTGACAATACTAACCCAGGGGATCGATTTACCGGTACAACTTGGCTACAAGTATCTAAAGGAAAGTTTATAGCAGGTGTCGGTCAAGGTACTGATAATAGTAGCGATACCCATACAGTTGCAGCTGGTGATGTTGATACAACAGGAGAGTATAAGCACCAACTAACAGTTACCGAACTACCAGAACATACTCACCCTATCAAGAACTCCTCGAGAGGGGGAAATGATCCTAACGTAGGCTACTATGCCGATCATGGTAATCCATCTAGACCACAAGCAACTCCCCTACTACCGGATAATACTGGTGGTAACCAATCTCACAATAATATTCCGCCAACATTCGGTATGTATGTATGGCAAAGAACAGCTTAACATTTTAAAATAATGCCAGATATTGAAATAGTAAAATTAAAACTAAGGAGAGGTACTGA
>Ga0181377_1000295_pt1 | contig 19314 bp, 27 predicted proteins | sample LowvirmetaG_9_FD_130160 | JGI IMG/M metagenome (GOLD analysis project Ga0181377, IMG submission 130160) | Marine viral communities from the Subarctic Pacific Ocean - Lowphox_13 viral metaG | ecosystem: Environmental > Aquatic > Marine > Oceanic | place: Subarctic Pacific Ocean | collected...
TGTTACCCCCGTAATATCTCCTTGCGTAGCTGTAAATGTTACTGTATCTGTGGAAGCATTAGTAGTTATAGTAACTCCTGAACCTACAAATGTTAAAGTGTCTGCATTACTGTCTGCTGAAATAGTAGATTGTCCTGAAACTGCTATATTTTTAAATATACATTGTGAAGAACCTTTATCAGAATTGGTTACTGTCATTGAACCACTCCCTGTAACGGGGCTACCTGATACAGTTATTCCCGAACCTGCTGTTAATCCTACACTTGTAACTGTACCTGTGCAGGTAGTTTTATTATTGAAAGTATTCCAATCTGTTGAACTTAAAAATCCATCAGTAGTAGTATTAGATTGTGTTATTCCAATAGTTCCTGATTGAGAAAAATTCCCACCTGTTATTGGTGCGGATGTGCATACAGCAGTAACTGTACCCACACAAGTTGTTTTGTTGTTAAAAGTAGTCCAATCAGAACTTGACAAAGCACCTCTGTTAGATGCACTCGCTGTAGGTAAGTTGAAAGTTAGAGTTCCACTTCCTGTTATTGGACTTCCCGTTACATTGAAATCTGTTCCCGATGTACCTACTGCACCACAAACTTGAGTAACAGAGCCACCGCATGATGTAAATGGTAAAAGTGAAATACTTGCCTTTGTAACATTATCTGTTGCATCGTTACTTATCATAATGCAATCACTCGTAGACAAAGTGCCTGTAGCAGTACAAGGTGAACAAGCGATTATATTATTTGTTCCTGCATAATCAACACAAACTGTAACATTACCTGAAGTGCCACCACCTGTAAGACCTACTCCTGTACCTACACAAGTTATATCTCCTAAACAATTTGTAAATGGTAAATCACTTATAACATAAGACCTTGTTTCTCCACTACCTGAAGAATCTTTACCAACCAATATACAATCATCTGAATCAGGAGTGCCTGTACCTGATGGTGCATCAGCAATTAATCCTGAAGAACTATAATCTACGCAAAGGGTTACATCGCCTGTAGTACCCCCACCTGTTAAACCTACTCCTGCACCTACACAAGTTATATCTCCCTGCGTTGCAGTAAACGTAACAGTATCAGTAGTGTCATTGGTAGTGATAGTAATGCCTGAACCTGCAAAAGTTAAAGTGTCATCATTAGAGTCTGCTGAAATAGTAGATTGTCCTGAAACTGCTATTTTCTTAAATATACATTGTGCAGAACCTCTATCGCAATTACATATTGTTTTATTTCCTGAACCTGATATTTCTATCCCTACACCTGCTGTTACATCACCAAGCTTATTGTTGAACGTACTCCAATCAGTAGAAGATAATGCACCTCTGTTAGAAGCACTTGCTGTTGGAACATTAAGAGTAATGTTTCCACTTGAAGTGATTGGTGTATTTGATACATTTATATCAGTTCCTGAAGTTCCTGTACATAAGCCAACGCTACAAACAGTACCACCTGCATCAGTAACAGTAAATGTTACCGTATCTGATGAATCATCTGTTGTAATTGCAATACCTGAACCAACAAGAGTTAATGTATCTGCATTACTATCTGCTGTAATGGTCGTTTGTCCTGAAACTGCAATAGATTTAAAGATACATTGTGAAGAACCTTTATCTGAATTACAAACAGTAATAGACCCACTACTCGTTATTGGACTACCTGAAACAGAAATTCCTGTTCCTGCTGTAATGCCTACACTTGAAACCGAGCCACCACAATTAGTAAAAGGTAAATCAGCAATATCGTAAAACCCTACTGCTGATGTGGAATTTGCAAGTAAAATATGAAAATCTGTACCAACAGTAGTTCCTGTGCAGTTCGGTGCTGAATTTATTACACTATTTCCACCTGCATAATCCACACAAATACATCCTGAAGCACCACTAAAACTTCCACATAAACCACCTGCACCTGTTACTCCTGTTACAGTTCCCGTACAGCTTGTTTTATTATTAAATGTATTCCAATCTGTTGAAGAAAGTTTACCCGTAGCTGAAGCTGAAGCAACAGGAAGATTAAAAGTTAATGTTCCATTAGTTGTAATTGGACTTCCTGTAATAGCAAAGTCTGTTCCTGAACTTCCTGTTTCAGCACAAACTTCCGTAACAGTTCCACCTGCATCGGTATTAGTAAATGTAATAGTGTCAGTAGAATTATCAGTTGTAATACTAATTCCTGAACCTACAAATGTCAATGTATCGGTATTAGAATCAGCTACAACAGTATTTTGTCCACTAACTGCAAAGCATTTAAATATACATTGGTCAGACCCCTTATCAGAGTTAGTAACAGTCATTGAACCACTACCTGTAACAGGACTTCCTGAAACCGTAATTCCTGAACCTGCTGTCAATCCAACACTTGTAACAGTTCCTACGCAATCTGTCTTGGAATTAAATGTACTCCAATCTGTAGAAGAAAGTTTACCTGTAGCAGTTGCACTTGCTTCGGGAATTGACAAGGTAATATTTCCACTACTTGTTATAGGGCTACCCGATACAGCTACATCTGTTCCTGTTTCATTTGTCAAAAGACCCACACTACATACTGTTCCTTCACAGGTTGTTGAAATTGTACATATAGTAAGAGTGTCACTTGAAGCGTTGGTCAAAAGAGTAACATTATCACCACCAACCATAGTTAATGTATCAGTATTAGAATCAGCAACTATTGTTGATTGACCTGCTACAGCTACACACTTAAATATACATTGGTCAGACCCTTTATCGGAGTTTGTAACAGTCATTGAACCACTACCTGTAACAGGACTTCCTGAAACACTAATTCCTGAACCTGCTGTTAATCCTACACTTGTAACTGTACCTGTGCAATCTGTCTTTGAATTAAATGTACCCCAATCGGTTGATGATAAATAACCATCAGTTGTGGCATCAGCTTCAGTTATACCAATAGTTCCTGTTGTAGAAAAATTACCTCCTGTCAAAGGGGCGGTAGTACAAACACAAGTTACAGTTCCACCTGCATCGGTAACTGTAAATGTCATGGTATCTGTAGTATTGTCAGTAGTAATTGCAATTCCTGAACCCACAAAGTTTACAGTATCACTATTTGAATCTGCGATTATATCATCTTGTCCTGAAACTGCAAGTGTTTTAAAAATACATTGGTCAGAACCTTTATCTGTGTTACAAACAGTAATAGACCCACTACTTGTTATAGGACTTCCTGAAACAGAAATTCCCGTTCCTGCTGTAAGACCAACACTTGTTACTGTTCCTGTACAGGCAGTAGCAGTAGAGCAAAAAGTAACTGAATCTAATGTACTGTTTGTCGAAATAGACATATTTGTACCTGCAATAAATGTAAGGCTATCATTATTAGTTTCTGCTGTAACAGTATCTTCTCCTGATACAATAATGTTTTTGAAAATACATTGCGAAGAACCTTTGTCGGTATTTGTAACAGTTATATCTCCACTACTTGTAATTGGACTTCCTGAAACACTTAGTCCACCTCCGCTTACTAAACCAACACTTGTAACCGTACCCGTGCAATCAGTTTTAGAATTAAATGCTGTCCAATCTGCACTTGATAAAGCACCTCTATTTGTTGCATTTGCAGTCGGCAAGTTAAAAGTTAGAGTTCCACTTCCTGTAATTGGGCTACCTGTTACATTAAAATCTGTTCCCGTTGTACCTACAGCACCACAAACCTCTGTAACAGAGCCTGTACAATTTGAAAATGGTAAATCAGAAACATATACACTTATAACATTATCTGATGAGTTTTGGTTTAGAATTAAACAATCAATCGTTGAAACAACATCTCCTGTACAATCGATTGCACCATACATAATATTATCAGAACCTGCATAATCTACAGCTATGCTTCCTGAAACTGTAACTGTACCTGTAAGACCTGTTCCTCCTGATACACTTGTAACTGTTCCTGTACAGGTTGTTTTATTATTGAATGTAGTCCAATCAGTAGAAGATAATGCACCTCTACTTGTAGCACTTGCTGTTGGAATATTTATACAAAATTCACCACTTGAAGTAATTGGACTTCCTGTAACTGATATATCTGTTCCTGTTGTACAGGCAACTGCACCAACAGATGTTACTGTTCCACCTGCATCTGTAACCGTAAAAGTTACTGTGTCAGTAGAATCATCAGTCGTTATTGCTATACCTGAACCTGCGAAAGTTAAAGTATCATTATTATTTTCAGCTTCTATAGTGGTTTGACCACTAACTGCAATGTTTTTGAAAATACATTGTGAAGAACCTTTGTCGCTATTTGTCAAGGTTACTGTTTCACCTGAATTTTGATTTAGTGTAAAGTCACCACCCCCTCCAAGCCCTGAACCTGCTTGAACACATATTGTACAGTCAGAAACACTTACGGTATTAGATATAGTAAGAGTATCGGTACTATCATCAGTAGTTATAGAAACTCCTGTTCCTGCTTCTATATTTAAGGTATCAGTTAAGCTATCTGCTATTAAAGTAGTTTGACCTGTGGAGGCAATATTTTTAAAAATACAAGTTGTATTGGTAACGGTTTTTGTAGATGTACCTGTTACGCTTATACCTGCACCTGCTGTTATATCATCAATTTTAGAATTAAAAGATGTCCAATCAGAACTTGATAATGCACCTCTATTAGTGGCACTTGCAGTAGGTAAGTTAAAGGTTAGAGTTCCGCTATTAGTAATAGGACTTCCTGTGACATTAAAGTCAGTTCCTGTAGTACCAACAGCACCACATATTTCTGTTACTGTTCCACCCGAAGCAGTAACTGTGAATGTAACCGTATCTGTAGTATCATCAGTTGTGATTGCGATACCTGAACCTGCAAAAGTGACCGCATCAGAATTACTGTCTGCTTCAATTGTATCTTGACCTGAAACCACAAAACACTTAAAAATACATTGGTCAGAACCTTTATCTGTGTTGGTAACAGTAATATCCCCACTACTTGTAATTGGGCTTCCCGAAACACTTAGTCCACCACCACTAACCAAGCCAACACTTGTTACTGTACCTGTGCAATCAGTTTTACTATTGAATGTACTCCAATCGGTTGAAGTCAGTTTACCTGTTTTTGTAGCACTTGCTTCAGGAATTGATATTGTTACAGTTCCATTATCCGTTATTGGGCTACCTGAAACAGCAACATCAGTTCCCAACTCATCTGTTGCAATAGCTACACTCGTTACTGTACCCGTACAATCAGTTTTACTGTTGAAAGCAGTCCAATCCGAACTTGACAAAGCACCACGATTTGTTGCACTCGCTGTTGGTAAATTAAAGGTAATATCTCCACTACCCGTTACAGGACTTCCCGATATATTAAAATCAGTTCCTGTTGTACCTACAACTGCACCAACACTTGTTACTGTTCCTGTGCAATCAGTCTTACTATTGAACGTAGTCCAATCTGTATTTGATAATTTACCTGTATTAGTTGCACTTGCAATAGGTATAGAAATAGTTATATCTCCACTTCCTGTTACAGGGCTACCTGATACAGCTATATCTGTACCTGTTTCATCGGTTAAAAGCCCCACACTTGTTACTGTACCCGTACAAGTAGTTTTTGAATTAAATGTAGTCCAATCAGTACTTGACAAAGCACCACGATTTGTTGCACTCGCTGTAGGTATATTAAGCGTAATATCTCCACTACCCGTTATAGGACTACCTGACACACTTATATCTGTACCTGTTGTTCCTGTTGTTAGCCCAACACTTGTTACAGTACCCGTACAAGTTGTTTTAGCATTAAATAAAGTCCAATCAGTTGCAGTAAGTTTACCCGTAGCGGTTGCACTTGCTTCAGGGATTGATAATGTTATAGTTCCACTTGTTGTAATTGGCACACCTGATACAGCTACATCTGTTCCTGTTTCATTAGTAGCAAAATCAATACAAGTTACTGTACCATCAGCCCCTTCGTTTGATATTGTTACTGTATCAGTTGTTGCATCGGTTGTTATTGTAATTCCTGTTCCTTCAGCAAAAGTAAGAGTATCGGCATTACTGTCAGCTTCAATTGTAGTTTGACCTGATACTGCTATGGATTTAAAAATACATTGAGAAGAACCAAGGTCAGTATTTGTTACTGTCATTGTTCCGCTTCCCGTTATAGGGCTACCTGAAACAGACACTCCTGTTCCTGCTGAAAGACCTACACTCGTTACAGTACCTCCACATGAAGTATATCCTGCATCGTTATTAAATCCTGAATTATTTATATTTGATTTACAAAGCTTACTTTGAACACCTGATGAATCAACGACAGCAAAATAAGTACCGCAATCATTATCTGTGACTGTAGTAAGTTCATTTAAGCAAACCGCAAGATTTATTGTTCCACTTGTAGTTATTGGATTTGTACCCGTAGCGACTATTCCTTCTCCACCACCTATTTGAACGCTTGTAACTGTTCCTGTACAATTTGTTTTAGAATTAAATGTAGTCCAATCTGCACTCGTTAATGCACCTCTTGAAGTTGCACTTGCATCAGGAAGGTTAAAGGTTAGAGTTCCGTTTGTTGTGATAGGACTTCCCGTAACATTAAAGTCCGAACCTGATGTTCCAACAGCACCACATATTTCTGTAACTGTTCCACCTGCATCTGTAACTGTAAAAGTAATAGTGTCAGAATTTTCATCAGTAGTAATTGCAATTCCTGAACCTGCAAAAGTAACTGTATCACTATTTGAATCTGCTACAATATCATCTTGTCCTGAAACAGCAAATGTTTTGAAAATGCATTGCTCTGAACCTCTGTCTGTATTAGTTACTTGAATGGTATCAGTTCCACTAACAGAAATACCTGTACCTGCTGTTACATCATCTACTTTATTATTAAAATCAATCCAATCAGTAGAAAGTAATTTACCTGTTTTTGTAGCACCTGCAATTGGAATATTTAATGTAATATCACCATTTGTAGTTATAGGACTACCTGAAACATTAATGTCTGTACCCCCTTCTGCTGTACAGAAGGCTACACTTGTTACTGTACCCGTACAAGTAGTTTTTGAATTAAATGTAGTCCAATCAGCACTTGACAAAGCACCACGATTTGTTGCACTCGCTGTAGGTAAATTTAATGTTATTGTTCCTGATGTAGTAATTGGGCTACCTGATACATTGAAGTCTGTACCTGTTGTTCCACTTTGCACACAAACTTGAGTAACTGTTCCTGTGCATCCCGTTGCGGTAGTACCAATGGTAATTAAGTCTTGAGTATCGTCAGATGTTAAAGTTATTCCCGTACCTGCTGATAAACATACAGTATCGGCATTTACATCAGCCGAAATAGTACATGAACCAACAACAGATATATTTTGAAAAAAACATTGGTCAGAACCTTTATCAGTATTACATAATGAAAAAGAACCGTTAGAAGATTGATTTAAAGTAAATGTTGCATTTCCTGATAATCCATCTGTTCCTGAAACTTGAATTTGACAATTTGAAGGTGCAGATGCAGTACTTGAAATAGTAACAGAAGCATCGGCTGTACAAGTAGTAATATCTATCCCTGCCCCTTCAACAAGAGTTAAAGTAGATGCGTTAGAACCTGCTGTTATTGTGTTTTCTCCCGATACTGCTACATTTTTAAATATGTTTTGGTCAGAACCTTTGTCTGTATTATTTAAAGTAAGTGTACAATCAGAAGTTTGATTAAGATTAAAACATCCACCCCCACTTAATCCTGTTCCACCTGCTATTTCAATCTGACAATTATTAGCTACTGTAGTAGAAGAAATAGTAACTTTATTACCATCAAAGCAAGTACTAACTCCACCTGTACCTACTATACATAATAAATCGTTATTACATTGTGCTGTATATGTATTTCCACAGTTCCCTACAAATCTTTTTACTATGTTTTGATTTGAGCCTTTATCTATATTACATATTGTAACTACTCCACTACTACCGCCACCACCAATACCATCTGTAGCACACACCTCTGTAATGTCTCCTAATGCAGGTACATTAAAAAAGTTATTAAAATTTAAATAGTAATCGGGGTCTTGTGAATTTAGTTGTGCGGAATCACAAGCACAGGCATTAATACCAAGGTATCTTGTATCGAAATTTGCTGAAGTAACTGCTGTTAAGTGTCCAAGACCATCAACAGTAACCGATTTTATGTAGCAACCATCTTGGGGGCTTGGCTGACCATAAAAGCCATCAAGAGAAGAAGTATCGGCATGATTTAATGTAACAGTTGAGGAAGTACCGCCACCTGTTAAACAACAACCTGCAATAACCTCGGTTATACCTTCTTGAAGAATATAATTATCAAGGGTTTGTATAATACCATTAGTGTCTTTGAGAGTAATAAGATTAGTGTCACTATCTAAAAAGATAGCTAATCCATTTCCCTCAACTACTTTAATGTCATTGGGTAAACTTACTTGAATGCTCATATTTAAGCAAATATTTTATCCCAAAACTTTAGCAATAATGTCCACACCACACCAACTACTGTTGTACCGCCAACAAACTTAGCTTTTAGATTTTGGTCTTTGTGAATGTATCTTCTATGTTCATTCACTTGCTCTACGAGACCTTTTTGACCGTACTCTTTATCACCAATAATAGTTTGGTTAAGCTTCATCAAAACTGTGTGTTGTTCAAGTAATTGGTCTTTAATCCAATTAATATCTGAATTACTTACACTTACGGTCTTTTTCCTTGTAGTAGCCATCTATAATCCTAATTGCTCAAAATGTTTTGAAAGAGTTAATAATTTTAAATTTTGTTTTTCCTCGAAAACCGCTAATCCTACTTTATTATTTCTATTAAATAGGAAAATGCTAAGTTTTTCATTTTCTGTTCCAAACTCCTTTTGATATAAGTTTAAAGACTTAATCAAAAAAGGTGTGGATAATTGTTCATATCCAAGAATATCTATTTTTTTATTCAAAATGTCTTTAAAATTAACAGCCTCTTTAGGTTGCCAAGATTTACACATTTCAAAATTAAGTGATTCCTCACCATTCTTAGATACTCTTATTTGAACATCTTTTTCTTCAGCTTGATATATATTTGCATATTTACATATTCCACCAAGCATGATTTTACTTGTTAATTGTTGTATCATGTAATTAGGTCTTTTTTGTAAAATTAAATTTTTATTCCTATTTTACCCAATATATCTTCAATTTTCCCTTTACTTTTATCAAATTTTTCACTTAATCCTACTTGAGATATTAAATCTTCAGTATAAGTAAAAGATTTATCATCAAAATCTATAGTTTGATTAACTCCCATAAAAGATACATTCATATTTCCTGATACAATAATTGTTAATTTTTTTCTTTGTAATATTTCTGTTACAGCAGGTAATAGTATTTCTTTGTAATTCGTAAAATCAATATCTCCAACTGCTTTAACTAAAAAACTACTATCAGGATTAACCAATATTGGTGTTTCGCTTTTTGTTTGAGCAAATGAAAAACCTTTAAATTTAAAAGTTAAGTCATAACTATTTATTGAAACCTGAAAATTAGATTTATTTGTTATTTGAACTGTAGCATCAATTGTAGCTTTTTTAGTTGTTAAGTTTAATACATTTACATCTTTTATTTTGTAGCTATAATTCATAGCGAGTTTGTACTGCTTTTTAAAATAATAGTAAAAAGCATACCCCACCATAGAAAGTCCACCTAAAAATAAAATTTTACGCATTACAAAACTTTTTTAACTATAAAATAAGATGTTAATAAAATTGCACCAAATACTAAATAATTATTTGGCAAGAGTTTTGTAATTCTTTCTTTTGAATTTAGCCTTTCTGATGATTCTTCGAATACTTCGACTACATCAGGTGCAACTGTTTTTGCCTCCTCTACTGCAAGTTCAAAGGTTTCTTTTGCACCCTCAATTACATCTTTTACTATTCCCTCACCCTTTTCAAGTGTTTTGGATGCAAAATTGTCTTTTTCCTCCCAATTCTTATTTTCTTTGGGATTTAATATGTTATTTACTTCTTCCATTTTGTTAAAACTTTTGTTATTACTAATATTAATGAAACACCCATAGCAATCAAAAAGTATTTTTGTACTTTGTTTTCTTGGGGCTGTTGTGCTTTTTCTTCGTCTAAAAATAAGTCTCTTTGAGTGTTCAACAAGTCTTTAATTCTACCTGTTTCACCCTCATCGTATATTCCTCTGTAATCTTTTTTTTCTGATTTTTTCATTATCTTAAAATTAAATAAGCACCAAAAACTATTACTACAGCACCTATAACATAGAGCTTGTTTTGTTCTTTTCTTGATTTTTCAAGAATATCTAATTCGTATTGAGAGAATCCTGTTCCTAAAATATCTGCTGATTCCTCTAATTTTTCAAATTCAATTGTGTTTTTACAATCGGATTGAGCAAAAGGCTTTTGCAATTCTAACCTTTCAGAACTATATTTTCTGATTAAATCACCGTATGCATTATCTCTAATATTTTTTGTTGATAAATCTGAAATTAAAACATCATATCTTTTAATTCTTCTATCTAAATCTTTACAACGATTAAAAGCTGTATTGTTTCTTGAAGCATATTCAATACCTATTTGTGAAGCTTCATTTTCTGCATTTGCTCTATTAACTTTTTTACTATCTGTCCAAAATAAACTCATATTTTATTTTCTTTTAAAGATTAGTAATGTACCAATTAATATAACAATTACCCCAATACCCAAAACAATGGTATTTTGTTTTTTTGTTTGTGCAGAAATTAAATCCTCGTATTTTTCGGATTCTCTGTCTACAATTTTGCCTAAATCTTGTGATTTTTTTCTGTTGAAATAATCATCACATTTACCAAAACGATAATAAGCCTGAACCTCGCCTCGTCTTTCTTTTAATACAGAATTATAACCTGACCAATAATCGCTTCCGAGGGCTTTTTTAGTAGTATCGGAGATAACTACATCAAGTTCTTCTTTATTTCTAAGGGCTTTAGGGCAATCTTTTGTAACTTCATACTTACCTGTTCTTAGAAACGCAAAAGCATCTCCTCTACCTCTACCAACATCATAGTAACCCATATCATGAATATTTTGATTTAGCCTCTGACCAAGCTTTATTTAAGCCCCATCCTTTAGATTTTGCATCGTCAATTATTTCTTCCCAATTAGAATAACTTATATCACAGCTTATCCATGTACAAGCAGTATAAAAATAGTCTTTTAAGGCTTCACGAGTTTTTTGTCCAAATTTTCCATCTAAAGCACCCGAATATTTACCTAAACTTTTTAAAGCAGATTGCATTACATAAACTTTTTGTCCATACATTCCTGCTTCTAATGGATAGCTTTCCCTTGATGGTTCTGCTGTACCTGTAACATATTCATCTACAGAAGTTACAGTATTATTTTCAGTTCCTACGTTTGTTGAACTTTCAGTAATTGCATCACTATCATCAAATTTTTCACTTTTTTTAAATGATTTTTTTCCTTTTATTAAAGAATAAATAAAATAAGCTGAAGCAGATGTAACTACCCCTGCAACTGTATAAAGTATTATTTTTGTATTTTTTTCCATTTTATAATTTTTTAAACAAATCTTACCTCAACTAACTTATTTAAGTAATCTGTGACGTAAGTTCTATAATCGTCATCATTTAAGTCATCCTTTAAGTCATCATACAATGTTCTACCATACAATCCGCTATAATAACGAGCAACTTGTGAAACAGCAATTTTGTCGGGTAATCTACTGAATACACCTGAAATGGCTTCCTCATCTGTCATCAAACCTGCTAATGCATCATTTAAATTTTCAGCGTAACCTTTTACCTTATTTTGGTTTAACTTAATAAAATTTCTGTTTGGATTACTTTGTGTTATTTGTTGTTCTAATAATCCTTTTAAAGCATTTGCGTTTTTATTTGAGTTTCTGCCTCCTTTATTACTGATTATATATATCATTTCATCAAAAACCTGATTTCTACGAACTTTTTTATATATCAAATAAGATAAGCTAAAAACAGTTATACCACTTAAAATTATTATTTTCTGTTGTTTTTCCATAATTTTTAATTACCTATTCCTGACATACCTCTTGTACCTATTAGAGTTCCTATTTGCACAGCTTCTGCTCTTACATCTTTTTTGAATGCAATTTGTAGTAATAAACCGCCAACTGCGACTACCGTAATACCTGCCATAGTGAAACCAATCCATTTACCTGCTGTAAAAAAATCTCCAAAATAATCCTTTACTCCTATTGCCCAATCAGAAACATCACCTAAAGTATTTGTTGCTATTTCTACACCATGCTCTGCCATTTCTTCACGAAGATAACTTGTATTAGCATCTGAATCATATCCGTTTACATTATCCCACAACATACCAAACAACCTATTTGCCTGTTTACGGTTTAAGGTGTTTTTTGTATCGTTATACCATGTAAGCCAAGCATTATCTGAACTTTCAAAAGTTGGTAATATTCTAATTGATTCAAATGACATATCTAAGAGTTTTTACATTTTTCTAATTCTTGCTTTCTCATTCGAGCAAAACCTTCTTGTGACAATTTCATAGTTTTCATTCTTTCATTCATAATCATATCTACAGCTTCTTCACAGTCTACATCGTCAGAGGAATCTTCGGGTTCGACTTCACTATGCCCTTTACAGCCACAATCCTTTTTCTTCTTTCCATACTTGTCAAAAAGCAAGAATAAACTTAAACCCGCTAATAATGTTATAATAGTATTACTTTTCATAATTTAATATTTTGTATATTATTGATTTTATTGGTTAGAATCATATCCCGCTTGTCTACGCTTATCTCTAACTCTTTGTCTTGCTCTTTCTTGTCTCTGAAGTTCAAGCCTTCTCATTTCTTCTCTTGAATTTCCTGTCTGATTCAAATAGGAACTTCCATCAAACCCCGAATATTTTTTTGGTGGATTTTTCGGGTCATAGTAAGGTTGTGAATATTCAGGTTTAAATCCTACCCCTATTGGTTTATCTCCAACCATTACGGGTTTAGCTACAGGATAAGCTTCTGATTCAGACAAAGAACTTCTCCACTTATCAAATTCTTTTTCTAATTTAAAAGATTTTATAATTTCCATAGCCTTACCTCTTTCTTTTTCTAATCTATCAAGCAATTCTTCTGATGGTTTTGCACCACCTTTGTAAAAATTATTAGCCCTTTTAAAAAGAGCAATTCTTTCAGATTCTTTTGAATAAGGTTTATTAGAAACTAATTTAACTTCACCTTCTTCTGTAGTACTTATAACGTCTTTATTTTTTATTGATTTTTTAAAATAAATGTATGCACCTATTCCAATCAAAGCACCATAAACTAAATTTTTATCTTTCATATTTTTATTTTTTAAATCTTTGATAAAGTAAAACACTTGCTATACCTACAGCAATCCCTATGTAATAATTTTTTTCTTTAAATATTGATTTATATGGCTCAATACCAAGTGCTTTTCTATTGTCAGCTTCGCTTCCACCACTTATTAATTTTTTCGCTTCCATATTACTCGACCATTTCACCTTTCTTTATAGCGTTCTTATCTTTTAAAGTTTCAATATAAAATTCGATTTTAGGATATACAAAAGCTTTAAATGTTACTCCTAAAACTACTCCTACTCCTATTAATAATATATTTTTTTTCATTATTATCTTGCTTTAAAAATTACCATACCTGTTTTGGTTTTACTTCTTTTATAAGTTTTACCATTGTACTTAAAACTACTTGCACCACTTTTTCTTGCTTTTTGTAGTGCTGTCATGTAAGCATTCATTTTTCTTTTTGCCATAATATTTAATTTAGTTCATTACCATTTTATTGTTCTCAAAATCCCGTATGAATTTGTTTATAATATCATATCGGTTTTTATTTTGTTGTGATGGGCTTTCTTGAAACACCTCTAAAAATGCCTGATAACCTTCTATTCTTGGATAACCCAATCCTAAATAAATTAAAAGACCATTTAGGTCTGCTTCAACCTCATCATCCATGTTGTCGTTTAAATAAAAGTGTGCAAACTCATGAAGTAAAATTGCCATACGCATAGGTACAGTATAATCATCAAAAGCCTCTTTAGACACTTGTATTCGACCATTAACTTTAGAAATCCTTGCAGGAGTTTTTAACTTTTTACCCGATTTAGCACTAACTATAACAGGTAGATATTCAATTAAAAATTCCCCACTTTGACTTTGATAAGTTTTATCTGCTTCTAAGTAAGATGCATTAAAAGAAAATCTTTGTGCAAAATCAACAAAAGATGAAACAGTATAATCTCTTATATCTCCTACATCTGTTCTCTTTTGCAAAGGAAGTTTCTTAACTTCTGTTACTATAAAGCTTTTATCCTCGCCTTTTCTCTTATTCCCAACAGCCTCATTATATATACTAACAATAACTTTATTTGAACTAAGTGGCATCCTAATATAAAAAACCTCATTTCCTTTAACTGTTTTATACCTATCAGTAAAAACAGTTTTGGGCTGTTCAGCATCAAAAACTTTTATCCTTATTTTAGAAGGTGTAAGAGTTTGAATGTGAATAGCCAATGATAATTCTTCATAACGGGTATTAATCCTTAAATTCATTTTTTGGCTTTGTATATTTTATATACAACTGCAACACTTACAATTGAAATCCCCGTGTATATTACCCACTTTGGTATTCCAAATCCAAATCTTGCTGTTTCTGTTGTGTCTTTTTTGTCAGTTTCTTGCATTGAACCAACAACATTCTCAAGGAGTTTGTTTTTTATTTGTACTCCCTTATCTTTCTCTCTTTGAATCCAATCTTTAAAAGATAATGAAGTGCCACTTTCTCTCCACAATTGATTAGCTGATTTTTCCATATAATAAATTTATTGTTACAGTTCGGGTTCTTTAATATATAAATTATATACATAAGAAAGACCCCCTACTCCTGCAACAACTAATAAAAGTCCTAAAATAGTCTTTTGTTTCATTTATTATAATAGTTTTTCACCATCCTGTGAACGCTTCCATGCTTGTCCTCCGTAATATACGGTTACATAAAGTACAGCTACTGATACTGCTACTCCTACTAATGATTTAACATCTAATTTCATAGTTTTCATAATTTAAGATTAATATTAATTGTTATTTTTCGTTTTTTCGTGAATCAATGGCTAATCCTACTCCTGCCCCTAATCCACCTAAAGCCATACTTCCTAAGATTGTATATCCAAATCCTTTTAAAAAGCCTGACTTTACTTTAAAAGCGTAGCCTAAAGCTACTATGAAGCCCAATGAACTTCCTATTTTTGCACCAATAAAGGTGTTTTTTTTGCTATTTCCTTCTGAACTTAGTGTTCCAAAATCAGGTTCTTGCTCTACAAGTTCATCTACTTGAACATCTCTTTCTAAAAGGACTCCTGACACATCTCTTTCTGTATTAGGTTTCATAATATTATTATCAAACAAGTCTTTATTGTTCAATTGAAAATTTCTTACTTGTTTTGCCATTCCAAAACCTACTGCGTTATTAAAATCCTCCATGTAATCTGAATGATGCATATTTATTTCTTTTCAACGGTTAAAAGGTTCGACACTAATGCACCTATTCCTGCACCTAACAAGGCACTTGTATATTTATTTTTTCCTTTATAAAAAGCAAACATAAGACCAAAAGCACCACCCCAAAAAGCACCGTGTACACTTGATTGTGCTTTCACCATAAATGCTTTTCTTTTCTTTTCGTCAGTTATTGAAGAAACGTCTCCAACTATTTCTTTTGGACTTTTCATATATTACTTTTTAACAACAGCATAAATAACACCACCAACAACAAGTAAGCCTAAAATACCTAATCCTACATAGAGCATAGTGTTGTTTTTAGCACCACCTTGTCCTTGCATAGCTTGAATTTGAGCAAGTTTTAATCTTTCTGCTTCTAAAGTTAGATTACCTGCATCTATTTGTGCTTGAAGTTGTTGAGCATTTTGATTAGCCTGTGCATTTAATAAATCTCTTTGTCTCTTATCTTCCTGTGTGCTACCATAAATTTGAGAACCAATACCTAATAAGGCTTGTAAATTAAAGCCTGAAAAGAAACCACCGCCACCTGTAGTTGCAGGGGTTGTTGAAGCACCACTCACACTACTGTATTGATTCATCTGTTCTAATGATTTAAGGTTTGCTGAAACTAATCCTATAAACTCTTGATAAAACCCTTTATTACCTAAAAGACTTATAGCTTGTTTATTTAGATTTTGGTAAGAAATATTATCAGCGTTTCCACCATACTTATTTATTAAGGCACTTAATCCTTTAATATCCGCTACTGACAAAAATCCTATAGCATTCCCTAATTCTCTTAATTGATTCTCTGTAGCCATATTATTTTCTTTTAGTAAATACATATACTGCACCCAAAACTACTGCTAATCCTAAAACTCCAAGACCAATATATAGACCTGTGTTACTTGAACTTTTAACAGGAACATTTACACTTGGGTTTAAATCAGGATTAAGTATTTGTGTTTGAGATGCTATTTTAATTTGCTCTGTTTCATCGCTTACTGTATCTGCATTTTGTTGTGCTAAATAAACCTCCTTTGCTGAATTAATTAAATCCGCTAAATTAAGTCCTGCAAAAAAGCCTCCCTTTTGTTTTTCTTCTTCATTTTCTCCATCAGCATTTGCAAAATTGTCACTCATGTTGCTTCCTGACATATTATAAGCATCAGGCACTTCATCTCCTACAAGATTGTTAAATGCATTTATGTTATAATAACCACTCGCATTAGCAACGCTTTTAGATTTTATGTAAGATTCAAAATCTTTCGCCAATCCTCTTGAAGCCATAATAGATTCTACAAATACATCAGAAAGTTGTAATTTTGTTTTTATATTTGCGGTAGAAACTCCATTTCTTTGAAGTAATTGTCTTATACCGCTTTCATCTTTTGAAATTGCTATTCCTATAGCTTTTCCTAAATTGTCAAATCGAGCCATTTTTTATTTTTTTGAAATTATTGCAAAAGATAAAGCCAAAATACCTGCGAGAAATACTAAAGAAAAATTTGTATCACTTTTCTTTGCTTCGCTTTGCTCTTTTCCGTTTGCGTTTAAGAACTGTTCTATCAGTTCTGATTGCTGTTTACATTTATTACATCCGCATGAATCTTCACCTTCTGAAGTGCTATACATTTCTAATATCACTTCTTTATCGGGATGATTGTCCATAACCATTTTCAAAGCAGATTCACCCTCTTTAGCCACAAGTGATTTCAGGTTTCCACCCATATCATTTTTATTAACAACTTTATATCCAAAGCTATTAATAATACCTTGTGAACCTATTGGGTTGCTTCCTGCTACATAATTATATACATCCATATTTTTTTAATTTTAAAAAGGGGCTAATTAGATTAACTAAAAAAGCCCCTTGTTAATTTATCCAATACTGTAAAGCATTACTTACAAATTATGTTAATTTGATAGTTTGTGCTTTTACAATGCCTGGGTTTCCGTACATACGAGAAACATTTTGTCCTGCAAGTCCTCTTGCAAGGTTAATGTTATCTGATGGGTAGAAATACAATTTAACAGTAGCGTTAGCTAAAACCTGACGAATGATTAGTTTTGTGAAACCATCAATTCGGTAAGCATATTTCATAGCCAAAACGGTCGACTGCTGCTGATAAGGGTCAATGGTAGGCACAAGTGTTTTTTGTGCTTCATTACCGTTAGCATCTCTCGTATTAACAGAAATAGTTTCCAAAATCTGATTAGCTGTAGCTGACTGAATATAAGTAAGTCCTACACTATACGGGTTGTTCATAAATTGGTACAACATTTCACGGTAAGTAATACCTGAAATTCCACTTGAAATAGTGATTGAACCGATTACTAAGTCTCCACCTGAAGTGAATCCTGAGTTGTTAAGGAACTCGTATGAACCAAGCACCTTAAAGTTTGATACAGCACTTCCTGATGTGGAAGTAACAGTAACAATATATGGTTGAGAAGTTGGTGCTGAACCACCGCCTACTCCATTAGCACTGAAGAAATCTTCTCCTGTAAAGGATAAATCGTCATCAATGAAACCGTCTGCATTTGAAAATGATTCGTTTGCCATTTTCTGTGCATTTGCTAAATATCTGCGTACATTTGACATGATAATTAAAGTTTAAATAAGGTTAATAATAATTTTAAATTTTTGACTAAGCGTCAGAACTTGGTGCAGACAGTTTTGCTTTGTCTAACATAGGTTTTACTGCATTATATACAGCTACACCCACAACGACAGTTAAAACAGACTTACCAAACTCAAGTAGTACTTTGGTATTCATTACAGAATGATTAAAAGTTAATAATTTTTGTTTGCAAATAGTTACAGAACTATCTACGATTCAAATATATTATCTTTTATAATAATAATTATTTTAATAAATAAAATTATCTGCAATTATATTGATAAATCGCATTTATTTACTAAAATTCTTGTAAATCTTGCTTTTTATCTCTTTGATGGCAGATTGTGGAGTGTGTTTTTTCTTGCCATCCATACCAACTTGATTTAAAAGTGGAGAAACTATTTTTTTGTAGTACTTTGATATGTATTCTTCTATTGCGAAATCTAAATCTTTTCGAGTTACATTCCCTAATATTTTTTCGCTGTCAATATCTACATAAAGGAAATATCTTTCATCTCCATTATAGTATTTATGATTCACTAATATTTCAGCTATTTTAAGATATTCAAATTTATCTTCAAATTTATGTTTATGTCTATCTACACTATCTGTGTTTTTGTGGAAGCGAAGCCAATTTAGGTTTTGCCAAATTTTAGTTGTTACCCTCCCAATGGACTGAAAATGAAGTATAATGTCGGTATCAGCGTGTCTGTTAGTACATATAGCACCAACGACATCATTTGGTAATTGGTCTGAAATGTATCTATTAATATCTTCTATAAGAAGTAATCCACCTCTAAAATTTCTTAAAATCTCAAATAAAGCCTCTTGTATTTCTCTTATAGTCATTCTTTGACCATCTTCCATAAAAGGTCTTATTCTTCTTGCTTCAACTATAGGATGTACGGAAAATTTCATCACATCCTTCAACCTTAAGGCTTTTATGTGTTCAAATTCATCATTTACATCAAGTATTAATGCCCTTCTTGGTTTTACCCCTTTATTTGGATTACCTTTTATATAGCTTTCTATTACATTGTTAGTGGTATATGTTTTACCAACTCCTTTTTTGCCTACTGCGACACCTAATTTTGGTTCTCTCATTTTGCTGAATAAGTTATTATTGTTTCCTCGTCAGAAGAAATAAAATTTTCATTATCAATGGTATAACAA
>Ga0181377_1000296_pt1 | contig 19302 bp, 23 predicted proteins | sample LowvirmetaG_9_FD_130160 | JGI IMG/M metagenome (GOLD analysis project Ga0181377, IMG submission 130160) | Marine viral communities from the Subarctic Pacific Ocean - Lowphox_13 viral metaG | ecosystem: Environmental > Aquatic > Marine > Oceanic | place: Subarctic Pacific Ocean | collected...
AGGGCAATTACATTGTCCCAATCCTGAGTTACCATAAGACCGTCATCGTTCCAAAAGAATAACCATTCACCAGTTGCATGCGCCGCAAGAGTGTTTACATAGTGATGTAATTTGCCATAACCCAGAGGTGGAAACACCTGGGCTTTGCATTCTATCCCCAGCTTATTACAAATAGGAGCCAAATTTTCTTTTATAAACTCCTGTATCCCATCATCGTCATCGTCAATGCCCAACAATAATTCTAAACGACTGGGATCTGACGCTTTGGATAATAATCCTTCCACACTGCTAAGCATGACTTCTTTTCTACCCCTAGTAGGCAACAAAATACTGATTTTATTCATTAGCTGGCCTCAGACAAGTCATTTTGTGTATCACTTGAATTCTGATCAGGAGCAGTATCTGAAGTGCCAGGAGCAGTTTGTGGTAATTGTTCCTTTACTTCGTCGAGTTCTGCACTTTTAATTGCTTCCTCACGTTTTTTTCGAGTGGCGGCATTTTCATTGCCAAATAGCTTTCTGATATTGCCTTTAAAAGTATAATGCCCCACGTGATTGAGGCCGGTTCTGGGATCTAGGAACACATCACCACCCATCATCTGCCAGAGTCTACAAAATGTATAGTCTTCTGACAAGTAGCGGCGACTCTCCGGATCGATCATAGTATCAAACAAAGCATACATAAAGGGCTCGTATTGCTTGCCTACGTTGATATCATTTACATATTTTAATTCTGGGTGTTTATCAAACATCTGCTGAATAACATCTTTTTGTATGAGCATAAAGCCTGTACCAGCATCCTTGAGTTTAATTAAGTTGTCTACGACCTGCACCTGTGGAAGTCTATTGCCATTTTCGTCAGTATTAAATTCAAAGTTTACAACATAGTTGGAACTATGACCCTCGATAGTACTAGCAGTTTCCTCATACTTGTCGTTTCTTGCGGCATCTATGATACTTTGCCAGTTTACAGCCTTCTTGGGATATGCACCCACAACAATGGGCTTATTGTATGCAACCATTCTGAGGATATCTTCAGGATTAAATTCTATGTCTGCATCAATAAACATCAGATGTGTTGTTTTGGGGTTTTCCATAAAGAAACTTACCAAAGTATTTCTGCCACGTGTTACTAAACTTTCATTTGCCAATGTGCTAACAGTATAGGGAATTTCATATTTGTTAAACAATATGCACAAGCGCATCATACTCCTAAAGTACGGTTCACCAATTTGTCCACCATAGCAGGGAGTGGCAATAAAAACGTGTTGCTGTCTGAGATAGCCCACAGGCACTTCGATTTTTGCATCCAGCAATTTGTGCATAATATCGTCTGAATTACCTGAAGTATCTGGTGCAGGGGTGGAGGTAGCTTCTGTTACAGTTTCAGTAGTTTGGGATTTTGTACTTTTACGACTGGATTTTTCCTGTGCTCTGCGTTCTTTACGGTTCATTACTGTATCCTTGTTATGTGTTTGTGTGGAGCCCCAGGACGGATTTGAACCGCCGACATCGACATTACAAATGTCGCGCTCTGCCAACTGAGCTACTGGGGCTTGTTTTGATATTTACACAGGGAAAGTTTTTAAGTGTCAAAAACTGGTACAGACAGAAACGAGCCACTAGTGGCTCGTTTTGTAATCTGGTATAAAAAATTATCTGTGGTGATCGTCCTGCCCAGAACGCTTACTTACAAAGACGTTTAATCTTTCTGCTTCCTGTATTACTTCCTCAGTAGTGGGCATGTCATCGGAATTTTTTGCACGAGCTTGTAAAATCTCTCTGGCTTCACGAACCAAATCCAGACGTATTTCATAAGGTGTTTTGTTTGACATAATTAAATTTCCTGATACTACGTTATACTACTTTGCTAGGACTCTCCTCCCAGTGTGGTATTTATTATTATACCAGGTTATAGATAACAGGCGTGTTATTATGCGCCAACAAATATGGTACTTGAGCTAATTACTTGGTGACCACAAGAAGCTATGTCTCCATTGCGGACAACTCCACGGCCCATTGCTATTACAGTAGCACTGCCTGATTTAATCTCTGATTTAGCATGTGGAGGTTCTCCGTGAGGAGTAACAACATCAGATATTGTACTTACTGGGGATCCCTCAGCCATAACTGTGGGTGCTCCAGGTCCGACGATTGGTGCCCCGCCGACTAGTGTTCCTGCTCCCCCTAACTTTGCTATCATTGTCATAATACTATTTATGCTTTATAGACTGAAGGAATCTTCACCCAGATTTGCAGGACCTTCAGAAGTGGGCTCTGCCAGGGTCTCCTCACGGAAACCTTCAGCTGCATCTGTCATGCTTTGTACAATACTTAGTACATGTCTGGTAGGCAATCCAATGATGTCATCTTGTCCAGTAAGTGTGTATGGCAACATCATGATTTGGCCGCCAGCATCTAGTGTGACTACTCTTAGACCGTGAAGTTCTAGTATTGTTTTATTTAGGGCTAAACCTTCCAGCTTGCCCATGAGTTCCTCGCCCACAATCGTACGGATAGTAACTATTTCGCCCACTAATTCTTCTGTGCTTTTCATATTTCACCTAATTGTGTTGTGTCTATGTTTTCTTTGTCTAAATATTCTCTGAGTCCTTGAAATCCACCTTCCACAAATAGTTTTCCGTCCTGGTAGATCTGAGGCATTGTTCGGTGTCCTTGTGAGATCATAAACATTTTTAGATCTTCATTGTCTTCCACATTTACTTCTTCGTAAGCTATGTCATGGTTATTTAACAATGCTTTGGCCATCTGACAGAAGCCGCAGTTGTTCTTGGTGTATACTATTAACATTATAAACTCATACCTTTGAATGTGTCTTCTGTGACGTCTTGTTTTGTACCACCAATTACATAACTAGTGATCTCTGTTTCCTGTGGTGCTACTTGTACCTCGCCACCGTGTATCCACTTTTCTGTCCAGGGCAATGGGTTTGCTGCTGTGGTAGTATAGGGTGCCGTGAGTCCCACTGCTCGCATACGCTTTGCGGCGATCCACTCCACATATTGCTTGAGAAGTTCGGCATTTAGCCCAATCATGGATCCGTCAGCAAACAAATAATCGGCCCAGGCCTTCTCCTGCTCTATGGCATCCATGAACATTTCAATACAATCTGCTTCGCACTCCCTGGCAATCTTTGCATAGTCCTTGTCGTCGGTGGGCAGGAGCTTGAGCATCTGCTGTGTGCTAGCCATGTGGATGTTCTCGTCCCGAGCAATGAGTTTAATGATCTTAGCGTTGCCCTCCATCTTCTTGACTTCTGCAAATGCCCATGAACACGCAAAACTCACATAAAATCTCACACCTTCCAAAATATTTACAGCCATGATTGCCAGATACAATGCCTTTTTGTGCTCATATGTACCGTGCGCATTGCTGTCTTGATAAGCAATTAAATTATCATAATAGTGACTGATATTGTCTGCACACTCCATGATCTGTTTTATACTCAGCATTTCGTCGAAAATTTTGCTGGGGTCAGCATAGATGTTACGAATAATATGAGTATATGATCGACTATGTATGGTCTCTGAAAATGCCCAGGTCTCAATCCAGGTTTCCAACTCTGGCAGACTCACCAGAGGAAGAAAAGCAAGGTTTGGAGAGCGTCCTTGTACGCTGTCCAGGAGGATTTGTCGTTTTAGATTACTAGTAAAGATGTGTTGTTCGTGACTAGTGAGATCTTTAAAATCTTTGCTGTCTCTGGCGATATCAACTTCTTCTGGTCGCCAGAAGAATCCCAGTTGCTTATCTGTTAATTTATCAAATGTGCGATATTTCAATGTATCGTAACGCTGAACATTTACGCCACCATCCAGGAACATTTTACTCTCTGTGTGATGTTTTTTTCTTTTTGTATTAAATACTGTGCTCATGTAATACCCTTGTGTTTGTGTGGTTACTTATCGGATGCCTGCCCTGAGTAAAAACATAACAGATCTAAATTTTACAGGATTCGCAGTCCTCATCGTCCAATACAGTTGTAGTTGGCTCTGGAGCATCGAACTTGTCCACATCAATTTCACCTTGTCCGTCAAAAGTATTATTGTAGTAGAGTTGCTTGCCACCGTACTTGTAAAACATTACGATGTGCTGTAGTAATACACTCATGGGGATTTTTTCGTCATCATAGTGTTCGGGATTGTATGAAGTATTGACACTGATCCCCTGGTCAATAAACTTTTGTAATACTGCACAGATTTTGAGATAGCCTTCGGGACTCCTCTGATCCCATAATAAATCATATTTGTTCTTTAGTCTGTGATACTGTGGTACCACCTGTTTTAGCACACCATGTTTGCTTTGCTTAATACTCACATAACTTCTGGGAGGCTCAATACCGTTGGTGCTGTTTGAAATTTGCGCAGATGTTTCTGCAGGCATAAGTGCCATCAATGTGCTATTCCGGATGCCATACTTTAGGAGGTCTGCTCTGAGTGTATCCCAATCCATTTTATAGTTGGGTTCGGCTAATTCGTCCACCTCTGTTTTGTATGTATCTATGGGTAACACGCCCATGCCGTACTTTGTCTCCTTGTTACCTGGACATGCACCATTCTCCTTAGCAAGCTGCACACTACTCTGAATTAGATAGTATGACCATGCTTCTGTCCACTCATGAACTAAATCTAAATCAGGGTTCTGATATGTGCTATCGTGTTTAGCTAACCAGAACGCAAAGTTTATAATGCCTATGCCCAGGGGCCTGCGTTTCTGAGTAGCTAGTTCTGCGGCCAGAACTGGATATTTTTGATAATCTAACAGGGCATCCAGACCCCGTACCGCCAGATCGCAAGTGTTTTTAAAATCTGAAGGTTTGCGGATATTCCCCCAGTTTATAGCACTTAATGTACACAGAGCAATTTCCCCCTCTGTGTCACTGGTATCCCTCAAGGGCTTTGTGGGTAAATCTATTTCACAGCACAAATTGCTCTGGTGTACGGGTGCAATTTTCTCATCAAAACTTCCATGTGTGTTGGCATGATCTACATTCATTAAATATAATCTACCAGTATCCTTGCGCTCTTGTACAAACTGACTAAACAAATCCACTGCTTTAATTGTCTTTTTTCTGATGTGAGTGTTGCGTTCTGCTCGCTCATATAGCTCAGCAAACTTATCCTGATCATTAAAGAAGGTTTCATACAGACCTGGAACATCTGCAGGGCTAAACAAAGAAATGTCCCCACCACTAAGTAGTCTTTGATACATCAACTTGTTAAATTGGACACCATAATCCATGTGTCTTACTCTGTTGTCTTCTGTTCCCTTGTTGTTTTTAAGTACAAGGAGGTCTTCGACTTCGAGATGCCATATTGGGTAGTATAGTGTCGCCGCTCCACCCCTAACTCCACCCTGGGAACAACTTTTAACGGCACTCTGAAAATGTTTATAGAATGGTATGACACCAGTATGAGTAGCATCCCCGTTACGAATAGCGCTACCAATGGCACGGATACTACCAGCGCCAATACCGATGCCAGCCTTTTGACTAACGTATTTAACGATGGAACTTGAAGTTGCATTGATGGAATCCAGTGAGTCATCGGTTTCAATCAGCACACAACTACTAAACTGTCGCTGTGGTGTTCTTACTCCAGCCATAACGGGCGTGGGCAGACTCAGGTCGAACCTGCTGATTGCATCATAGTATTCTTTTACATAGTAAAGGCGAGTATCTCTGGGATAATCTGCAAACAAAGTTGCGGCAATCATAATGTAAGCTACTTGTGGAGTTTCAAATACTTCGCCCGTAGCACGATTTTGTACCAGATACTTGCCACGGAATTGTTCCATGGCTGCATATGTTAAATCATTATCACGGCTGTGATCTATGTATGACTCTATCTCATCGAAATCTGCTTTGGTATACTTTTCCATGATGTCCGAATCATAAAAACCCCGGTCGATATTTGCCTGAATTATTTCGCACAGACAAGGCGGGTCAAATACTCCATATACCTGCTTGCGCAAGTGGTAATTTACTAATCTGCCAGCAACATACTGATAATTTGGGGTCTCCTCAGATATTAAGTCTGCGGCACTCTTAATCAGAGTTTCCTGAATATCTGAACTTTTTATACCATTATAAAATTGTATGTGACTTTTTATTTCCACCTGGCTGGGACTTACTCCGGAAATACCGTCACAAGCATGGAATACAACTTTGTGAAGTTTATCTAGGTTGAGATCCTCTTTGGACCCGTCTCTTTTGATGATCATTATGCTTTTGGGAGACACTGGTAATCCTTATTATGTGTGTAACTATTCTACTGTATTATACTTATCCTGTCAACCAAATAGTTTATCAGGCTGTATAATATGCTGATCTAAAATAATACTGTTCTGTATTACATACTTATCTGATACGATTTTTCCAGGTATGAAATTATAGCAATTTCCATTGTCCTGTAATATGAGACCTTCTCTGCCAGTGATATGATTACTTACAGCAATTAATTTTATCTCTGAATCAGATGTGTGCCCAAAATGATGTAATGTAGCAGCAATGACCAGCGTCAAGCCGCTTTGACAAAGCATGCCTTCCTCAATAATGTCGAAAGTATTTGGCCAAGTATTGGGAGAATAATAGTCTACATATCTGGATTTGATATCAACATTACCAAAAGCTTCTATAACAGATTTTTTATCTGGGTGCCGTTGTCTGAAATTTCTAAATACCCTAAGACGATCTCTGCCGGTGTGATGTTTTTCGAACAATGATTATCCCAAGCTATTCCAACGTCGTACCAAGTATCTCATAGTCAATATTTGGGGCATTCTGTTAAAGGCTTGGAGCCTAACATTTACACCATCATTTATTACTCTGAGATGCAATGCTGGAACAGCATCGCCGTCAGAACTTTTTACAAACTCCTGCATATTTAAGTCAGCCATTTCTGAACTATTATCCTGAAACACAACATCGCCCACTCCCAAACTAAAGTCCTGTCTGGCAGATATAAACAACGTTCCGACCTTTTGATAACCATCTCCGCTTGCACTTTCGAATTCTGCTTCTCTTATGGTATACTCCAAAACATAGGTGTCATAGTCACTGGTATTGAATACTGCACCCACAACATCCTTCCACTGTGAAGGACTTATTTCAGTAGGGCTGGGTGTAGATGGTCCTTGTGGAATTGCTTGCTCAGCACCATTTAGATCTACATAGGTTACTGTTTTATCACCAATGGTAAGACCAGTTTTCAATTCAATTTCTAGGTTACTTTTGATGTTTACTAGTCCACGTATATCAGATGTACTCTGTTGGAAATATAACTGATTAACAACTTCATTAAAGGCTAATGCTTCTTCTCTGCTTGCGAAAGTAAGTTCCTGGAATGTTTCGTCAAATGGCAGTGTATATTTTTTAATTACTGACTTTGTAGCAGGGTTGGTACTATATGTTTTACCAACTGCAACATTGTTTATGATGGGGCAATCTGCTTGGGCCAATAAATCTGCAAACCAATCTTCTAATTTAGCCTTGTAAGTGTTGGATTCGTCATATTTTCCTGGTGACAATCCCAGTAATCCCGCAGTACCGCATTCGTCTGGCACAATTTCAAAAGTAGTATAAGCACTAGTGACCGCAGGGTTTAAAGTAATCATGATCTTATTGGGATTTCCCTGGCTGTCAACTTCACCTGGCACAAATTGCATCAGAGGCCAGTCATTTTGGCTATTAACCATTGCTACAATATTATTTAGATTAGTTACACCACTGAGATCAAAAATAAGAGTATCGTCCAGATAAAATTCATTGGCAACCATATTACCAAGATTTGGATAATGGCTCAGAGTTACATTAGATTGAATTGGTGTATCTGATTCAATAAAAAATGTATTTACTGTGCTGGTACTCCATAATTCGTTTTGTGTTGCTAATTTATCTTCCAGAGATTGGTTAATGTCTTTTACTGTATTAGAGATCTGACTTGTATTGCTAGACCCAGTTATAGTAATATTGCTGTAACCGTTGGTGTTATTGTAGTTGCTAAATTTACTAAAGACTTGAACCACATTTCCACTAGCAGGCATTAAATTCCCACCAGCATCCAGTTTTCCATATCCCCAATTAATGTAATGTGTAAGATTGTTTTTAATTTCATTGGCTACAGCATCAGTCTCAAAAGGGGACATGAAGGTTGTGATTTCTTTGTAATGACCACAGTCCTCAGCCCATATCTCTCCATTAATTTTTGTGCCGTTATTGGGATATACCTTTACTCTGAAAAACATATCATCCACTGTGACGTTTCCAGTGATCATTTTGAAGAAATGACCATTTGTACCACTGCCGGCTGCAATAATGCCCTGAGCAAGTGGACCAGTAATGGTAATATCACTTGCAGAACCTCCCACAATAACCTCTGTCACTGGAAAGTGAGTAAATCCATTATCAGCGATATCCACAGTGACAGTGGAATTACTTTGGTCAATACTAGATATTATCCAGGAGTTCGATGTTAACCAATTATCCCCGGCGCCAGTATCACTCTGACTTAGAGAAATAATATTACTGGGCGAAGCCAGACTAAATTCTGCTGTATCTGTTACAGGTATTTCCAATAAATTTGCAGTTTGCAATATGTTACCGCCACTGGGCAACCTGTCTGATACAGCATTGCCTGGAGTAACCAATACTAAATCACACAGGCCAGTAATACTAGTAGGGTTGCTAATAGTTGCACTCAGCGCTCTGGGCGCAACGTGCTTAAATTCTAAACCTATGTAGCCTGACCCTGAAGTGTCGGAAATCTGGATTAAATCTGTATCAATCTGATCCCATGCAGGAATATCGTAGGCATTGTAAAAACTGGGAAAGGCAGTGCCTGCATAAAAACCCTCCTGGTTGCCTCCACTGCCACCGTTGCGGTTACTTAATAATTTAATAATAGCATCTTTGTCATAATAACTCACTGTGATTTCTTCACTGGGTTGTGGTGTTGATCTGAATACTAAATTATGACTAGTTGTTCCATCTGGATTAGCCTGATCGAAAATATAATCCTCTGCCGCAAGTGTTGTATAGGTAGCGAAATTATTGCCTAGCTGGATAGTGCTATTTCTTTTTACATATAGATCAGTAGCTGTAAATGTATTATTTGTCATAATACTTTTAACATTATTTGTAGTTGTAACTGAATTGCTGAAAACAGGATTGGTATCTACCCCAGTTAGCCTTATACTAGCAGGTAGCCAATTAAAAGAATTTGTTGCTCCAGAAGGTTCACCCTTGGCATATTTTTTAAATGGAAAAGTAAAATATACTATCTGATTGCTCATGATAGCATTTGCTGTTTCCACAGCGCCAGTGGTATTTTCATACACGCTGGTCTTGTTATATGCCGGTGCTTGCTCTGGATCTGCACCAATGTAAAGTTGTTGACTGTCTACTGTAAAACCAAATTCACCAGGACGCAACGGCTGTGGTAAGTCTTGCTTAAGACCACGTCTCTGTTGCATTCTGCCTATGATAGTTTGATTTTCGTCGTTATATGGATCCGCCACGGAAAACTCCTATGTTATCCGTGTATTTATCCTTAAGAGCTATTTAGATTCTGGAATAATAATCCTGAATCCTTTGACCCCACATCGACTTAAATTTTGTGAGTTCCTGACCAGAAACTATATAATCTTTAAATTTATTGTCACGATCAACCATCAAAATAGCTACCTGGTCGATTCCTGAGTCGAACATTTCGTTGTGTGCAAGTGTATATGCCGCACCCTGCATGAAATAATCGTCGATCCACTCACGCTTTTTGAGCTTTTTGGCGGTCTTGAAGTCGATGATGCTGGGTACACCGTTGTACATGCCCACACAATCTGCGGTACCTGCGTACAAACCACGTGCAATCAAGCCCACTTCTATGCCCCAAATTTCAGACACGTTGCTCAGACCCTTGTCTATCATCTCTGACGTCATGGATTTAGCCATGGTGCTTACCAAATTGTTGCCGAATGTGTCCCATTCCTCTCCCAGAGCGTACTTCTCCAGGGCATTATGGACTTTGGTACCCAAACCCGCCGACTCACGACTAATGCGATTAGCCTCAGCATCGCCCACTCGTTTGCGCCATTCAAACAGTGCAGTCTTGTCCCCTGTTTCTGACAGTATGGTAGTCACACTAGGCACAGGTGTATCACCATCTGTGTAGTGACGGACGCCTGAGATCATCTCACGGTCCAGTTTGGGGTATGTGTATTTGTCTATTACTAATGTCATGTGTCTATTTTATACTAGATTGCTGGGTTTGTCAAATGTCACGGCCATTGGCATACAGTGCCTTGGCAATGGGAAAGCGTGGCACACCATCTGGAGTGCGAGTAAAGTACTGTACAGTAACCTGTCCTCCCACATACTTGTCACGCTCTAACAAGAGCTGTCTAGCAAAGTCCTGGTTGCCTGCTAAGCCTGATCCACATTCCCTGCCGTCCTCTAAACGGAAGATCACACGCTTAGCATAGCCCGCCCAGTTGCCTTTGCCTTCCTCAATGCTGATGATCTCAAACTCTGAATCCTCAAAATCCTTGCGCTTTAGTAAGCCGTTGCTACGCTTTTGCTCATACATTCTGTCCTCGCGTATAATACCACCCTCGTAGCCCTGTTCCACGTGCATGCCAAACAATGCATCAACATCATCTTCCATGACCGCACAGTCAGTTTGCACATAATTTAAACACTGGTCCTGGTTTTTGAGTACCTGCTCCAACGCATAGCGGCGCTCAGAGTAAATGTCATCACAGCTGGGCATGTCATACACATGAAACTCCACCATGTTACGACTATCTATTAAATCTTCGTCTGTGGGTTTGGTCTTACGTACCAGACTTATGATTTGGTTAAAGTCGTCTTTGAGTTTATGGTTATATAACTCCCCATCCAATACTAAATCATGATCAGTTTCAAATAGCGGGCCAAGTGCTAGTTCAATGTGAGGACAAGCTACAATCTGCTTGCCAGTGCGACTCCACAAGCCATCTCTGTTGGCAATACATCTAACACCATCAAGCTTGGGTTGAACATACACAGGATATTCAGTCTTCCCCTTACGGTCTTCCCATTTAGTTGCTAGCATAGGCTTAAAAAATCTAGCCTTAGTCACGTCATTGATATCAGTGTGGTACTCACCGTCCAGACGCTTGGTGTACAAGGCGTCTACTTCTGCTACTGCTTGTTCATTAGCAGTAGTGGCATTGATGCGCCCCACATTCTTTGCGAACGTTTGCTTCCACTCAGATGTCACATGTTGCCCATCAATTAATCCACTCACAGTGCGAAATCTGTCACCGTCTATTTCCATGCGCCATTCACGAACCTTGCCTTTGCTGTCTAACTTATATAATGTCTGTCTGACTATCATTTTATGCAGCCTCGCAATCAGTGTAAGTGACAATGTCAGCTAATTTAGTAACCAGATCGCGGCCATAATCTGTAAACAGTATACCCTGTGACCACACAAAACTCTCTACACACTGATATGAGTAAAAGGGCTCAGCGTCAGTCAACCATCTAAGGGCAGTAGCTCTGTTACCAGCACCCATGGAGATGGTGTTCTGAATGCTTTGCTCAAAGGACTCCACAGCCTGATTCTCCTGGACCTTTTCAGCTTCTATAGCCAGAGTAACTGCCTCGCCCAGGCGATCAGCTTCAGCCTCGAGCTGAGTCACAGTCCAGTCTGAATAGTTGTAACCACGGGGACGGAAGCCATATGCATCCTTGTGCGCATCTGAAATGTATGAAATCAAAGCATCACGCTCATATTGTTCGATAGTGAAAATACCTACTCTGGCCCAGTGTGCTGGGTCCGAAACTGTGGTAGTATAGAAGGTCCAGCCCTCTGATTCAGCACGAGCAATATGCTTGGCGTTAGTCTGTTCGATGTGAGCTTGGAGTGCCAATTGATCTGATGTAAATGATACCATGGTTGATGCCTTCAACTATTTCTTTAGTATGTATATATTATAGCACAGAATGATCAGACGTCAAGCTCTAAGTTGCTGATTTTGTTACAGAAAGAAAAACCCGGCAAAACCGGGCTCTTTGGGTCTGGTGCTTTTAATATTGTTGGCCTGCCGGCCCAAATCTACTCACCGTCAAATCACCCACATCTGTGCTGTTAGCATCACTTGCAAATGGGAATTTCTCAATTACATTACTAAGACTATCACCCCAACCTGCAGAAGTATAACCACTTGCAGTTGATGACTGGCCCGTATTATAATATGTTGCCCTCGTTAAATCACCCACATCCGTGGCATTACCATCACTAGCAAATGGAAACTTGTCGATTGTGTTGACTACACCTATGGTTGTATTACCACCAGATGTATACCCACTTACAGTGGAGGATTGTCCTGCTGGACCCAATCTAGCAAGTGTTACATCACCCACATCCGTGGCGTTACTATCACTCGCAAATGGGAATTTATCAATTATATTTTTATTACCAGGGGAAAGACCTGGGTCACTGCCACTTGATGTGTACCCATTGGCTGATGATGTCTGCCCAGCAGTATAAAATCTAGCTACTGATAAATCTCCCACATCAGAGGCATTACCATCACTGCTAAAAGGGAACTTATCGATTGTGTTATTAGTTGCCGGAGCACCACCACCTGAAGTATAAGCACTTGCTGAGGAAGACTGGCCCGCTCCAAAACGTCTAGCCACTGTCAAATCCCCTACATCAGTTGCATTGCCATCAGTTGCAAATGGAAACTTTCCTATTGTGTCAATACCACCAGGCCCGCCACCCGATGAATAACCACTTACTGAGGATGACTGACCTGCATTGCCATTTGTAGCCTGTGTCAAATCCCCTACATCAGTGGCATTACTATCACTCGCAAATGGGAATTTCTCAATTATATCGTAATAACCATTAATGGGATCATAGCCACCTGATGTATAACCATAGTTACTGCCCTGGAACGAATACGAGGGTGTGGGTGCTGGACTTGAACTGCCGGGTGCTAAATTTAAACCACCACTTAGTTGTACTCCACCTGAAATTTGCATTATTTCCCCTTTTTAAAATTTAATTTTGTAAATATATTATCCCTGTTGACCTGTGGCCATGGTTCTGATCAGAGTCAAGTCGCCCACATCTGAAGCATTACTGTCTGACGCAAAAGGAAATTTTTGGATTTGATCCAAATTACTAGCGTATCGGCCGCCTGATGCATATCCGTTGTCTGCACTGGATTGACCAGCAGTATTATTTAATTGTGCATTTAAATCTCCTACATCAGTGGCATTGCTGTCACTTGCAAAAGGAAATTTATCAATTACATTACTATAACCACCACCATAGCCACCAGAAGTATAACCATGGGTGCTACTGGATTGACCTGAAGAACCATGTCTGGCTAAGGTTAAATCGCCCGAATCTGTGGCGTTGCTATCTGATGCAAATGGGAATTTGTCAATAACATTAATTACAGGCTGGCCACCTGATGCATATCCGTTGTCTGAGCTTGATTGCCCGGCGCGTTCGTCCACAGAAACTGTGCAATCTCCCACATCTGTAGCATTGCCGTCACTTGCAAAACTAAACTTGTCAATAACATTTGTTGGATTACCGTCATGCCCTGCTGATGAGTAGCCGCTCACACTGCTAGACTGACCTGCAGCCGCTTTGCGGGATACAGTAAGATCCCCAACGTCAGTTGCATTGCCATCCACACTGAAACTAAACTTATCAATTACATTAGTGGTTGGGTTACCGCCAGAGTTGTATCCGCTAAGACTACTTGATTGGCCAGCAGTGGCGTATCTTGCTACTGTAAGATCTCCAACATCAGTGGCATTGCCATCTGACGCAAATGCAAATTTATCTATCCTGTTTGTGCTTGGCCCGTTTGGAATAGCAGGGTCAAAGCCACCTGAAGTATATCCAAAACTAACACTGGGTGATCCACCACTGCCACCACCGGGTGCTAAATTTACACCACCACTTAGTTGTACTCCACCTGAAATTTGCATTATTTCTCCTTTAAATTATTAGTATTGCGTGCCTGAGCCCAGCATCTGACCTGCTAACAAATCTCCCACATCTGTTGCGTTTGCATCGGCAGTGAATGAAAACTTTTCAATAGTATTGTAGTAATTTAAATTATCATCCGTGCCACCTGCACTATATCCACTAGCAGTGCTTGATGTTCCAGCCGCGGATTTTGTGGGCTGTGTGATATCAGCAACGTCAGATGCATTGCTATCTGATGCAAAAGGAAATTTCTGTATAAAGTTTTTCATAGGATAATTTGGAGTGCCGACACCACCAGACGCATATCCATTATCTGTGCTTGAGTGCCCAGCCGCATTTCTCACTGCCTGTGCTAAATCCCCCACATCAGTAGCGTTGCCATCAGATGAGAATGAAAACTTTTCAATTACGTTAGCAGGTGAGGGGTTATTACCTGATACATAACCATGATCTGTGCTTGACTGGCCGGCGCCACCCTGAGATATATTTCTGGTCAAATCACCTACATCAGTAGCGTCGCCGTCACTTGCAAATGGAAATTTTTGTATGGTGTTTACATAGGAATTAGATGGTGGATAACCACCTGATACGTATCCATTGTTAGTACTGGAAGCACCTGTGGTATGATTATTACTGGTTAATAAATCACCTACATCTGAAGCATTTGAGCCGCTAGTAAAGCCAAATTTCTGTATGGTGTTTGTGCTAGTACCTCCAGCTTGTCTACCCCCAGCCAAATAACCACTTGTGCTACTTGATTGTCCTTCCGATGATGCTATTGACCTTGCACTTACCAAGTCTGCAACATCAGTAGCATTGCCATCGCTAGTGAAGCTAAATTTTTGTATAACATTTAAATGTGTTGACCCACCATCGGGTGTGCCACCAGCATTAAATCCAAAGTTACTACCTTGAAATCCTCCGCTGGGTGTTGGACTTGGTGACGATCCGCCTGCTGGCAAAATATTCATTCCACCTTGTATTGTTACTCCTGATATTTGCATTGCCATTTATTTCTCCTATCAATTACCAATTAATGTTCCACACCAGTGTATCGGTTGTGGTGGTATTAACAGTTACTCTGATGTTGTAACCTAAATTATAAAAATGCTGTTCCACTGTTTGTACTTCTGCTACTTTTGTAGCATCATTTGTAACACCATAATACGCATTGTAGTATGCATTGCTAGTAGTCATAGTAGTACCACTGCTAACTTGTACACTGAGATTGCCTGATTGCACTTCTGTGATTATGGAAGTTTCTATGTCACTTACTTCGGTGTGAATAATCACTGAATTCAGACTTCGATGTCTGGCGTCTTGCGCATCATAAAATGTATTAACAGGCACAGTTGTCATTTTTTAATATCCTTCATGGCTTGATCACTAGCAATTTTTTCAACGTCCACACCTGTATCAGTGCCATCCTCTGGCTCACGTGCATCATAATCTGACTGCACAACGCCGGAAGGTATTTCGTCCTTGGTTGTGATCATTTTCTTGTCCTGGCTGCTAGTAAATCCTGACTGATCAAGTGCGAGTATAAGTTCATCTGTGCCAACATTGTAGCCTGATCTTCTGAGCATATCCTGAACCGTTCGAGTGGGTATCTTTGTGATATCGTCAGCCATTGCCATGCTAATGATATCAGAAACTGCTGATACCAGATCTTCCTGAGGATTTACTATGTCAGCCGAAGGGGAATCTAACACTCCCATGTCCTCAAAGAGTTCTGTTAAACGCATTATACTTCTGCGCGGCCCAGGGGTTCGGATTCGGGTCCCGAAGCTGCTGGTTCATTGGTATCTGCTGGAGCATCTAAGCCTAGATCATCACTAGCATCAGCTGGGGCATCCATGGCGTCCATGGCACCAGTATCACCCAAGCCACCCATGTCACTAGCAGGTGCTTCGCCACTCAGTGACATTACCTGGCTATCAATTGCAGTTTTGCATGCTTTAGCACCTTCCAAGTAACTGCCCAGTGTGTTGCTCATGGTATCTGAAAATTGTTGTGCTTGTGATGCACCTTGCTCTGCTCTCATCTGATCAGCAATAGCAGGAACGTCTTTGTTCATCATGTCTGAAATTCGCTCGATCTGACTCTGAACATCATCAGCTAAACTACGAACAGCCATAACAACTTCTGCCTGCTCCACATCAACTTCCTCGTTGAGGATGCTGTCAATCAAATCATTAAACATACCAACATCGCCTTTAATAGCGGCTTCCTGAGCTTCTGTAACTGGAAACTTTTCACCGTCAAGCTCGAACTCTTTCTTGCCTTGTAACTTGGCTTGCTTTGCAGCGTAGATAAATTTATTTTCACTTGCTACCTTACGTCCAAACATCTGAATGCCATTGGCCATGTCAGCTTCATTTAAACCATTCAGGAACTCAACGATTGCCTGTGGAGCTTTGCCTGCTACTTCAGCAAACATTGAGATCTTTTCAGCAATGGCACTCAGCGTTTCAGTGTCCTCTACTTTCATGTTGAGCTCTTTAGCCATTTCAGCAATCAGAGCATCTGTCATGTTGCTAGCAGCATCATACTCGACCAATGCGGGGTCATTGGCTACTTCATACTCTGCTACATATTGCGTAGCGGCGCTAGCAATAATGGGGCTCATTACATCTTCAGCAAATGCCCAGGTACTGTTCATTCTGGCACGATTCATGGTCTCTGCGCAGGCGTCATTTTTGCTATAGCCAGCATCCATGAGTTCCTGAATAGTTGTTCTGAGACTATTGGCCATGGCTTCATAAGCAGGAGACTTCACATAGTTTCCTTCATTGATCATGGTCTCAGCTGCATCACGCAATCCCAGGAACTTAATGTATTCTGGATCCAGATGAAACTTCTTTTGACTACCACGGATCTGTATTAGTGCCCGATTGGCAGTCTCCATGACTCGTTCCAGCTTTTTGCGCTCAGGTGCGCTGTTTAGTTTAATACCAAACTGTTCTTTTAAGAGTTTATTCATTTTGCCCAACTTGGTCTGACCAGTTGGATTGAAATCGGTAATGTTCATTTTATATCCCCGTTAGATAATTTATATGACTATTTATCTAATTAGTATATAGAACTCATCTTGGAAATTGCATCTTCCATGTGTATTTGACTATCAATTATCCGGTCATGCATAACTAAACGCCGATTTAGATCTGACGTATTTTTTATGATGTTATTGTAGAAAAGTATCTGTTGTTGGTGATGATTGTATATTTTCATTAAAGGTTCTAAACGGATATTTACCGACAATGGCGTAGTATGCTCACGATTTAATCCTTTGGTAATTAAATCAGCTACTTGATAATTAGGTAAATTTTTAACCACACTTTTATTTGTGCTTACATCTGCGATTGCATACACATTATAATGCTTTTTTACAGCGTATACTGTTTTTTCAGAGAGTTTATTATGGAGATCTCTGAGTTTTTTAGCCAGTTTTTTAGAGTCTGATTTCCGTTGAGAACGCTCTGTATCCTGTTTTTTCATGGTTGTCAATTTTTTCCAGTACATTTTTTTGCACAAGCTGTTCTGCATTGTGTTTATCAGCTTCGGTAAGACTATTTACTGACACAAAGTCGTGACATTTAATTTTATCGAATACTCTGGCTTCAATATTATTAATGAATGTCAGGTATCCCTGATTGGTTGATACTGTTCTCATGATTTTTTACCAGATTTTTTCTTACAGGTACCGTCTTTGTTTGTGCCATGCTTGCAACGTTTTTTACTGGGTCTGACATAATTAAAGTATGGTCTACGAATCACAGATCCCAACGGATAAATTACTGTGCTCATGTTTCCTGATGAGGTATTACTATCTGAATTATTGCTTCCTGAACTGTCAGAATTAGATTCACTATCAGTTGACCCGCTATTGTCCACATTGTTGCTATTACCAGTATCAGTGCCAGCATCTGCAACATTACCACTAACACCTGATGCGCCTTGTTCCTCATGGAGTGGCTCCTGAATTTTATATTCCAATATTTCAAAAATCTTCATTATGTTTGTATTTATTAATTCTTTGTGAGATTTCACAGTATAGAGTACCCACGTTTGGTCTATCATAAACATAACTGCCATAGGGATCGAGACTAAAATTTCTGCTACCTGTTGTGCTAGGAATTATTGTGTTTTGTGACAAATCGGGCGATTTGGACGGTATACTGATCCCGTTGCGTAAATAAGTAGTAAGCCCCATGTTGCATCTCAGATAGTGATTAGTGGTGTTAGTAAAACGCCAGGCGCCATGGTCATACTGTGTGACTTTTACATAGGTAGTTATATCATTGGTAGCGTACACAGTGATTGGCAGTAGTATTGCAATTAGATATTTTATATCAAAGCACACAACTCAGGATTTTTTCCTCTTACTATTACCCTTACGCATGTTTAGCAACCAGTGTGCTCGCTTGCCTTTTGCGCCGCCTGATTTGCGGGCACTCTTTAACTGAGCATCTGTAGCATTAGCAGGTATACCTTTTTGTGCTTTGTTGCCCTCTGCCACATCTGGCTGTGATGTTATTTCATAAAGTCTCATGTGAGTAACCTCTGGTTTACTACTTCCCAATCCACTGCCTTCCAGAAGTTAGTCAGATACTTTGACTTGTCTGAACCGTAGTCAGTAAACCAACTATGTTCCCACCAGTCTATGAGCATTGCTATGTCTGAACGTATGGCATGATTTTTAATAGTTTTGATATCACCGTTGCGAGCCATATATACCCAGCCACTTCCCTGTATGGACATTGCTACTTTAGTGACTTCTGACTTGAACTCATCATAACTGCCATACTTTGAGTTGATAAGCATTAAACTAGTACCTCTGGGATTGTTGGATCCAGCAGGCTCCTTTAGTTGTGGGAAATAGATGTTGTGTAAAAAAGCCCCAGCCTGGTTAAAATCAGGATCGCCCTCACCTGTGTTGAATCTGTCTACATAACCCTTGGCAAGTTTACCGTAGTGGATATCAATGCTTTCTTTACTCAGAAATGGTTCGTAGTCTGAGCGATCTGCCTGGAGTCTCTCCAGTGCAAGTTTTTGTTTTTGTTCATTTAGCTGAGTCAGTCTCATGTTTACACATCTTATTGCTAGCGTAGTTTTCCAACAGGCATGGACACAACCCATGTATGATCAAAGCAAATGCCATTGTCCAAGCATGGGCTAGGTGTCCTAAATATGTCTTATTTACATCCATCAAGTGTTCCTTAATATTTTCTGAGATTTTCACAGTGCTGATTTATTTAATGTTAACTGAGCCCATTGCTCTCTTCCTG
>Ga0181377_1000298_pt1 | contig 19223 bp, 12 predicted proteins | sample LowvirmetaG_9_FD_130160 | JGI IMG/M metagenome (GOLD analysis project Ga0181377, IMG submission 130160) | Marine viral communities from the Subarctic Pacific Ocean - Lowphox_13 viral metaG | ecosystem: Environmental > Aquatic > Marine > Oceanic | place: Subarctic Pacific Ocean | collected...
AGAAGAGAGGTCCAGCTCGAAAAAGTTGGAAGAAAAAGAAGTAATTACTTCTTACTAAAGATACTGTTGGGTATAGCTTTCCTTCTTAAGAGTAAGTTCTGTTTGAGAAAGTTTACCATCTCCACGGTCTGTTTTGTTAGAAAGATTCTCCTCATTCTCTTCTACTTCTTCAGGTTTAATATTAACCTTACTTTTACGTCGTTGCTCATCAGGAATAGGAGGTAAGTTCGGAGCATATTGTTCACAACTACCAAGACAGCAAGGAATAGAGCATTCATCTGTATAACGACCACCGCCTGTATCAAGTGCAATATCAAGTACAACATCTAGAGAGGATGTTTGATCAGATGCTGGATACCTTGCAGGTGAGGTGTCTTTAATATTTACAACCCGTATATTTAGACCAGAATCAATCATTGAATCAATTGATGATTTAACAACATCAGCAAGATCTTTGTATGCGTCATCACTTTTAAAATTATCATTAAATTTGAATACATCTCCTACGAGAAAACCACCACGTTGGTTGCGTCGCATATAAGACTCGAAAAGAGTTGTGAATTTGTTCGATTTAGCCATACTATTATTTAGTCGCTCATATAAATATTTATACACATTTTATGGCAGTTAGGTTAGATAATTTAAAGATACAAGATAGTGAGAAAAAATCGCTTGATGATGGGTATCTATATAAAGATATAAAGTTTGATCTTACAGCTAATCGCTTTGCAAGATCAGAGCTGTACGGTACGAGTAATCTTAGAGATTTGTCTGAAATTCAAGACGGTCAAGCTGTAATTAATTCTATTAAGAATATTCTTACAACAACACCCGGGCAAAAGCTACTTAATCCTGGACTTGGACTAGATTTTAGAAGATATCTATTCGAACCAATAAATTCAACAACTGCTTATTTTTTAGGTTATTACATATATAATAATTTAGGAATTCAAGAACCTCGTATGATTCTTAATAAATTAGATATCGTAGGAAATCCAGATGAGGCAGAATATGATATTACTATTGAATTCAGTATACCCACATTAGATATCTATAATTTAACTTTAAATGCTTCTCTTAACCGAGATGGGTATGTAGCGGTGTAGATTAAATAATAACGTAGTATAATATGAGCTTACAAGACTTCACAGATTACAAACTTCCTAAAAACGCTTACCTTACTTTTGATGCTAATACTCTTAAGAGTCTTATCATTGAGCGTTTAAATGAAAATGAGTCGTTTACAGATCAGAACTTTGAAGGTTCTAACTTTAGTGCATTTATTGACGTGGTAGCTTATATGTATCACGTACTACTATTCCAGCTTAATACTACATCCAACGAATCTACGTTTAACACTGCTACTATTTATGAGAATATGAATAAGCTTGTTAGCAATATTGGGTACAAACCTCTCGGTGATCAGACAGCACTTCTTAACTTTAGCTTATCTGCTACCAATATTCCCGCTAATGTTTATACAATTCCAAGATTTAGTTCAGTTGTAGCTGCTGGTAATTCTTTTATCGCAACAGAAGATATTACCTTTCAAAAAATAACTAACACTTCGGTAGAAGCAGTATCACCATCAAACAATACTCTTTATCAAGGCGCTATTACAGAAGCATCCTTTACAGCGACGGGAGAACCATATGAAAATATAACTCTTGTTGATAGCTTTACATCTCCACAACTTACGGAGAGTGTAACAAATTTAAATAATACTAAGTTTATTTCAGATAACACATTTAGCATATTTGTTAAAAATGCTACAACAGGTGTTTGGTCTGAGTGGTATGAGTGTGCTTCTCTGTTCCTGAAATCAGCTGAAAATAAAAGTTATGAAAAACGACTAAACTCATCTGGTAACTATGAGTTTAAGTTTGGTAATAATTTAAATGGTAAACAGCTAGAAAGTGATGATACTGTACTTATATTCTATGTAATCTCTGATAATGAAGCAGGAATAACTGGGCCAGGTGCTTTAGCTAATGCCTCATTTAATTTATACGGATCGACTAATTTTGAAGCTATACAGAGTATATTATATAACGATGATCAAAATTTAATTAATTCAATTGATATTGCCAATGTAACTCTTAATAATACTAATGGCACACTACCACCGAAAAAGGCAGAAACTACAGAAGATATAAAGACCAACGCGCCAAAAGTCTTTGCTTCGCAGAACCGGTTAGTTACAAAAGAGGATTATGAATATCAAGTAAATAGAAATTTCAATAACATAACCAAAGATGTAAAAGTTCTATCTAATGATGAATTTACTTCGAGGGTATTAGGATATTACGCAGAGCAAGGACTCGGCCAAGGTAATGATGACGCTCGTATGCTATACTCTCAAGTTCAGTTCTCCACTTCAACTAGCTTTAACAACGTTTATATCTATACAGTACCTAGCGGTGATTCTACATTAAACAGTGTAACGCCAAAATACCTTAACGCTGCTCAAAAACAAATAATTGCTGATTTTTGTAACACTAAAAAAGACATAACCCATAATGTAGTTGTTACTGATGCGTTATTTAAGGCATTTGCGTTTGGCGCCTCAAATACTACAATTACAAGTTTTAGCGATAGTGACAGTGTTGATGACATTGTACAAGATAGTAGAATTCGTATTACAGTTGATAAAAATCAAGCTTCAAATAATGGAGCTATTAAGAGTGCTGCTTCAACTATACTTAATAAGTATTTTAGTAAATTACAGCTTGGTGATATTATCGATGTAGCTGCTATGACTAATGATATACTCAATATTCCAGGAGTAACAGAACTACACACGGTTAACGGTGATGCTGAAATTCCAAACTTAAGCTTTGTTGTTTGGAATCCGGATTATAAAGATAGTGATAGAACTATTCAATCTCTTAACTATCAGCTTGAAGATTTTGAGTATGCTTATTTTTACAATATTGCTAATATTACTAATAAGATAGCAATAAGACGGTTGTAAATGTAAGTTGAGTGATTAAATATGTTATATGTCGCTCAGTTCTCTACAACTCGATCAATCCGGTGAATTTGATCTATTGTATAATTTCTTCTATGTTAAGAACATTAGTGGCGAGGAGACATATGAAGGATTTGCGTTACCCTTTGCTCCTCTTTCTTTTATACCTAACTTAGATCCAACTATTCAAGACTTTGTATCTAATAAGCGTATAGTCTGGGATTTTGGGGATGGGACTACCGCTGAAGCTGTATCTGCTACTCATGCATTTGACCGTCCTGGTTCATATAGAGTTAATTGCTTTCTATATGATGATGCTGGTAATGGCTATTTAGATACTTTTCACGCTGATATTAACATTAAAGATTTTGTTCAAGATGAGTTAGTAGTAACTAGCACAGTAGATATAAATCATAAAGCAGGTAAAGTAGTTAACCCAATTACTGTAGAGCGTTATAATTCTTACAGAACTTTAAAGACAGGTTTATCCACTATAGTACCTTACGCGTCAGGTGCAACTCTATCTAGCAATGAATATGACTTCTTTAGAAGTGGTTATGATAAATTAGCGTATGGACATTTATATCCTAGCTATTCTTTCGTTCAAATACTTACTTCTAATGGTATAGTTGAAACACTTAATGTTGATAGTATTAAGACTATCGATAAATCTTTATACATTAAGTTAGATACTAATAACCAAATAGTATATACAGATGAGAGTGATACTGATGCTTTTTTTGCTGGTGTTTCTGGTACGTCTGATGTATACTTTAAGAGTGATTTTGTAGACAATTATAATTTAATATTTGGATTTCAGCAAGGTGATATATTTGAGTATGCGAATACTACTAACTATGGTATGAAAGCAGTTATTACATCAAATGTACAATATAATAGTTTAGATTTTTCATCAAATGGTATCGATGGCGAGGGGGCTGATAACTTTAGTGTATTTGATATTAACTCTGAGAAGTTTGCTGGTACCAAAATTGCATTTGTTGCTAAGGTAAAGGATCGTGATAATTTTAGTAATCGATCAGCACCAGTATTAAGCGCTACCCAAGATAGTATTAGTGCAATTAATTTTAAGTTAACCGATGGTACAACAATTTACGATGCGGAGTTTACGTCGGATTTTGGAACTCTCTCGTCTTTATCTGATGGTGGATTTTACAAAGGTTATTTTGTATCTAACAATACAGTACCTCTTAATAATGTATACTTATCCGGAGCGCAAGGTAACTATAATGGTGTTTTCTTAAACGGAGCAAGTAATACATTTACTATCAACCCTAGTAGCTACTATACAATAGCAAAGCAGAACGAAGATATAGATTTTGAAGATGCATTTAAAGAAATAGCTATTCAACCTTTATTTACAGATGCTAGAGTGCTGATGAAAGACTTTTTAGGATCAATTTTTGGTAACTTGAGTTCTACACAAGATTCAATAGGTAAGGCTACTTATGAAAAGATTCAAAACTTTTTAGAGAATAATACTGTTATAGATGAGAGTAATATCGAGCAGCTAGATGGGTTGCTTCAAATGCTAGATTTACCAAAGCTTAATAAATACTCCCTGCCTCCAAAGCTTGCAAGATTAATGGATTTACTTTCTATTAGTAAGTCAAAGCTTTTTGGTAAGCGAAATAGAGATAGAACGCAGTATCAATCGTATGGCTATAGATCTAATAATTTTTATGGTTATAATTTAGGTCAAAAACTTACACCCAACAGTATTATAGTTCCTGGGGATCCAATAGTAGCGAATGAACTATATAGTGGTAAGTATGTAACATTAAATACAGCGTTACCGTTAAGCGCTAGAATTGCACCAACTATTACTATACCAGATGGTATAGTATATCGCACAGTTACGGGTATATTAACAGCCACTTCACCTGAGCGTATATCCGAAGGTGAGTTTATAACGTTAGAACGAGCATCTAATTGTTTGGTTCTAACAGAAGCATTATCTGGTCTATTAACTGAAGATGTCATGACATCTACTCAATTCTATAATCTTAGTGATTATAATGAAACCTGGGGATGGCCATTACTATCAGGAGGTGGTAGAGAAATCACAGATATTTACTCATTCTACTATCAAGCTAGTTCTGTTGGCGATATAACAGATTCTATTATCAATTTCGATGATCCTAACAATACGTTAACTTATGGTATCACATCTTACAACGATTGGTCAAAAGATAACGGTATTATGTCTAATATCTTTGCTAACTCACTTTACGAAGGCTTGAACCTTTTTGATAACTAAATATTTATATCGATGTCTAACCAATCCCTCAGAACAGTTGCAGTTAACTACTCTATCACAAACTCAAAAATTGAGAATGATGATTATAGAGATAATATTGCTCCGTTCTCTTTTCTAGACTTTATACAGTACACACAAACAGATTATTCACCGGAAGAATATAGCTCTTTTTATAGTTCTTATCTTCAAAATTGGTATTCACTTCAAGATATATCAGAAGAAGAGCAAAAAACACAATTTAAAGATTACTACCAACAATTTATTAAGGAAATTGTTATTAGCTATACGACAGAGAGTGAGAAGAGATTTTTAGAGAATATTGACTTTAGTAATTCAGCTGATCTCGACATAGCTATCCCGTTCTTTGCAAATAGGCTCAAAGATATTGCACTCTTTTATAAGAAGAAAAGAGATGAGGGTAAGTATGTTATTGATAGAAATAAACTCAAAGGAAGTACAACAGGTGTTGAGAAAGCGATTTTTGATAACATTTATAATTTTATATTTACCGCAGAGGATTCTAAAGAAGCTCAAACAGCAACTATAGCCGCTTCGGTAAGTGGATTAGGTATAGAGATAGAAGAATTTGTTGATGTATTTGGTGATTATTTTGATCTACCATCTACTAGTGAAGCTAATAATATTAATAATATTGATACTAAGTACTATCTAGACCCGTTAGCGGTAGATGCTATTACAGGTCAAGAAAACTTTATTGGTGCTATTAGAACTTTTAAGATTAACCCACCGACTATCACTCCAGCGGAGTTTGACGCTATATGTGATCCGGATAATGATCTTGTTCAAGTAACTAACGCATATAAATCTGGAGGTCTTAGTCTAGCCGAAGTCTATAGTCTTAAACGCTCATTAATTAAGAAATATTTAGGTACTGATATATATTACGTAGATACAACTACCGTTCCACCGACTTCTGGGTTGTTAATTGCCGCTGATAATCCAACTAATAATGTATTAAATTTGCAAGGCGCAGATGCAGCTCAAATACAGTCAAATGACGTTAAGCTATTAAGAGATATAGGTTTAAACTTTAAACCTGATAATATAGGGTTATTTAAGTTGCAAGCTGAAACCTTTACTTATTCAATTAACCTTTCTGCACTAGGTAATGAATTTGTTATTTTTCCAGACCCTAATAAGTATGGTAATGTATCAGTTAACCCCGTAAGTAGTTATCCTGTATACTATAAGTTTGATTACCGGGATAATGTACGAAACGTTTCAAGTGGTGTAGCTTCAGGTGATCCAAAAATTACTAATAAAGTAACTACCTTTGAATCATATACCACTAAAGAGCGTAATAGTACTCAATTAAAAGAATTTAATGATATTAGTTATAAGCTAAACTTTACTGATCTTTTTGATCAAGGAGTTATTGATAAATATCAAACTGATATATTTGGGAACGAATACGCTTTACTCAAGTATACACCATTACAACCGAGAATATCTGATCAAGACTATATTAAAAATCTACTATTAGATGGTCATACTTTCTGGGATAGAAACGAGGGCTATAATTTTGATTATAGTACAGCTAGCGTTAATGGTGATACTATAAGATCTGGATTAACGGCTAATACAAATGGTATGTCACAACTGAATACCTTTCTAACATTATACTTTAGAGAATTTTCACCATACCAAGATCTAATTAAAAAGACTAGAGCTCTTAAACCTTTCTGGCGGGATGGTGGTGCATTTACCTTTTTTGACGGTAGTGAACTACCTAACCCATTATCCGGGTTAGGTCCTGGATTTCCATCTTCTTTAAATTACTACTATACTGTTCTCGCGGAAGGAACCTTTGCTGTAGAGCAAGCTATTCTATCTGGGGTAGATATGAATATTATCACCGAAGATGAATTTAATATTATAACCGATCTTAGTATATTAGAGTTTGCTACGGATGTTCGTAATTATCTTTCAGCTGGGAGCCCTTATACTAATTACGATGGTGGATTCTTTACAGATGAAGTAAATCTACCTAACGATTTTATTTATTCAGATAATTATCGATATCTCGATAATCCAGATCCACGTGGTGCTACTGTATTATCATTACTGTCAGCTCAAGATTTAACTCTTACTACTGAAGAGCGTAAAGCTATGGATGGGAGATTATATGTAAAGAATAGTTCATATTCTAACTCTCAACCACTTTCAACTGCGCTTTCAAACATACTTCAAAAATATCCAACAAGCGTACAAGCAGATATAAATCTAACTTTACTAGATTTTGATATTATTCAGAATACCATTTTCTTAGAAACTAAATCTAATTTACTAATAGATAAGATTGACTATAAAGATGCAGAGTTTACTAAGCCTAGTACAGTTAACACATTATATAGCGTTAATAGCTCTATAGGCGCAGAAACGTTCTCAAATAGATTCTACGTTGAAGATACTGGTAAGGTATACTTTGCAAGATTCCAAACTATAGAAGCTAATGATTGTGAAGCATCACCTAGAAATTATTTAACAGTTTATCCGGAGATTTATGAATACTCTATATTAGATAACCATGTAAATAAGGTGTATCCTGCTGATACAGCTTCTTCTACACTTAGTGTATTTGATGTTAATACTTCTGCTTTGAGCTTGGGTGTAAGTGCTACCAGAAACTATACAATTGAAGAAGTTCATACACCTAAAATAGCATATAATAAACGAAATGACATATTTAAGCTAACATACATTGTAAACGATCCTAATGACATGTCACACTTTATTGATGTTTCATTTAAACGTGTAGATAATGATTTTAACCTACAGAGTATATATAAATATGAGGATGAAGAGGAGATATTAAGATCGTCTACATTTGGATTAAGTTCAATGTTTGGTTCTATATCAGCCAACTCCGGCTCGTTCACACGCAATACTAACAACTTTACTGTTACAATCTAATGTCAAATATTTTTATCCAACTACCTGCTTTAAGTGGTACTGCGCTTCAATCATCAATATCTGCAACGTTACCGGAGGTTACTTTTAAAGGAGCTCCATCTATTATGTTTGTACTTACAGGTATTGATGAATCAAAAAGTAAAGCTCTTACGTTAGATATCAACTGGGGTGATAATAGTAATATCGAGTACTATCAAAGAGATGTTGTTTATGATTATAGAGAACAATCAATTTTAAATGAAGTTCTGTATGGTAAGATTGGTGGTAGTGTTTTAGAGGAATATAATCATACATATACACCTTCTTTAAGTTCTCAAGTAACTAGCCTAAGCGTTCAATTTCTTGTATATTTTAATGATGGCTTTTTTGCTAATATTTTTCAACCTATTAGATTATTGAAAGAATCCTACTACGATAGCATTGAAAAACTAGGTATTCTGAATACTCAAATGATCGGCTCATCTGCATCTAATACTGTTGCTAATCTCCAATCTAGGTTTAATAAGAGAACCTATACTACATTCTTCGATAAAGATTGATTGCAACAACTAGCTTCCAGATTAAATAAGTATAATGAGTTCTTCATATACAAAATCTGTTAGTTCAATTTCTTTCCCTACTGGGGAATATGACGATAGGTTTGTTACTCTTGATCAATATGGAAGCACATTAGAGCAGGGGTTTCAGGTAAATAATATTACTGCTTTATCCGGAGCGAAAGATAGTAAAATTAACAACTATACATCTTTTCATATCACCAATAAAAGTAAACTCTCTGATTTTCTACAATTATCTAGTATAGCAGGAGATGAAAGTACATCGTTCGTTACTAAATTAGGATTTCAGCGCGCTAAAGATAATCCAAGTCAATATCTGTATATTTTCAACTCTGATGGTGAAGTCGCGACGAATCAACAAAAACCTCTAGGTGTTCGTGTCTTAGATGCGTCTAATTCATTTAGTAATAACTACTTTTTCGAAATAGAAGCGCTTAATAATAATCTATTAAGAATTAAGCATAATAACGGTGTTTTTGACTTTTATCTTAACTATACAGGCGTGTCACTATCAGGTGGTGAGTTTGTATTTTATCAAAATACAGATAATTATAAAGATATATCACAAGAGCGAAATGATGTCTTTCGATATAATTTAGATGAAACTGGTTACTTGCAACTATTTAAAACTATAGGTACGACTCTTACTATTTTTACGTTAAGTTCTACCTCAACTGGTATACGTCCTGTAATGGCGCCTCTGCAACCATCCGGATTGAACCGTGACTTTAATAATTTAATTAATATTGATTATAATCTTGATACTAATAAGCAGTTTCTTGATAATAGCTTTGTTTCTTATAGCTCTCAAAATGCATCTAACTTAACACTTGATACGCAAAGAAGCTCGTTTGATGATAATGGTCAGTATATGTTTATCACTAACTATAATACAATATCAAGTGATAAGATGCCAATCAACTATTTTGCTCTAGATACTAATAGATCTGAATTTAACTTTATTAAACGAGGTAGTAATTTAATTGATACTCCTTATGGACTGCCTGGTTATGAAAATCGTGATTATAACAACCTTTATTTAGGTAATGATCAGGAAGGTGGATTAACTAACCCTATACTTAATTACACTTTCTACAATAAAGATGTATTTATTACAAACGGTACAGATACATTTTTTCAAGCCCCATCTTCTATTTACCCATATACGAAATTAAATTTAAACGATTCTACATTTGTTAATAATGGTGCTTTCGCAGGACCATCACCTAACCTTTCTGATAAGATTTTTATTAAACGGAGTAATTCTACACAATATGATAATGGTAGATATCTTTGCACTTGGTTATCTGGTAGTTCTTTAGAAGAAGCTGGAATATGGGTTGATAGGTATTACTATCCAGATAAAATTACAAAGACAGCAGCTCTTTCTAGTTCATCTAGATATGCTCCGGCTTTAAATGATAGTGTTGATAGTGTTGATTTATCGGTTACTGATGCAGTTATAGCGAGAGAGAAGTTTTTCGATAAAAAGAGTGATGCAGCTATTGAACCTAATGTCGATATTAAATATCAACGTATTGGTAATGCAGATATTATAGAAGTTGTTGATACATCTGCACCTCTAATCTCCTCATATGATACTTATATAACTTCGAAAGTCGTAAGGGGCGAGTCAGAAAACATTTGTGTTGATTACACTGGTAAGGAATTAACGTTTAATGGTAGTACTTATACTAGTTTTGATGTTCAAGATGCAATTAATACTTCTAAATCCTTTACTTTAAACTTTGATATGTATCTTGATCCTACTATTAAGTATGGATTCGAATTACTTGGAAATAATACAAATAGAGGATTTGGTATTTTTCAAGATCAAACAGTAACACCGTTTATACATGTTGTTAGTGATTATACTCTTTATATATACAATACTGATTTTGTATTACTTAACAAGGTTGAATTTAAGACAAAAATTAAACATGTTTTCAAGAGAAGTGCGTTAGAGGATTATATTGTTGCGACTGCTGGTAATATATATTATAAAGTAAATACTCAAGGTAACAAAATTAAGCTTGAATGTGGTTCTGGAATTTTAGATTATTACGGTACGCATATGGAGCGTGACCATATTGATTTTATATCTTCTGATCAAAAAACAACACGGATGAACATTAACACCATGTCAGTCTCTGCTCTTTCTTCTACAGAGTTTGATGTTTATAAAGGTGAAATGTGCTTATATGATAATGTAATTGATTATAATAATACTATTTACAAATTACCTGGTGCAAGAACTAAATGGGAAAATAATAATACTTTCTTTTATAAAGTAAGTAATTACATAGTTAAGCATAATATAGATCTAGGACCACAATCATTTTGTAGTTCTTCCGATGAAATTGTTGACTTTAATATTTTAAATGATACAATCGTAACTTTAACTACGGATAAATACTTTATACACAACACAAGCGCTGTATTTATATTATCAGGTAGCATAGGTGATATTAATATACCGATACCTTTTAACGATACAACGTTTAGTCTTTCTGGTGGGACATTTACTTCTATTGACTGGGTTAATGAATATATTAAAGGTGAGCAATATCAATACCCTGTTATTCTTGCTGAAGGTAGTGATAAAAACATGTATTTAGCAAAAGGAATATTTCCTACGTTAACTGCTGCAGCTTTATCCGGTGTTACGCTTGGTGATAATACTAGTCAAAATAATCTTACTAATTATAACACGCTTAATCGTCTATATGATAATACATCTATTGATTTTAAATTGAGTTTAAGAAATTATCTCAATACAGAAGATGTTCTAAATCAGACTATATCTTTCCAACCAAGTTCTTTCGAACCAGGCTTTTATAACTTTACCTACAGGCTTGATAGTCTACAAGGTAATTCTACTTTGTATATAAACGGGGATTTATATGAAAATCAAACTTTTCAACCAGGTAAGTATCTAATTCAAGATATTTTCTCTGATCAGTTTTTTATAGGAACAACAGGATTTCAAAGTAATCTAGATCTTGCTACTTATTTAAAACAACCTAAGTATTATTACTCTAAAGATTTAACAGTTCGTAATCCGTTTATTTACGATAGACCTATTAGTACAGAAGAAATATTTGCAATTTATCTTTCAACAAAAGAAGTTGACGATATCACTTTATCTTTACCAGGTGGTCAACGAACTTCAAAAATTGAAATACAGCAGTTCTTTAAATTTAATAGAAATAATTCATCAAACTTAGTTGATATTGTTGTAAAGGATCTAAATCTTACTAGCTTAGCTTTAAGAGATCAAATTAAAACAAGTATATTAGCAGAGGCTAAGCAGTTTTTACCAGTTGGTACTAAAATTAATAACATAACATTCATTGACCATGGCAATTCCTAATTATTATAGCTACAAAAAGATTTATACTTCCGGTGATATGTTTACATTAACTGGTAGTGATTTTTTCGGGTTTGCTGAAACAGCTGACGGTGTAGCAAAAGAAGTAAGTACTGGTAAAACACTTACACCGAAAAGTACCTATAGAACAGATCAGTTTTATACGAGCTATTTTAGAGATAGAGTGGTAGGAGATCTTAGTCTATTACTTCCTAATAATTTAGATAAATGCTTATTTGCTTTAAATGATAATTTTAACTATAACTTATTTAAGTTTAAGTTAGATAAGTTAAGAGAAAATAATACTTACGTATATTCAAAATTATTTATACCATCAAACAAACTACCTACTGCTACTAGCTTACGTTATGCATCTGTATCATCAGTTTCAGCAACAGAGTTTGAAATAGGTATATCAGACAGTTCAACACCAGCTTTTTCTGCTAATAGCAGATTTGAAAACAATAATTATTTAAGTGCATTTGGTAATATAGTTGCAGCAACAGCTCAAACTAATCTTGCGCCGTTAAGTGGTGAATTTTCCTTATTCGCTGCAACTAAAACTAATTTACTTTGCCTGACAGGTAGTAATACCTCACTCACAGTAGTTGAAGATACTACAGGGTACGAAAGTCAAGATAATGATTTATCTTTTAAAGAAATCGGTGGTATTACATCTACAAAAGATTTTCTATACATATCAGATACAGGTAATAATGTGGTTTTAAAATATGATATAGCTGGTTACATTAATAATGATAGTTCATTGAGATTTCGAAGAAACTATTTAGAGTTAGTCGGAGGCTTTGGTGGTGCAACACGACAAACTAAATTTAACAAACCAACTTTCTTAGCAGCTGATGGCTCCCAATTAGCTGTGCTAGACTCTGGTAATAAAAACATTAAGATTTTTGATGGTGATTTTAACTTTATAACTCGAATAACATCTATTGATCTCGGAAAGGAAACATTCGGGGCTATGGGATTTGATCCAGATTTTGAATCACTTTATGTTATAACTTATAGAGATATTACTACTAACAGAATAACTGTTAGAACACCATTTTTATACAGGTTTAGTGGTACTAATTACCGCTTTAGTGAAAAGTTTACTTTGAACGATACTTTAGGTTTAAATGAAAAGGTTAATTCATTAACGTTCTCTGGTACAGATAGCAATTATTGGTATTTTGGCACAGATAAAACTGTTTATAAAAAATTTAAGACTCGTCCAGTTGAGATAATTGGTAAGTTTAGAACTCAGCGTTTGTATTTGCTTGATTTTACTGAGACTACGGAAGAAGAGGTTCTTGAAGTTGTAGTAGACAATAAAGAGGTTGCAGTTAATACTATTAATAATAGATGGAATTTTATTAATATAGATTATTCTAATGCTGATTTCATATGGAATGTAGGAGTTGAGGTTGAAGTTGAAAATGTTAGTCAAGCGGCAGATGCTACTTCTAATATTCCAACAACAGCTGCAGTTAATGGGCTGTTAGATGATAAAATTACATCGTTCTCTATTTTCCCAGGGTTAAGTTCAACAGATCGCGCTATTATGTTAACTACAGGTAGACTATTTTTCTTTGATGAGCCTACACAAGATGCTTATCAACGGGTAATAAAGGATGTTAACTACAATAACTACGGTAGTGCAGCATTCTCTTTGAATGCAGATAGCTTTATACAAAATTCTACTGTTAATACGGAGTTATTTAAAGTAATTAATGATACAATTGCTATTAAGAACAACATAGTTGGTAGATTTACTGGTAAATATGTTAATGATATTGTAGAGTTGGATGATTACAACTATGAAATTGACTTTAAACAACTACTTAATCAGGAAATAGAAAATCTATACGTTCACGGAAATGAAGAAAATCTAACTGGTACATTAAATCGGTGTTTTGAATTAATTTTTAATTTACAACAGAAAATAATGAATACAGTACAAGTGAATATTGAGGTAGATGTACAACCAGTATATAATGCTGGTTCATTAACAAATATTTGATTGCTTAATACTGTCATCGACATAAATATATGTATGGCCAGTAAATCATTAACTAATACCAACATCAGCAATACCTACGTTGGTGTACTGCATGCGAAAGGTGCAGCGTTACCAGCTGATGGGCAAGAGGAAATCTATGATGGTGCCGGCAATCAAAGCGCTCTTAAAGTAGGTAGAGCGGGTAAAGGTATTGATGTAGACGGTGCACTTGGTGATGCTTTTAAAACTTCTATTGCTGAAGCAATATATCCTGTTGGTTCTGTTATATTTTCACAAGATAATACTAACCCCGGATCAAGATTTACTGGTACTACCTGGGAACAAATCGCAGAGGGTCGCTTTCTAGCAGGTCAAGGTACTGGTAATGACGGTACAGAAGCTAAAACAATACCTGCAGGTAATGACACCACTGGTAAATATAATCACCCACTTACTACACCTGAGTTAGCCTCACATAGTCACGCTCTTGACCAACTTAGTAAAAATGCTGGTATTGATGGTGATTTTTTCGGACAGGGTGTTTCCAATAACCAGCAACGAGATGCTGTTGGCCGACAAGGCGCAGTCAATACATTTACCTCAGCTTCTACAGGAAGCGGAACACCACATAATAATATGCCACCATCATTCGGATTGTATGTATGGCAGAGAACATCTTAACAATTTAAAAAAATGCCAGACGTTGAAATCGTAAAACTAAAATTAAGAAGAGGTACTGACGTGCAGCGTCAGACTGTTACACTTGAACAAGGTGAAATGGGCTATACTACAGATCGTAAAAGAGTCTGGGTTGGCGATGGATTTACACCAGGGGGTCATGTAGCTGGAAATTTGGTATACGCACCGCTTACATCAAGTACAAAAACTTCTTTAGCTCAAGCTGTTCAAAATGACTTAGTATATGAAAATAATCTTTTATATCAGCTTTCTGGTACTGATTCCGCTCTACTTTCTAGTTGGGCTTTCATAGGATCGCAAACAGATACCGCATCTATTAGCTATGATGTAAATAACAAGCTACATGTAGTTACCGGTGCTATATCTGCGTCGTCGTTAAATTCAAGTGTTGTGGCTACTAATGGTGGTATTACTCTTAACCCAGTACAAGGGCTTTCAGCTGCTGTTGATGGTACATCTATTAGCGTAAATTCAACTACCGGTCAACTTAGTGTGTTAGGTGCACCTATACCTGCAACTTGTATTGGTAATGGCTTAAGCGGTGGTGGGGTAGATCCAGTTGGTGTTTTTACTACCAATTCTTTCGGACTGCCTTTTGGTAAATTAGCATTCTGCAATGCTCCATGTAATACAGTTTGCGCATGCTCAATAGTTGCATCTACTGTTACAAATGGACTAGTCGTAGATAATTCTGCTAACACTTTAGGTATGGTTGCTATTGGAGCTGGAGTGAGTAAACCGTTTAATTGTACATCTTTTGATCAGTTTGGTAGAGTTACAGAAACAGCTAATGCAATTACATCTAACCTATCAGGAGTAACGTCAGGATGCTTTTTCGGTGATCTTATTGATACGACTACAGCCGGGCGGACCGTGGTCTGTGCTCAATCCGGAAGTTTCGCAGCTGATACCGGTAGTAATACCGCAGCAGTTACGATTTGTTTATGTTCTGCCGGATTTATAACAATAGATTCTGGTACATGTGGTAAGCTAGCAATACCTGTATATAACTATTAATAAAATAATAATATGTCTAATAAAATTGAAATTCTCGAAAACACTCTATTAAAACTTCTTGTTAGACGTGGTGGTGATCTAGATCGCCAAAACATAACTCTCGATGAAGGAGAGTTAGGTTATACTACAGACAATAAACGTTTATTTGTTGGTGATGCATCAACATCAGGTGGTATTGTAACTGGTAATAAGTTCTTAGGCACTGCCTCTGATCATTCAGCATTAAGTGCTGGTGCAGAAGACGGTGATATAGCTTTTAATACAACTAGTAAAGCTTTATACACATTATGGGAAGGAGCATGGGTAAAAGCTTCACAGGTATTAGCAGCAAACGATAGTTCAATTGTTATTGACGATGTAAATGGTACTATAAGAGTAGGTACACTATCAGCAAATAACTTTGATAACGATGCTCTTGGTAATTCATTAGAATTAGTAGCTGGAAGGATTTCATTAAGTGGTACGCAGATTTTAACTGATAGAATTAACGTTAAAAACGATACTTATCTTAAGCTACCAGAAAAGCTCAATATTAACGATGTTAATTATAACTTCCCAGTAGGTGCAGTTGCTAATAATCAATTTCTACGCACTGATTCTGCAGGACAACTTTCATGGTCTGCACCGCTTAATACAGGTCAGTTTTATGTAAATTCGTCTAGTGCCTTTATACCAGTTGGTACTATAATGGCAGCTGCTAGTGGTAAAGCATTTCCATCCGGATGGTTACTTTGCGATGGTTCATCTGTATCTAATACAACATATGGGGTTCTTTCAAGTATTATCGGCGCGCAGTATGGTGGTTCTGGTAATAACTTTAACTTACCTAACTATGAGGATGTCGTACATGTAGGTCAAGCGGATGTTTCAAGCTTTAGTAATGGTACCCTTAACTCTACCGGTACTACATACACAACCAAAGCGGTCAGTTATTATATTAAAGCGCTACCTGATGCAGTAGTTACTTCTACACTAACAATTAACGGTGGGTTAACTGCTTCTAACAATAATGCAGCAGTAGCAAATGGCGTTCCTATAAATACTCTGGCTGGTGCAATTAAGATTGGTCCAGTACCACCAGGAATACATACTGTTACTACAGCAGGGACTAGTACGTTTACTACAGTAGCGGAGCATACAAAGGTTTGGGTAACTGGTTCTGGAGCTAAAGGCGGTTCTCGAACAGGAGGTGCTGCAGCCACTGTCTATGCTATACTATCAGCTCAACCAGGTACTACTGTTAATGTAACAGTTGGTGCAGGACAAACAACGGGAGCGACTGATGGTAATTTAAGTAAAATTGCTATTGGTGGTGTTGATTTAGTGATTAGTGACGGTGCAGAATATCACCAAACAGCTAATGTTTATCCTGATGGTAACGTTAACTCAGGCACTCTTCTTACAAGCAATCCACGGATTATAGGTGGTTATATTATACCTGGTGGTCGTGGTGGGTGGAGAACTAACAACAATGATGAAGAAATTGGCGCTACAGCCTCCTTCTGGGGTGCAGATAATGCTCCTGGTGCTGGTGCTGGATCATGGGATGAACAATCTATCGATACTAAGCCAGGTTTAGTTAAATTTGAATGGGGAATGTAAATTCTATTTATTATACTTGTATCTGACATACACCAGATTAAATATAGGTGTTAATGTCTAATCTACCACTATCTGCTACATCAGTAGCAATTTTCGAAGAGGGTCTATCACCACAGTTTGATATTACCTGGTCATTTACTTATGAATTAAGTAACTGGGAAGCTTCTGACGAGGTAGGATTTTGCATGTTCTTGCAAAACGCATATACAACATTTAATGGTGGAGGTAATGGTACTGATTTAGGCTATTCCGGTGCTGTTACAGGCTTCGTAGCCGATGCGAATGATGCTCTAAGTGGTGCGATTATAGGTATAGGTTTAGATAGTTTAGGTAGCTTTGCTCTACCTAAGACGTATGCAGACAACTCTACTAGAGATGGTATCGACCCTACTACGCGTAAATTAAATAGCATATCTGTACGCGGGGTTGATGCTTCTCGAAGTACATCAGGTGATGCAAACAACCCTTACAAGTATCTTAATATTAACGAGACTATAAGTGCATTTAATCTTACAGATAGTGGTGTTAAGACTATAAGAGCGCGTCTCGGTAACTATGGTAGAAGACTTCAGGTTGATTATAAAGCGCAAGGGGAGGTGTTCTATACCACATTACTTAAAGCAGATATCGCCGGACCACAAATTAATGCCTTTACGAGATACCGACCTGGAGTTACATTCTGCAAACCATTAACATCTAGTAACGCTAACGGTACTATTGTAGTGTCTAATTTTCACGTCGAAGGTAAAAAAGATCCCATTACCACTAATGAGGTTCTTTCTACTACATTTACTACACCTATAACGAATAGTAAAGCTAGTTTAAAGCCTCCTACAGCACCGGTAGAACTAGGTAGCCCTACCGAGGAAGAAAAACAACGTTTACCTTTTTTAGGTATTGAACCAAATATAGGGTGTCCGAATAACTACTGCGGTTTAAGTTCTCTAGCTACAGATGATCTTACTTTTAGTAAAGGAGTTTTTCCTTCTACTACCTTGTATGGTATATCCGCCTTTATTGGCGATGTTGATATACGTTGGAATACACCTGGCTTTCAACTACCTACAAGATTTGTTTACGAATATGAAAACAAATCAGTGTATGATACCGGTTATGTTGGTAGTAGTATATATAATTATGGTGGGTCTGGCAGACAAGCATTTATTACAGGTCTTCTATCAAGCTACGCTATCGGTTTAGATCCAGAATTACCATTAAGCGCCATAGCTGAAGACGGTTACCCAATTGTTGACTCTACTAATAGTAGTGGAGTTAATTCCTTCTATAAGGATACAGATTCTTCACGAGTTAAACTTAATGTTTACTTACCACTTTCTTCTAATAACTGGGAAGCCTTTGTGGGTTGTCCTTTCTATACATTATCATGCGGTACAGAAGATAGCTATTTATGCGGCTTAACCCAACAACACGAAACTCTTCGAAGAATAGTATTTCCAGAATATTCATAAGTTATGAGCGTACCAAATCCTACACCAAGCCTTACATGTAATCAGTCGAACCTTACATTCGAATTTGTTGGTTCGAATCTCGATGACACGTTACCTAGTGGTTGCACATCAGGATCGAAGTTTCAAGGTGCTGTTCTCGGTCTTGATAGAAATTTTTACCTCATCCCTGATAATGCTCGGTATGTAACAAAGTTTGATCCTGGTAGTGATACAACAGTTAATCAGTTTGCTGATCTTGGAACGATTGACCCTTCACTTTGCGATCAATCAAGTAAGTATGCAGGTGGTGTTTTAGAACCAACAAGTGGAAAAATTTACGCTAAC
>Ga0181377_1000302_pt1 | contig 18927 bp, 29 predicted proteins | sample LowvirmetaG_9_FD_130160 | JGI IMG/M metagenome (GOLD analysis project Ga0181377, IMG submission 130160) | Marine viral communities from the Subarctic Pacific Ocean - Lowphox_13 viral metaG | ecosystem: Environmental > Aquatic > Marine > Oceanic | place: Subarctic Pacific Ocean | collected...
CTTCGATTCTTTACAGTGTACGGTCCGTGGGGCAGACCTGATATGGCACTGTTTGACTTTACAGATAAGATTGTAAAAGGTGAACCAATTACGATATTCAACAATGGTGATATGAAGCGTGACTTTACTTATGTTGCCGATATTGTACGTGGCATATGGATTGTAGCAAACAATATGACAGAGCGAGATATCTACTGTATTGGTAACGGTAAGCAGGTAGAGCTTATGGACTTTGTTACAGAGATTGAACGTAATATTGGCAATGGTAAAGGTAAGTATGATTTCCAACCAATGCATCCTGCCGATGCAAAAGAAACATGGGCTGATACTCATAAGTTAGAGAAACTTGGCTATAGATCAGATACAGATGTACCAGAAGGCGTAGCTAAGTTTGTGAGCTGGTACAAGGAATATTACAATGTCTAATATTATTCTGCAGCACTTTGATGGTGAATTGCGTGAGCTAGATAAGCTATCAATAGATAATATCAAACAATATGCAGATAAGATTGGTGCTGATTACGAGCTTATCAGAGGTAAACCATTCAGAGAACACTTAACTGCTGCATGCCAAAAAGTGCATATGATATCAGAAGCGTACGATAAGTATGATGACGTACTAATGGTTGACATTGATATGTTTGTACCAAAGGGTATGAAACTTAACGTATTCGAGCAAGTAGGATGTGGGCTATATAATCCTATACAACAGAACTTACACAGACGACTGGCAGGCAGCAATCTTAGATCACAAGATGCACCGTACTGGGGCGGAGCAATATATAAGTTTAATAAACAAAGAAGAGAAAATCTAAGACAAGGTCTTAATGGTGATGAAAGTTGGATGAATCAATTCAACAAACCGTACCATTATGAGGATGAAGGCATCATACACTTTCTTGCAGCGAAAGCTGGTATGAGTATGAACAGACAAGATATTATGGATCCACGTTGGTGTTACGACAGTTACTTAGGCGATCCAGCAAGTGCATATATGATTCATGTAAGAACAAAGATTACCCCACAAGGTCCTAAACGTAATAAGATAAAGAACTATCAGTATCTTGCAAAGCAGGGAATACTATGAAAATATTAGTTGTTGGTGCTGGATTTGCAGGAGCCACTATTGCTCGTGAGTTAGCAAATGACGGACATAGAGTTGTTATTATGGATGAGCGTAATCATATTGGTGGTAATGCTTATGACTATACTAATGAACATGGTATTCGTATTCACAAATATGGCCCTCATCTATTTCATACAAATAATAAAAAAGTTTACGATTGGATTACACAGTACGGCGAATGGGTAGAATACAAACATAAAGTAAAAGCACAACTCGCAGATGGGCAGTATGTGACTTTACCAGTGAATCGAGAAACAAAAGAGATCGTTGGCGAAAGCAATATTATAAACACGTTCTATAGACCTTACACTAAAAAGATGTGGGGCAAAGAGTTAGAAGAACTAGATCCAAGTATTACTAAAAGAATACCTATCAGAGACGACAACAATGAGTTATACTTTCCTGACGCAAAATATCAAGTGCTGCCTAAGCATGGGTACACAGAATTATTTAAGGAGATCCTAGATCATAAAAATATTACTGTACAATTAAACTGGTCTTTTGCAAAAGATTTAGAGCCAATCCATGATCATGTGTTTAACTCAATGCCAATCGATCTTTATTATGATTATCAATACGGAGAATTGCCGTATAGATCTATTAAGTTTCACAATGTAAATTTACCGATGGTAAAAGCCTTACCTACTTCAGTTGTTAATTTTACTAATGATAGTCCGTACACACGTATTACAGAATGGAAAAACCTTCCAGAGCATGGGTCAAATGATAAATTCACTACACTAACATACGAAGAACCTTGTGATTATGTAGTTAACGATCATCAAAGGTATTATCCGGTCAAGGATATTAACGGCGCAAATCAAAGGATATATAAAACATACAAAGATATTAATAACCCGAAAGTAACCTTTATAGGTAGATGTGGAATGTACGTCTATATCGATATGGATCAGGCTATCAATTCATCATTGGCTGTGGTAACAAAATATAGAGAAAGTATAAAATGAGAAATTTGATTTATCAATACTGGCAAGGACCAATGAAGTCAGGTGTGGTGTACAGTACTGAGCTTATGAAAGCATATGCAGATCGTATTGGCGCAGAGTATCGATTCGACCATAACATTACTATTGCAGGTAAAGTTGTGAATGTTCCTATTTACTATGAGCCAGCTAACCCGCTAGTATCAGATGAATTTGATGTATATGATAATGTAGCTTTAGTAGACATTGACGTGTATCCTGTAGATGGCCTGACTGATAGTATGTTTGATTTACTTGACGGTGAAGATGCCGGCATTTGTACAGAACCAAAGCAACCATACTTTAGAACAATCTATAACTCTGGTGGTATCAACAGTCAAATCGATAAGAAGTGGGCAGAACTGTGTTCACGTGTATGGGGTATCGAATATCCAACTGATGAGCTAGGCAGACCAGAAGTGTTTAATACTGGTGTCGTAGTTATTTCAAAAGCTGGTTTACAGAAGATGAAAAACACGTGGCCAAAATTTCAAGAATATGTTAATCATATGAATAACTTTCCTCGGTTTTATAAACTGTTTCAAGATTACTTTTCAGCCTTTATTCACATGCCTGGGTTTAATCTTAAAAGACTACCAAACGAGTGGAACTGTTATATGCATAAAGTCGGTGCTCACCCAGATGCAAAGATTGGTGACAACAGACCAGACAATGCGAAACTGGTACATATTATGTTTCGTACAGCCGATGATTGGCCTGCTGCTGCACTGTATCAGATCACGAATAAGCCAGTAAATGAATGGAAGTTGCCGGTGAATAAAAACTGGCCTAATGATGGATAGAGTATAAAATGATCAATGCTAAATTTGATAACGTAAAAACTGTTTTGAAGTTTCACAAGCAAATTGTAGAACAACAAGAAGAAGCACACGGCAAACACTATTGCCAAATGCACCAAGCTATTAAACGTTTTTGGAGTGAAGGCGACTGTAAAAAGTATATGGAACTTGGTACACACCAAGGTGGATCAGCTTCGAATGCTATGATGCTAGATCCTACTCCTAAGAAAATCACACTAATTGATATTGATATGTCTAAATACAATAGCGTACTAAAACCTATTGCAGAAAAACACTGTCACTCTAATAAGATTGAACTTGATGTAAGAGAAACATCTTCTATAGGCTTTGCCGCCGTCGAAGGTACGGATATGCTTGTTATAGATTCAGTACATAAAGCTGGGTGGATGCAGCAAGAGTTGGATCTACACGGCAAGAACGTTCGTAAATACATTGTTGCTCATGACACCAAAAGATTGTTTGATCAAGTAGATGAACAACTCCATCACACATTAGTTGAATGGGGCAAACGAAATGGATTCATTCTTGTTGATCGTGGAGAAGCAAGTGTAGGTTATACAGTAATAGCTCGGAAGTGATATGGAAGCTTATTCAATTGTAATAAAAGGAAATAAAGTATCTGAATCAGGGTTCAAGACTCTTAATGCGTCGTCAGCCGAGGTACGTAATTCATTTAAGATAGAACGTCATGACGCTGTAACGCCAGACAATGTTGGTGTCCGTATGATCGAGCTTGATATACGTTGGGACTATCCTTGGCATAAGCCTGTGCGTGACATGGCTTCAGGTCTTCTTAAATCTCCGTACAACACCGCTAATCCTAATGCTAGAATTGCATGTGCTGTATCCCATTATGAACTGTGGCATAAGAGCGCGACAGAAGACCGTACTATTCTTGTATTAGAACATGACGCTGTATGGAAAAAGAAGTTAGATAAGGAGTTTACAACCTCAGAGAAATATGATATAATAGGTATTAATGATCCACGTGGTGCAACTCGTAAGTCTAAACAGTTCCATGACACAGTACAGTCAAAAGAAGCAGAGATTCAACGAGCACCGGTTATTGATCATGAATTAGTACCACAGGGGATTGCAGGTAACTCTGCATATATTATAAAACCAACAGGAGCAGCTAAGTTGATTAATCTTGTTAAGTCGTACGGCCTATGGCCTAACGATGCTATTATGTGCAGACAACTTATACGATCACTTGGAGTTACACGAACTTACTATACAGGAGTACAGGGTTTACCCTCTACCACATCGACATGAAGGCACGAGTAATTACTATATTAGATAATCCGCAGTCTATTAAATCTGCGGATCGGTGTATTAAATCTGGGGCAAAATGGGGTGTTACTGTAGAGAAGTTTAGAGCAATAACCCCGGCGGATGATCCGTTGCACTACGCCGAAATGAGACGTCTTCCAATAGAAAATTTTAAAGAGAAATATTCTAGGCTTGAGAATTGTGTAGCTGCGTTCTTATCTCACTACTCATTGTGGGAAATGTGTGCAAATGGCAATGAAGAGTACCTTATCCTAGAGCACGATGCAGTCTTTACTGATATGGTTCGTGAGAATATGCCGTATACAATGGTGGCAAATTTAGGTAAACCTAGCTACGGAAAAGCAAACTTGCCTGCGATCGGCCTTGGTCCTCTTACATCAAAGCCTTACTTTCCTGGCGCACACGCATATATGGTAAACCCCCGTGGTGCGAAAGCTTTAGTCGAACGCGCTGCAGTAGATGCTGGTCCTACAGATATCTTTCTACATATAAATGTATTCCCATGGTTACAAGAGGTTTACCCGTGGCCGATCGAAGCACGTGATACGTTCACTACTATTCAGAAAACTGAAGGGTGCTTAGCTAAGCATAATTACAATGACCAATACAAAATTATCTAGACTATTCATAAGCGCCTGTGATTCAAAAACAGACTGGATGAAGGACTGGTTCTGTGAGAACTTTTATAAGCATAACCCAGAAGCCAATCTTTATATGTACGATTTCGATAAATCTTTTACTAATTCTTATGGATGGTTTAAAAAGCCTGAGGCGATGGCAGATGCATTAAGAAAAGCAGATTCAATTTGTTGGCTTGATATAGACTGTGAGATATTAGGTAACATCGAAAGTATATGGAATCACTTACAGCCTAATAAATTGTGTATGGCAGAAGATAAACCATGGACCGCTAGAGAGGGTGTTCAATGGCACAATTCTGGTGTAGTAGCAATGTTACGCACTCCTAGTATTTTAAACGAATGGCGTGGCGCTTGTTTGCGAACTAAGTATAATGGAGATCAAGAAGTATTACACGCTTTATTGATCCATCCGCTTAAACGACTTGCACATATTCAAACGTTACCTAATAAATATAATGTGCTTCGTTTACAACACATAGATAAGACAGTACCAAAAGATCCTCTTATATATCACTGGACAGGGTACAAAGGTAAGCATCATATTAAGGATTTGATTAATGGGTAGAACAGTTCATATTATTGGTAACGGTGATAATGCTGGAATGTACAAACCTCAAAAAGGTGTTAAGCTTACTTGCAATCTTCCACCATTTGCTGTAGACAATTGCCATGCTACGTGTCTTGTAGATTTTAAGATGATGCATGCCATGGCAGAAGGAAGCGTATTTCCAACTGGCAACTGGGTGTTAGGATTTAGACCTAAAGTGTGGCTTGAAAGAAATCCATCTTATAGAATTACTTGGGCAGCACATATAAAAGAATTCTATACAGAATTACCTGACTATGTTGCAAATTATACTGACTTTAATTGTGGTCATATGTGTTCCCACTATGCTGCAAATAAGATTGAAGGTACAGAGATTCATATGTATGGATTTGATTCTATGTTTGATCCTAACCTACGTAGCTGCACTGACTTCTATTTAAACTCGGATCGCGGTAATACTAATAATCATAGACTAATGAATAACTGGAGACCAATCTGGGGTCAGCTGTTTAATGAGTTTAAAGATACACAATGGGTACTTCATCACAAACATAATAATCTAAAATTTCCTAAACCAGATAATGTTGAAATAGTTACTCATTAAAGGTTTACTTTAGATCTTATTTATGTTATAATTATAAATAAGCACAGTATTAAAAAGGAAAAAATCGATGAAAAATATTATTATGACTACTTTGGTTGCAGGACTAGCGTCAACTGCAGCTTACGCAGATGGAAACGTCAGTGGTAAAGTTCGCGACAAGTATGAAATTATTACGAATCTGGAAGAAGTAGTACATCGTAAATGTCATACAATCGATGTACCAGTGTATGGTACAACTACACGTCGAGGCAATGCTGCCGAAGGCGCTATTCTTGGTATGATCCTTGGTGGAGTAACAGGTAAAGTTATTGGCGGCAACGATAAAGGTGCTGCAGCTGGTGCAATTCTTGGTGGTGTAATCGGTGCTGATAAAGGCGCTAAGCCTAAAACAGAAACTGTAATCACTGGATATCGCAAAGAACGTGAATGCTTTGACGAGGTATCTTACATAGATGACCCCAGAGAAGTTTACGCCTATTCTGTTATTAAGTTTAAATATGAAGGTCGTACGTACCGCATAGAGTTTGTAAAATAATGAATCCGCAGTGGCGCACAGTATTCCTAATGTGGGCAATCGTTGTGCTGTTACACGCTGTGGTTATTCCAATTTGGATGTGGAATTTAGGATTATAATAAGATTCCTTAGCTCAGCTGGATAGAGCAAGTGCCTTCTAAGCACTAGGCCGTAGGTTCGAATCCTACAGGGATCACCAAAAAAAGAGAGGGACAATATGGAACCAATATCAATTTTTGCACTGGCTTTTCTGACAATTGCTGGTATGCAATCAAATCAAATTGAGTTACTTGAATCTCACAATAATCAGCTAGATGCAGAAATAACTGCTCTTGGTGTTCATAACGAGGCTCAAGAAGAAAAGATCCAAGACTTAGAAGCTTGGAATCTTAGAATGTCAGGTGCTATTGCAGCAATATATGCTCGTGAAAAAGTAAACCATGATGACCAATCATCAATGCTTGAGAGTCACGAAAACAAAATAGAATTCTTAATGAAAGAGTAAATATGGAAGATATTTTCGATTTCGGTTTTACGGCAGTTGATGAAGATGAACTCAGCTCAGTAAAAGAAGCAAGCAAAGCAGCAGAAGCAAATGCCACTACGGCTCAAACAGCGCAGTCACAATTAGATCGTTTATATAATGCTGTGACACCATTGCTTAATAACTTAAAGAAGAACCCAGAAAAAGAATACATACTGTGGCCTGATAGATTGAATAAAGTAGAGGAGTTTGAGACACACCTCCTCAAAATATACAAAGGAGAATAGATATGTGGGTAGGAATTATACTAGCGTGTGGAACACTCAATGGTGAAATCACAAAAGACTGTCGCACGTTTGGAGCAGACAGAAATGTTGATTCTGAGCAACAATGTTTACAGCAAATACAGATCGGTAGTATAGTTATGCAACAGAACAATTGGACAATGGTTGATTGGTATTGTCTTAATTGGGATGAAGTAAACCGTAACTTAGGAGAACCTGTATGAGCATTTGTGGCGAGATTGAAAACACTGAACGTGAAATCAATCAGAAAATTATGGAACTTGAATTCTTAAAATCACGACTAAAGTCTTTGAAGATGGTATCAAGAGAAACCAGTGAACCACAATTAAAATTTGATGAACCTCCTGCACAGCAAGAAAGATATCATGAATTTGTTCTTCGTAAAATGAAAGAGGAAAGAACAAATTAATTTAAATAAAATGAAATAGGGCGTGTACATCGCCCTTTACTTATGGTAGTATAGTCTTATCAAATAGGAGATATATACTATGATTATCGTAAATGACATCCAAGACGCATCTACAATGCAGAAAGCTCTTAACAGCTTTATTCGTCGGTCTAATACTTTTAACTATTCTAAAGAACATATGCTAGTGGAACTAGATATGATCGTCACCGATCTACAAAAAAATGTAGATCGTATCGACCTCGAAATGAGTACTGAAGCAGGAGAATCAACATGCTTTTAATCGAAATTGGCCTTTTCATTTTTGCTCTTTGTGCCGTAACTGCTATCGTTGAGGCGTTTAGATAATGTATGATCTTGATGTAATTAAAGATTCACCAGATCACGGTTCACCTCAGGATCGTGGATCTGCAGATCGTTATTATGGTCGCCATTATAATCCTCATTATTATGTTGGTAGTACTTACCAATCAGAGCGTGTTGAAAAAAGCAACATGACTGATGGTGAAATCGCTGCTTATGACCATGGTTATGATACCGAAGAAGCCCGAAAAGATTGGTGATGGTTTATTGCATTAACGGAAAACTCTTTAATTGTGTCTTTGACGCTATAGAATACAGAGATATTCTTGATGCTAATTATATTAAAGTGGTATGGAAGTATTGGTGATATAGATACTTTCACAGAGGAAGATATATGAACCACACACTAATTTTTAATGTTACTGGAAAGACGTCGATTTGGCAGCGCAATCACGGTGCCTATCGAATTGCTCATTGGTTAAGGCTCCATAACTGGGATGCTGAGGTTATTGATTATGCATTGACGTGGAATTTCGAAGACCTAACCAATTTAGTTGAAACTAGGATTAGTAAAAACACTAAGTTTATAGGCTTTTCTTTTCTTTTTGACAGATGGCGAGACTCAGAAGATCTTTTGAAATTTGTCGTATGGTTAAACCATTATTATCCAAATATTACTTTGATATCTGGTTCTAATTTATATCCAGATCCTGATAGCCCAATGGACTATCATATAAGAGGCTATGGTGAAGTAGCCTTAGTAAAATTACTTGAACATTTATTTTCGAATGGCGCTAAGCCTAGAATGATCGAACGTAACGATGGCATAAAAGTTATTGATGCAGATCTGTATCCAGCTTATCCTATGACAGACTATTCGGTAGAATACGAAGCCCGTGATTTTCTACAGCCTTGGGAGTTCTTATCAATTGAAACTGCTAGAGGGTGTATATTTCAATGCACATTCTGTAATCATCCGTTGCTAGGAGTCAAAGAGGATTATAGTGTCACGTCCGAAGCCTTTGATAAAGAATTAAAAGAAAATTACTATCGGTGGGGTATTAAGAACTATATGACCACCGAAGAAACTTTTAACGATCGTCCAGATAAAATTGAACGTCTAGGAAAAGTAGTAAAAAATCTTGACTTCGAGCCATGGTTTACTGGGTATATCAGAGCAGATCTTTTAATTTCTAGACCTGACGAAAGAAAGCATTTAGATGATATGAATTACTACGGCCATTACTATGGTGTAGAAAGCTTTAATCATAAAACTGCCAAGGCTTTTAAGAAAGGAATGCATCCTGATAAAGTCAAAGAAGGACTGCTTTCTATTAAAGAATACTATGCTCATACAGGCAAATATCGAGGGACCGTATCGCTTATCCTTGGTGGACCATATGAGCCAATTGACTCTATGTACAAAACATTTGATTGGCTTGAAGAAAACTGGAAAGAGCATTCTGTAATGCCTTATCCGATGTATATTCCACAAGGCGAAATGGCAAGAGCCAGTGAGTTAACTAAGAATTATGAGAAATATGGATACAGGAAAAAAGATTTCTCTTACTTTGAAGAGAAATATCCAGATGAAGAGTACGTACTGAATCGAATGAAGACAAGCAGATTTGAAGCAATTCTATGGGAAAATGATGAGCTTGATCAGCTTCAAGCAATTAAACTTGAAATGGATTTTCATAATAAAATTAGAGATAAAGAATTTAAAGTACAGAACTTTTCTATGCCTAAATATACAGCTGTTAAAGGATCAAACAATCAAGATCCGCCGATGGAAGAACGACTTAATCTTACCGTAGGAGAGGCTCAAGAAGAATGGGGAGAAAATGACAACACAAGAGATGAATGGTGCAAAGAATATATCACTAAAAAATTAAACTGGGGTCAATCTATTGTTTACTAATGAGTTTGAGTATGATTCTACTATTACCACCATATTAGATAGCACTGCAAAGTGGCCAGACGTTGAATTAATTATAGATGACTGTGGTGTTTACATACGTCAGTATTCTGAGAAAAAGAATGGCTATGATTTAATAGTTATGACACCTCGTATGTTTCACGAATTGATGATTGCTATGAAAACCACGTCTGGCGCTTTTGAAGTTATTTTAGAAAAAAATTATAAGTGATTGATTTCATTGATTTCTTTTTTTGAATAAAATGAAATTAACCGTGTACATTCCTATTTAAATCCTGTATAAAGGTTATAGAAAATAAAAACGGAGACTACAGAATGTACAAAGTTTATCAGATCAAGCTTTCAAGAGAAGATATGGCTCTTATCAATGAAACTGGCGATCACACTGCTGTTCCTAAGAACGAGCTTAAGCAAAAGATGGCTTTCGCAATGGGTAACATGGAAACATATGCTTCTGAAGCACTTGGCAAAGGCTTCTACACTCACGTAGCTAGCATCGAAGCTAATAACATTGATCACGTATTTGAAATTGGTAACATTGGCCCTGAAGCAAACATTGTTCGTCTATCACCTATGCACTCAATATCAGTGGGTGATATCATCGAAGATAAAGCTGGTGATAGATTTGTTGTTGCTACCCTTGGCTTTGTACAGCTTGGTTCATAAAGGTGGGACAACTTGTCCCATTTACATGGACTTAAATTTGCTGTAGGATACAAAAATAATAATTAATTATGGAGACTTATATGACACTTACACAAACTCAAATGGCAGATCGTTTGGCACTCATCAAAGAAGTCGCTGAGCGCAAAGCTAAAATGGCTAAAATCAAAGCCAAGGGTAAAACCACAATGCGCAAAGCGCCAAAGGTCAAACGTACCTTTATGGATACATCCGCTGTAATGGATGACTCATCGAAGAATCCAAACTACTATACGGATGCTTCTAAATATGCCAACGAATACTATGGCGAAACCTACCGCGAGACTACTCGCTTTGATAATGATTGGAACTAATATGATTAGTCAAGTTGACATTGATGCAATGAAACCTCTTACTCGTGATGAAATCCTCGAGAAGCTTGAAACTAACCGCTGGGTGGTAAATTTCACCAAAGTGAATGGTGACAAGCGTAGTATGACGTGCACCCTTCGTAAGGATCTTCTTCCAGCTGCAACTCAAGCTGACCCATTGAGTCAGAAGAAAGTTCGTGCTGTAAGTGAACAGGTTATTCCTGTATGGGATTTGAAAAAAGAAGGTTGGCGTTCATTTCGCGTAGACTCTGTAATTGACATGGTTCGCGCGTGAATTCGTTTACGTATCTGAAGTACCTGCTTATCCTCAAGTGGAATTCTTGGTTCCGCAAAGATGAGGATAAGCCTGGTCCTGTCTACATTTATGAACAGGATACTGATGATAAATAGTAAAGAATAATAGGAGGAAGTATAAATGTATATTGATCCGGTTCTTTTAAATTGGATTCTTATTATCGGCTGCAGCTTTTGTGCTGGCATGGCTGGTTGGTCTTATGGTCAGAAGAAGACTGAGGATAATATAGAAGACGTTCTTTTATATTTGACACAGAATGGTTTCATTCGACATAAAACCAATAGCGATGGTGAGCTCGAAATAATGAAATTAAATGAAAAATAAACGTGTACATTCCCTTTTAACTGTGGTAGAATAGTCTTAAGATAAAAATATTATGGAGACTTTGAATGGCACAAGCAGCTAAACGTAGAACTAATATCCGTCGTAAGAAAGCAGCACCTTCACCTCGCAGAGCGCGTACTGGTATTGATGCAGCACCAACTAAATCATTTCATGCATTTCAAGATTACTTTAGATTAGATCTTGAACGCAAAGATGTCTCTATTGTCCTTAAGGGTTACATCAGAGATAAATTCAAAGGTGAAGAACGCAAGCTTCTACTTTCTGCGCCAGAATATATGTACACATCTATGTATGGTCCAGCAGCAAGTATTCAATGGAAAAACCTCGGTCATGATTGGCCTGTAAAATGGGATGGCGAAGCATGTGCTCAACGATATATTGATAATGTTCGTACTGCGGCATTGCGTAAAGTAGCAGAAGCCAAAAATGTAGAAAATGTTAAGCGTACTACACGATCACCTATGGAGGTCGTAAAAGACCGCACATCAGACTTTATTGGTGGTATCGAAGAAGCATTGGATCTATTTCATAATGGTCAAGAGAAAGACTTAGAGGAATATTCAGTATATAATGCAATGACTCGTGCAGACCTTAACTCATTCTCTGCTGGTCATGTTGTCAAATATTATAAGCCACTGCTTGCAGAAATCTCTGAATTAGTAAACGATAAACCAGAAGATCTGGTTGAAGCGTATTCTAATTGGTCTACTCAGCGTAAAAAGAAATATTTGCAGTTAGTACAAAGTATTGTCGATGATGCAGAACGTTACTTAGCTGCACACAAAGCTAAACGTAAGCCTTCTAAACCTAAGACTAAAACTGCAGATAAGCAAGTTAGTAAGCTAAACTATGCTAAAGACTCATCTGAACATAAATTGGTATCAGTTAATCCTACGGTACTAGTTGGTGCTACTAGAGTATATACTTTCAACGTTAGATATCGTGTACTTACTGAATACGTAACAGATCGGCCTAAAGGCTTTGAAGTTAAAGGCAGTACAATACATGGGATTGATTCCGAACGATCTCGTAGAGTGAGTTTACGTAAACCAGCGGAACAGCTTAATACGTTTCTTACTGCTACACCAATGCAGATCAATAAGTTTTGGGCCAAGCTTACTACTAAAACAACATATGGTATCCCAGGTCGGATTAACAAAGATACCATTTTACTAAGGGCATTAGATAAATGAATGACAATAAGTTTTTAACAAAAGCGGAATTCTCTAAGCTCGTTGAAAAGAATGTACGAGATAAGAAGATGACTTATATGGATGCTGTGATCATGGTGTGTGACGAGCATGGCATCGATCCACAAGACGTACGTAAGTTTGTCTCTGCTCCAATCCAAGGAAAGATCGAAGGTGAAGCTATGCGGATGAATTTAATCCCTAGAACTAATGAGCTTTTCTTTGATTAATGTATATATAAGATGTACACGCAGTTAAATCTGTGGTATAATAATTCAGTTCATACAACGCAATACAATGTAAATATAAGGAAATACAAATATGTCTTTTGCAAATCTAAAACGCAATCGTAACTCCATCGATAAACTCGTAGCAGCAGCAGAAGCTACTTCAGGCGGTGGCGATACTAAATCCTACAAAGACGAACGCATGTGGAAGCCAACCATCGATAAGATGGGTAATGGTTATGCAGTAATTCGTTTCCTCCCAGCAGCAGAAGGTACAGACCTTCCATGGGTACGCTACTGGGATCATGGGTTTAAAGGTCCAACAGGTAAATGGTACATTGAGAAGTCTTTAACATCAGTTGGTCAGGAAGATCCAGTAGGTAAGCTTAATAGCAAGCTATGGAATATGAGTGACGATGATAAGTCTCCAACACGTAAGCAAGCACGAGATCAGAAGCGTAGGCTTCATCACGTTGCTAATGTACTTATAGTATCAGATCCAGCTAATCCTCAAAATGAGGGTAAAGTCTTTATGTACCAATTCGGTAAAAAGATCTTTGATAAAATCATGGATGCTATGCAGCCACAATACGCTGATGAAACACCTATGAATCCATTCGACTTCTGGGAAGGTGCAAACTTTAAGATTAAGATTCGTAAGGTAGAAGGTTGGGTTAACTACGATAAGAGTGAGTTTGATTCACCCACTGAACTATCTTCGGATGATACACATCTTGAAGGTTTGTATAACTCTATGCATCCAATCAGTGAGTTCACTGATGAGAAGTTTTATAAGAGCTATGCAGATCTTGAGAAAAAGCTTAATGATGTTCTTGGACAAGAACCTACTATGTCTATTCAAGATAGCGTATCACTAGGACAGGAATCACCTGCACCGGTTATGCGTGAAACTCCACCTCAGAGCATTGATGAAATGGTATCTACAGATACAGATACATCAAGCGATGATCAAGAAGATACTATGAGCTACTTTGCTAAACTAGCAAATGGTTAATACTATCAGTATCGGGTGATGCCGTAATACATCCGCGAGAGGCCATGGTTAGCCTCTCATTTTTATGCTTAGTATCCCAACATCGCTGCTGCATCTGCTCGATCAGCTTGGAGCTTAGCAGCAGGATCTCCAACTGCTGCTGGATTAGTAAGAACGGTAGTACTATTACCGCCGCCACCGCCGCCATTGTTACTATTATTAATAATTGTAGTTCCACTACCAGCTGCTTGTTCTCTGAAATCAAACTGCATAATTGCTTCAGTTAAAGCATTTATAGATTCTTGTGCGATAATAACTGTACTATTTGAACTGCCACCTTGATTAGGCATAGTAGATTCAAGCCCCATCGCTCCTCTTAAATTGGCAATGTTTGATGATGCTTCATCAAAATTAATATCTGGGCTAGCGAGACCTTTTAGCTGAACCCCTTTATAGAACGGCCACCAACTTAGATCTTTACCCTGTGATCCCATAATAGCAGTTTCAATAATAGGAACTGATTCTGCAAGGTCATTGGCAAATTCTGTTAATCCTAAGTTAGATCCATCAAATCTTAAACCGCCTATTTTATTTAATGAATCGTGAATTGATTCAAGAGCCGTGGCACCTTGTTCTAGCTCATTAGATTGATTAGCTATAATTCTAATTTGTTCAAAGGCACTTTCTTCTCCAGTGAAGAATTTAATAATCGCCGCACCAGCATCTGCTAAAGCGCCGACAAGTCCACCTGCAGAGAAAGCAATCAGACCTTTAGATATTTTTGCCATTATGTCTATAAAAGAAGTTGCTTTTCCATCATCTCCTAAATCAGTAATACTTAAAAGTGTACTAACTTCTGTTTTAATTCTATTGGCAAATCCCTCTTCTGTAAACAGACCAACAGCCCCTTGAACACCAGTTGCAGCACCATCTAAAGCTTTACCCAGAGAGAACACAGCAAGTCCAGTACCAATCGCAGCCATAATACCTATGAACCCAGTCGCTGTTTCCAAATCCGCATTGGGTAGATGCGGTATCGATAGAATAGTTTCTACTTCTCCTTTAATTCGTTTAGCATAATCTTCTTTTGTAAATAGCTGTACCGCGCTTTGTACAGTCTCAGAGGCACCTTCAGCTCCTTTACCAAAAGCAAAAGCAATAAGACCAGCACCAATCATTGTCATAACACCGACAAATTCTCCAGTGTTCCCTAATGTAGCACCCGGTAACATTGGAATTTCAAGTAGGGTTTCTACATTGTCTCTGATATCCTTGGCCCAATTTTGTGAATAATTCTCATCTTGGCCAGTAAATGTCTTTAGTGCAGAAACTGCTGTTGTTGGTACAGCGGCTATATCTTTTGCTACAGAACCAACCGTAAATGCAATTAAACCAGCACTAATCATTGCCATAACACCAGGGAATGCAGTAACATTTTTAAATGTAGCATTTGGTAAAGCAGGTATTTCTAATAATTTTTCAATATTATCTCTTACGTTTTGAGCCCAATTATCAGTACCAGTAAATTTAGTAAGTGATTCCGCCAATCCGACAACACCTTGACCTATACCAAATGCGATAAGGCCAGCGCTTATCATTCCAAGAGGAATAGCAATGTCTACGCCTAAACCACCTGCTCCAGGTAAACTGGAAATTTCTAATAGCGTGCCTACATTATTTTTTACGACCTCAGCCCAGTTATCTTCTGATAGCCATTGTGCTCCTGCAGTAACTAATTGGCCAGCGCCAAAAGCAATAAGTCCAGCACCAAGGCCCCCGAGCATAATAGCAAGTGTGCCGCCTTCCTTAAAAAACTCACCGCGTGATTCATAATCTTCACCTATGGAAAGCAAAGTGTTTACGCCATCCTTTATACCTTGGGCACTAAACTTATCCATAACTTGAGCCAAACCAAGTAGTGTAGCACCAATGCCAAGTCCAGCAAGACCTACACCGCCGCCAAAGCCTTTCATTAGACCACCGAGCATACCGCCAAGACCTGAACCCGATCCACTACCTCCGGAACCAGTAACGCCAGCATTAGCAGTATCAGCACCAGATGACACCGCAGCATTCTTTGCGTTTAAACCTTTAAGATTAGAAATCTCATCGGCTTCACCTGCCACGGCCATTTTTCTCATAAGACGTTGAATAGCAGATGTTGTTTCATCTTGCTTAGAACCTAACGATTCAAGGTTTTTATTTATTTCTGCTAAATTGGCCATTCATCTTAGTCCTTGACTTATTTACGCTGTTTTACTTTTTCGTTCTGCTTCACGTTGTTTCATATCCTCTACTAACATAGTAACATATATTTCTCTCTCCCAAGGCATCATCATATCTAAATCGCTAAGCGAATAATTATGATTCTCCATCAACTGATAATTGGTCTGGTAATAATTGACCAAAGATTCATGAGAGAGGTTTATGAGAAAAAATCTTGGATACCACTCAGTGTTTGTTTGTTTTCATGATTACATTCTGTACAATTAAATTCAATATCATGCTGTAACGAAGGCAATGTTTTTACAAAATCAGTAATTTTACCGAATTGATCTGTATTTAAATTATCTAAAAATGCGATCTTTTCTTCTGCAGTTTCATCGTCAAAGTTAATTGCTTCATCTTCTGTTAGAAGCTTATCTAAACTTCCTATTGACATACTAAACATTAGATCAGTAACTGTTACTTTTTCTTTACCTTTAAAAGATTCTAGCATACTGTTGTACCTTGGATATCTTGTTTTTAAAGTAAACTTATCATTTAGTACGACATCAGGCGTGTCCCCAGGAGGGTCCATTTTAATATTATCAAGATTTACTTTATAATCATTCGTGTGTTCACACTTTGCGCATTTTACAGTAATGTCTGATGTTTCTCCTGCAGATTTGGCTCTGATTTTTGTAAAGAGGTATTCAACATCAAATGTAGCAAGAGTGTTAATATCTAAATCGTCTTCTACACAAGATCCAATTGTATCAACCATAGCTTTTAGCACAAGCTCTTGATCTTGCGCTTCCATTGCCATCAAAAGAACTTTTTGTTCCTTCACGTAAAATGGTCTGTAGAAGACCTGTTTACCCGTTGATGGGACAGTCACTTTGTACTTTGGTGACTCATTAATTTTAGGCAGTGCCATTATATAACTCCATTGTTATTTTATTCGTTTCCAATTTCTGTACGATAGACTTACTGATACTTCAACTGTTGCATCATTGGCTCCATCGGCAAGATCAATTCCATTTACTGTTACTGGAAATGCATCAAGTAACTGAACTCCGTAAATCCCTTGCGCGGATCTACCTAGCTCGATATCAATATTAAAGTTTATACCAAATACTCGAAAGTTTTTATCAAAAAGCTGAAATGATTGGCCTTTCTTTAAGTGATAAATGTCTATTGGTTTTTTATATTCATTCGCAAATCTAATCTGCTGTGTCTCTTGATCTACTACCTGATTCTGCCATTTATCAAAATAATCTTTTGATTTGTAATCATTTAAAACATGAAATGACATAGTAACGTCGCTTACACCGTAACCTACGCCCATCTGCTGTTTCATCAGACCAATGTCTCGTTGAGCAGTTAAGATCTGTCTACCAGGAAGTCTAGTTGTCCTGCAAAGTATATTTCTTTCTGCAGCAGTAAAATTAGTACCTGGAACCTCAGGCATTTGTACCATATACTGATTCTGTTGTGCTAGACCACCACCGCCGTTGATCGTGGATTTAAGATCTTCTATACTAGCCATTTATCTTCCTTTTAGAATCTGCGTAGACTGTAGCCTTCGATGCTTTCTCAAAGTCTGCTGTTGGTAAGAACGCTGCGATTTCCCATTCAGGTGCTTCGATACGACCAAATCTTGATTTAACATGCGATGTAAGATAATGTTTATAACACGGTCTAAAGTACTTGGTACTTGATGCTTTTTGAAGCATATTATATGAAACTTTAAATCTAGTAGACTCATCATACATTTTATTGTTTGTAACATCTAATAAAGCGTCTAAGAATTTAGCTCTTAATGTTGGTGGCAAATAATGTAGATTCAATCCATAGAAACCATTCTTTGCTGGACCTACTACAATTACAAGCGGAAACCTATCATAGAACGGCAGAGTTTCTTTGTGCTTTGGATCATAGAAAAACATATTCATGGATCCAATAAGAGTTCTATTCTTTAGCTGTACTGGTTCTTCTTTCATCAAGTCACCTCGATTAGGCCTTAAATTAGCTACTCTTCTACGAAACCACTCACGTGATTCTTTAGTACGTAGCGTAAGACCTTTACGGAATGCTTCAATTTCTAATGAATGAAATAGGTTTGACATGGTATCGCTTTTATTAGGTTCTAACGTTATTTATATAGTTTTTTTACGTTTTTTATAAGGCTTCAATGGTTTAGTTGACTTTGGTTTAATGCCCATACTATGCAGTGTATCTTCAGTCCATATTTCAAACCCCCAGTTTCTGTCAGCAGCATACGATTTGGCTGCTGCCCACTTGTTCATATTCTTTACATAGGTCAAACCTTCTGTGATATAACGCTTTGTTTTGCGGCCAGAGAATTTTGGGGGTTTGGTTTCTTTGTCAGGCTTGATCTCAATTAAGGTCGTCTTATTATTTGTGTAAGTGATCTTAAGATCCATGAAGTATCTATGGTACTTCTTATCAACTTCATAAAAGTACGGGATAACAACTTCTTCGCTAGACCAATACTTCACCGCACTATTTTCATCGCACCATTTGAAACAGTACTTCTCCCATAAAGATCTATACACTACTTTAGTGTAATCCCCTTTATATTTTTTTGGGTTTTTAACTTTATATTTACCAGAATAAGCCATGATTTTCCATATAAATAAGCCTTTCTTTC
>Ga0181377_1000304_pt1 | contig 18853 bp, 20 predicted proteins | sample LowvirmetaG_9_FD_130160 | JGI IMG/M metagenome (GOLD analysis project Ga0181377, IMG submission 130160) | Marine viral communities from the Subarctic Pacific Ocean - Lowphox_13 viral metaG | ecosystem: Environmental > Aquatic > Marine > Oceanic | place: Subarctic Pacific Ocean | collected...
CGCCTACTACTACCTTTTGGTTTTTTACCGGTGCCTTTTCTTGGCTCTTTGCCTTCTTTTAGCTTTTTATCTTTTTGAAAAGCGCGGATCTCTTCAGGAGTCGGCGTGTTATCGTACTCTTGCCTAAACCCCTTCATTCTAGTCACCGGTCGATAAAGTATGTCTGGGCTCTGCCTTTGCGTAAGCGTGTCCCATATAGGCTTCATAGATTCAATACCTCTTTTTCTCCATGAACTAGTTGTCCCTAACGGAAAATTTTCATCAGTATAACCTACTTCTCTGTAAGCTTCTTCTTCACTATAACCTCTTTCATCAACTAATTCATAGACACCTGCTTCGTCAAAAACTTCAGCATAACAATCGTCATCCGGATCTGCAGTTTTTTCAAAAAAGTCCATTTTATCATTACCGGCACTAGTACTTTGTTTGTAATATGCGGGATCTTGGAGCGCTCTCTGAATCATGTAATTTATTATTGGTGTATTACCACCTTCAAAATCAGTTGTGATACCATAACCTTTTCCACCATCTAATATACTAGCATGATAAAAAATTAAGTCAAGTAAAAGATCTCCTATTCCTAAGTTTTGATGTGAAGCAGCAACGTGAATATTACTAATTGACAATGTATTAGGGATACAAGGATTACTAGAATATGTTAGATGTTGTAATACAGCTGAGCCAATTAAGTGGCCTCCGTCATGAAGATCTAGTGCACCAGAGCTAGATTGATCAAAGGAAATAGATAAAGATAAGTCTGGTAACTGTGCCATGAGTTGATCATACTTAGATTCTAAAAGAAGTGACTCATTTATTTTTTCACAATTCTTAACACGCTTTCCGCTCTTACCAATCTTTGTCTTTTTTCCTGATTGCGCTCCAGGACGGTAACCATCCCAACACGGATTCTCATCTTCATTCATTGACTTACTAATTTCAATAGCTGCCAAATGCTTTTTTGCTGCTGGTAATGTTTTGCACTTTTTAGACAACGCTTTGCGACGCTTCTTACCACGCTTTGGTTTCTTCGGGTATACTTTATAGCAGCCCGTTTTTACCTTGCGTATCTCCTCTTGTATTAACACTTGGAGCTGGCGGCGCGTTATTTTCATTAATGGTCGTGGTGCCCAGACATAATTTCTTGGCAGCATTCCATAATTACTTGCTTTGTGATTGGGCATTCGCAACATTCAACCAAACACATAATTGCTGCACAGCAATCTTCACGCGAGACACAGCTTTTAGGCGACTTCATTACTGAGTGGCCATGATCCATTTCCATTTCTGGCATTGGGCTGTGGTGACTCATGCCCATGGGCTTCATTCCGCCATGACCCATATCGGTCATACCTATCATTTTAAATTCTTTTAAGATTAATTTTCTGATTTTACTTCTGTCAATCGACGACATAATGCTACTCCTTTGTTATAGACTTTATTAATTATCTTGTCTATCTTGTATTTTCTCCAGAAACATTCTATATCATACCTTAAGAGCTCATAAGTAAACCATGTACTAATCAGTATGATTAACACTATCGCTAGGAGCGACATTCTCTGAGGTTTCTTGTCCGACACCGAATATACTCGTCTTTGGTAGATATGCTTGTGATAAAATCATTAACGTTGCAAACACAATACTAACAACGTTCCTAATAGTAAATAACGTCTCACCAAGGAAATAATAGGCACAAATTGCAAAAACCACAATATTTACGCCGTATGCTATAAACTTTACTGACCATACAGCCTGTAGCCACTCATATGTTATTGTCCAATATGTTATACTACACCAAAATATTATTGGTGAGACTATAAATGCGCTAATTAACATATTGTCTTTCCACCAATCATTAAAGATTGGACCGTTTACTTGCAACCAGGCTAATATGTGACATGCGAACAAAAGTACTATAGCAAAAATAATCTTCATATCGATCTCCGAGAGATGTATATAAGTAGGCTTTTTACACTTGAATTAATTACTAGATTTACTTTGTTACAAAATAAAAAAGACACCCATTAAGAGTGCCTTTATAATTGTCATTACTAGTAAAAATTAATTACACGATATTTAACATGACCATACTAAATTCTCCGTCGACCATAGCATCCATCGCTACACCGATAGGATGACCTTCAGCACCTGCGTCGGCATTAGTGGCTTGTACAACACCACCTAAACTATCGGATTCGTCTCTTATTACCTTGTATCCTACTTCAACTGTACCACCACCCAATACAGCAGCTGGTCCTCTTACTTGTAACCAACCAAATTGTCCATTTGTCAATGGCTTCACAGCAACACCTGCTATAGCAGCTGTCTCAGCTGCCGGTGCTAGCACCACACCGCTGTAAGGGTTATGTACTAAAGTAATTTCAGTAGAATTTTTTACTAGTGTAACCTGAACTGGGTCATATGTTTCAATAACAACAGTATTTCTATCAGCTGTGTCTAATGCTTCATGTGTTCTAATCTTTAGAGCATAGCCTTGGCCTTCTTCATCGCGAATTACCATGTAACCTTCTGCATATTGATTAACAGCTAAGTCAGCGGCCATATTGGCAGCGCAAACTGCACGAGAACCAGCAGCAGGGTCATGATCCACAGCTTTTGCTGTTCTAGCGTCAGAGAAAGTAACAGCTGCTAATGTTCCGGCATCAAGATTTGCAATTTTTTTATCTGAATGCGTAGTAAGAGTTGCTGCAGACTGGCACAATGTTCCTGCCACAAGTGTTCCGCCTGCTTTAGCATAACGATATTCTCTATCACCGTATATTAGTCTAGTTCCCACAGGAAATAGTGCTGTCGTTGTTCCTGCAGCGAAAGGGTCGACATTATCCGCGTCACGACCTATTAAAAGGCCTGTCGTTGAAAAAACGTTATTAGATGACGCTTCTTGTAAGAATCTGACTCCTGCACCAGTGTCTTGAAAAAGACCTTTTGCTGATGTATAATTTACTTTTGGCATATTTTCCTCCATTGAGATATTAGTCCACAAGATTCCGACACGACGGTGGGGTCGCCTCTATGCTGTGTGCCGGGCCTACTCATACATATTACTTATAAAATGCATTTATTACATTTTTATCTATAATTTAAGATTAACAAATTTTCTTAGTGCTTTGTAATCGCGTTCTTCTTTGATTACATCCAAGATCCTATCAAGACGATCATCTTTATCATCGCTTTTTTGAGATTTTAACGCTTTAAGGTCTGCACAGCAACTGTGACATTGACTACTTAACGATTCTATTTGTTTTTTAAGCGCTGCTATTTCTGCTCGTAAAGCTTCATTACTGACTACTGATTTTGCTGAGGCTTTTGGTTTTGAAACAGGCTTGGCTTGTGCTTTTACTGTTGTTGATTTTTTAATTGGCATTATTTTCCTCCGTAATAATAATATATAATTATACAGTTACCTACTAAAGTTTAAAGGAGAAAATACAATGAAGCCTATCATAATTCAAAATAGCAAAATTCCAGTTTACTTATCAGTGTTTATTAGCATCAGTGCAATTACACTCTTTCCATTTATTATCTCACGAGATGAAATGTCTGATGTGACGATAAGACACGAAATTATACACATAGAACAACAGAGAGAGCTTCTGGTGATATTCTTTTATATCCTCTATGTATGGTATTGGTTAAAAGGTAAAGTCAAAGGAATGACCAGCGACGAAGCTTATATGAGTATACCTTTTGAACAAGAAGCCTATAGAAAAATGTATGATGAGAATTACATCAACAAAAGAAAACGTAATGCATGGAAAAAATATATTTAATATAGTTTATCTGCCCAGGCTGGGTCAAACCTGTCAATAGGTGCAGCCCCAGTGGCGTAACCAAGTTCATTAAATAAAACATTCTTTACTTCTTCCGCTTTTTCGTATGTTTCTAAAGAATTTGGATCATTATTGTTGTATATTTCCCTAACTTTTAATAGATAGTTAAGCAATACTCCAGACCCGTCAATAAAGTCGTCTGACATAGTTGAGGATACTGTGATTGCGCCCATAATAGATTCATTTAAATTGTTTGAAAAAGTCTTTGCCGGTGCATTGTATGATGCTAGATTTCTAACAGTTTCTGGTGTCTTTTTTAAAATTTCTTCATTAAAGTACTTTCGAAAATTTTCTATACCTTTTTTGCTAAGCGACATTACTAATTTACGTGGGTAATTAAGCGCATCTCTCGATCCCCAGTTGTTAACGTATGTGTTTAAAAGCTCGTATATTTTTTCTTCCGTTGAGCCTCCATAAGGTCTTTTGAGAGGTGTTGATTTACATAACCAAAAGTGACCAGGAGCGTATTGGTGCCCCGGTGGTTGAGGCAAAATACCTACACCGGCAATTTGAACAAGAATGCGCTCTCTTCCAGACTGGTACCAGAGAGTTTTTTTACCGGCTGTGTCTTCACATAAAAAAGCAGAATTTTGGTGCCAGTTTTGATCCACAAATCTTAATTTTGAAAGGACTAAGTAATCACTATAGTGTTCTCTTATTTTCTGTCTGTCTTGTTGTTCTACTCGTAGAGCTTCTTCAGCCTTAGCAGCTTTAGCGGATTCTAATTCTGCGTTTCTAGTTTCTTTGCTTTTGAATAAATCACCTATAGTATCAAAAAAGCCTTCGTTTAACTCTCTACAAATAATTTCGTTAAGTTGTCTTTTTGTAACTCGCATAATTAATTCCTTGTTTGTAATAAGTATTCTTAAAAACAGTGAAATACACGTTACTAGTTAAGCTTTGCACCAGCAAATATTCTTATTGCAGCCTGTGAGATATGTTTTTCCATTAAGTTTGTAGGTATTAACCACTTGAGAGGAAGTTCTTCTTTTGGAGTGTGCACTATAGTCTGGTTACCCATCATACCTGATTGCATAACAACAGTTTGTTCTTGCTGTCTAATCCATCTAATCTTTGATTGACTAGTATATGTCGACGCACTTATCACAGTTAAGTCTGATCTGTACAGAATCATATTAACAACAATTTGGTGATCATCGACTGTTATGTGCGTTTCAAGTAGCATGTGGTTATTTAAGTACGCACATTTTTTAGCATCGCGTTTATAGTTACAATTATCCCAAGCGTACTCGATAGTATCGATGTTATATACTTTTACATCTGAGTGCATTGTGACTGGGTCGTATATACCTCTTTCATTCTTAAACTTAGCATTTCGCCAATAAGTGGAAGCGTATCTAAAAGTCGATTGCTTGTTAATGATCGCTTCAACCTCTGTTGAGTGCACTTCCATTGTTATTGGTGCAACATATAATTCTAAATCGCTATGTGCCTCAACAATCATAGTTTCGTCAGCTTCCACAACTACTTCAGATTCTTGTCCCAAAGCAAACGTTAATAGAAAATATAAAAAGAGCATAGTCACCTCCTATTAGTAACTATACTCTCTATTAAGCATATAATAAAATTACTTGGTCTGTACAAACTTATATAATTTTTCTGCCTCAGCAATAATCTCATCAGACGTCGGTGGAGTTGGCCACGTTACTGTCTTAAGATCAATGAACTGTCTGTCGCAAAGATACCTGATCTTTTCATATTCTTGGTGATATCGATTACTAAGAATTCCTTCTGCTTGTGATAATAAACCTGCTCGCAGACTGTATGGATTTGCACTCATATTTTCTCCTGTGTGTGATATGTGTAAATTGTGCTTTGTGCACGTTAAATATTAGCCAACCAGACAGTTATGTAAACAAAAAAAGACGCCTTCCGAAGAAGACGCCTCTTATAAGACTCACCAAAAGGTGTCTAGATTAGATAATATCCATATCCAAACAAGTAACTGTTCCGTAGAAGTCGGCGCGAACCATTTTCTTACCGTAACGAGTCATTACACCTTTTCTTGGTGTAAAGTCTTCTGGTGCGAAGATTGTTGGAGTAACGATTAACGGTACATATGGAGCATAGACGTATCCAGACTCAAGATATGAACCACCTTTGTATCCAACAAGAATCTTGTTGCGTGGGAAGTATGGGTCCTTGTAAACAGTAAATCTGTTAGAAAGAGAACCAACTGCTTCAGCGCCAATACTAGAGAATGTTGCTTGCCCTTGACCGTCTAACTTAATAGTAGGCTTGTAAAGTACAGAAGCTTCAAAGATAGTAGCTACTTCAGGTGAAACTACGATAAAGTTTGCAGAGCCACGAAGTGTCTTTCTGTGAATCTCATTAGCAACATCAATAATGGTTTCAACCAAAGTTTCATACCATTCACGAACTGTTCCAGTAAACGCTGGTCCAGGAGTAAGTGATGATGTACGAGCTTGTTCCGATCCAGTTCTCTTGTTAACGAACTTACCAGGAGCACGTGACCAGAAGAAGTTAGCTCCAGCTGCCTCAACCAAGAGGTCATTAAGAATTTCACGATCAATTTCCAATGCAATCTGTTCAGAAAGGATCTGGGTTAATTCAACCTCAGCGTCCATTGAGTGATATGCATTAAGATCTTGTGCAAGTTCTGGTGACCAACGAGCTCTTAACTTACGTGTCTGAGCTGTTACTGCAATAGACTCGATCTTAATATCGATTTCTGGAATAACTGGTGCATTACCTGTACCTAATTCAAAATTAGATTCAAATGATGGAATTGTAATAATTCCACCTGCGCCACCTTCAGCTGTTGGTGATTCTATAACTGGGTAGTTAACAACCATCTTGTCGATGTCAGTAGCAATATCTCCAGCGGTGTAATCACCCTTTAATACAAGCAGTAAGTCATGACCGTTAGGATCAAATGTCCACGTATGATCGGTTTCATGCCATGTACCAATTGCATTAAGACGTCTAACATTGTAAAGATTTTTACCTTGTTGATATGCTTGATTATTAGAATCTTTTGTAGCAACCCCAGCTGGGTTTAACAATTCAATACCTGCAGCGTCTGTTGTACCACCACCATCATCATTTGTCAGAGAAAGTGACTTAACCATTGACTTGTCAAGTAATCCTCCAAGAAGTTGACCAGAAGTACCGGTACTAACTGTTAAAACAAGAAACTGAAAAGAAGTGTTGTTTTCAGTGATTTCTCTAACAATTTGAGGATCGTATTGCAACATTGCTAAGTTCTTACTATTAAGAATAGTTGTAGAGTTGATAGCTTGAATAGGCGTCCACGTACCTGCTGCGTTGAATGCACCAATTGATTGATCATCGTTAGTACCGCCACCGTCAGCAAGAACAACTGTATTTGCTGCTGTTGTTCCATTTGGAAGTGAAGTTGCAGTTTTGTGCACCTTTGAATAACCACTACCAGCTAAATCATACATACCACCAACTGCGTCAGCACCTGTACGAATAGATGATCCAGAGGGAGATCCATAAAGTGATTGTCCTGATACGTACGTTCCAGCAGCTGAAGCTAATGATTCGTTACCTTCAGTGTTACCAGAATCTTCACCACCAACAGTAGATCCGTATGTGTAATCTAAGTAGAAAAGAAGTCCACTTGGAAGAGACATAGGTTGAATAGATACTAACTCGTTAGCAACCAATCCACCGAATACACGACGTACAATTGGAAATGCGATATTAGAAAACCCATCAATGTTATTAGCGGATCCGGCTGTACCTAATGTATTTGCTTCACGAAGTACTTGAGCTGCTTGGTTCTCAAGCAAACGTGACATGTTTTCGCGATTGTGACTCTGAAGGCCACGGAGTAGACCGGTTCTGGTCCACTTTTCTTGAATTCTAGTTGCTTCTTGGCCTACGTGACGATCACGAATACCTTCAGTCAACTGATTTAATGAAAATGATTTACTCATGTTATTTCTCCTTATTGAATAGTTTGAGCTTCTTATTTATTTTATAAACCGGCCAAACGTTGCCATCGACCTAATTCTGAATTAGTTGATGTAGCGCTTGACTGAGAAGAAGTGGTTGGACGAGAAGAACTTCCAAGAACACGAGATTCTGAGATTGTCTTTCTTTCACCACGACTAAACGTTTCAGTTAGTGACTTATACAAAGATTTTGCTTCAGTCAAAGATTGAGCTTCATCCAAAGCCTTAATTACAGACTTTTTCTGACCTTCTGAAAGGCCTTTGTTTTGCAACAATTTGTTGACATACAAAAGCTTTGCATTAAATAAATTGAGATCTTCCAACTGTTCACGAAGAGAATTAACTGCCCCTCTGTATTTATTCAGTTTCTCAGTCTGAGCTCGATTTTGACGTCTCAGTTGGCGTACTGCCTCGTTGAGTTTGTTTATTTGGGGTGGGTTAACAAAAGCGTCTCCACTTTCTTTTCCACCACCAAAAGCGCCACCAACGCCGGCGTTTTGTTTTCCTTTACCACCATAGGCACCGTCGACTCCAGCATTTCCGCCAGATTTTCCACCAAAGTGGTGATCGACCTTACCTTCAGCAACCATTTTTCTAATTCTTCCTAACTCTTGGCGTAATACTCGAGGATCAACTTCAAAGACTTCATTTAGTGCTTCTTCCTCGCCTCCCATATCACCCATATCATCTAGATCCGGAAGTTCTAATTCTTCTCCACCGGCTGCAGCACCGCCGCCAGCACCAAGATCAAGCTCGAGCTCTGCAATTAAACCCTCAATAGCAGCTTCAACTTCATCCTTAGATAGCATGTCTCCTTCGCCACCGGCATCTTCCATCTCTGGCATATCAGCTTCGACGTCTTCCATACCTTCGACTTCTTCGTCCTGCTCTAAAAGTGAAGAAAACTCTTCGTAAAGTTTAGCCATTTCATCAGCGTCCTTGCCGGCGTCTTCTTCTTCTTCTTCCATCATTGGATCCATTCCTTCGTTTTCGCCATCGGCGGACAAAGCTTCCCTCAGTGCTCTAAGGTCAACTTCATAATAATTCTTAGACATATCTTCTCCTTTATTTGTCTTAGATAAATGATTGGCACTTTCATTTAATTTGTGCGATAAGTTTAACAGTTGATCACGCTGGTTATCATCCATTGTTGCAACTGCACCTTTTACAGCACTAAAAAGTGCCTCTTGTGACTTAGACTCATTTAGGGAATCTAAATTATCTTCACCAATTAACTCAACTAAGGACGCTAAAGCGCTCTCGTCAAGATAAATTTCTTCTTCAAGAGTATCGAGTGTTTCGTCTTTTTTATCATCTTTTTTTGACGCATCATCATCCTCTTCTTTTTCTTCGAGCAATTGCTCTTCGATAAATTCACGAATTTGAGGTGTCACTGATTCAAGGATCGCTTTTTTAGCGTTTTCCTCTGCTACCTCTTTAAGTTTTTTCGCATCTGCAATTGCTTCTTCGAATAGTTTACTCATTTTATAAACCTCTTGTTCTAAATTAATTATTTAACTGATTATTAATTATCATAAAAATTATCATTTATCTCGTTAATTGTGTTTCTTATTCTATTAACATTGTTTGTGTGTTTTGCCAAAGATACTTCGTGTTGATCCAACAAGTCATCTAATGAAAATATTGGATTATTATCTGACTCGTAATGTCTAGGCAGCGGAGCTCTCGCTGTTCCGTATCTAGATGCAGTCATATCGACTCTTGGTCGTTGATATATTTTAGGATATGTTGACGAGCTAAATGATGTCTTCTGTGCCTTTCCGCCAGTGGAATTACGATAAGTCATGTTTGGAAAACCACCCTGAACAGCCGTTGTCGTGTGCTTTTTCTCTTGTGATATTTCTTCGTCTCTTATTCTGGCTAAATTTTGTGAATGCTTCTTAACCGGATCATTATTACGTACAGCCTTCTCTGTTAGCCCTGCAACCATACCAAAAGCGTAACCTATATTATCCATCGATGTATTGCCAGGGTTTCTTCTACCCATGTCTACCTTATCTACAGACATGCTCTGTCTAGTTTTTGATAGTGCGTCAACGTCATCTTCATCGTATACATCATCTATGTCGCTTTCGTCTTCAAATTCAGCATCGAGCATCAATGGATCTCCGGTGGAGTGCATACTACCGCGTGGTCCATTTTTTAGCTTATCGCCTATGGACCCGGAACCACCGACCGGACCGAAATAAATTTCGTATAGATTACTACGCTTTCCCATCCGAACCTTGATATGATCTTCCTGATATGTAAGTTCCAAGTGTACCTTGTTTTGATATTTCAGCAGAGGTTTGTGATGGTGAAATTAATCCTCCCATCCCGCTTCCAAATTCGTTGTTAAATTCTGGATCTGGTAATTCACCAGCATACTCAGGCATATCAGCAGCATTAACACTTCCGGGCCCAGGAGACGTTAAATTAGGTGTAAACGGAGAGGAAGGTAATCCTCCGGCGCCCGTTTCAACATCTTCTAAATTTGGAATAGGGTTCTGTGTTGTGCCTTTAAAATCTCTATCAAATGAATTAATTCCGTTTCCATTTACAACAACACCATCAAGCGCTAGTTCTTGATATATTTTCTTTCTTTCTTCGTCAGTTATCTCACCCTTGTAAATAGGTGATTCAGGAAAGGCTGCACGAAGATTTGCATCTTTTCTAGCACCTTTACTTTTATTTGGAGCAGCTGCAGGCTGAACAATTGTACTTCTTTGTTCAGACATTATCTCTTACCTTTAATTTTTTTAACTAAGATTTTTTTTGCCTCATGCAACTCTTTTGCTTCTTGCAAAGCTCTTACTTGACGATCTTTAATCTTTTTTAAGAATCTTAGTTGCTCTAAAAGCTTAGATTTTCTTTCATTATCTAATTTTTCTCTTTCCTCAGCAATTATTGTCTTAATAGTTGATGGTGTTAATTTCATGATGCGACGCATATTAGACCTCCGTTGACATTCATAACTATCGACTAAAAAGATTTTTATCTTCTTATTGATGGCGCAAATGCCAAATTTGCCCAGTTACTCGCTTGTCCACCAAATAAGTCTTCAGGAGAAGATTGATCTACGATTTTTGCCGCCTGATCACCTCCGGCCATCACGCTAGGACCAGAAGCCCTACTGCCTTCTTTTTGTTCTCTTAGCGTTGTCATTGCTGTGTCGGCAAGAATGTCACTCATTACTGGGTCATCAGTAATACCTTTGACGCGAGATTGTATGTGTGACAATTCATCTTTCGATTTGGCAGAGTCTACACCTACTTTAATGCTATCAAGATAAGACTGTCTCTTTTGTGCAGGTTGTCTAGACTTAGAAACTTGAGTCGGCTGTGATAGTGATCGACCACTGATTTGTCTACTTTCGCTACGATCATAAGACTCCTGCATTGCACCGCGCAGTTCTCTGGCTTCACTAAGTGTTGCCTTGTTGTTACCAATCAGCCCTTCTGCTAGTATTTCTATTAGACACTCTTTTACAATGTGTTTTAACACTGTTTTGCTTTTACTATTCATTCCCACCTCAAAATCTCATTAAACATTCTATCAATTTTGTCAGTCTGGTTAAAAATTTTATCTAAATCTTTTCTTAAAACTTTATGTTCTTTTAACATGAAAGCGCCAGGCGTTGAAGGTTCTGACACCATGTCAAAGCATATTAACTGAAAGTCATCTTGAACAACTTGGTTACCACCTTGAGCGACGGTTGATCCAACACCACGTGAGCTTATACCTAAGGTTATACCACTCTCTATTAAGGACTGGATAATTTTTCCGCTAGGTGTATCAAGTATTTCTATTTTACCATATACATCATCACCTTGCAAGTATGCTTCGCGTACAATGTGCGACACGTTTTTAAGCTCAACCACAGATGAATCCGGATGATCACACTCACCTAAAGCACGATTTTCACGAATCATTTTTTGGTAGTTCATTATTTCTCTTTCTAAGATTGGTCGAGGATAGACTCTTCCATTTTGATTGAGTGTGTTTGCTTTTTGAATGATTCCGGACAACATTATTTTTCCATATTTTTCACGGGATTCGTTTAGCATTTCTTTAGAGCATGAGATAGGTGTCCATTCTCTTAAAACATTTAATTCTGCAGACATATTATGATATCTCCTTTTTTATTTCATTTATCATCTTTGTAAGAGTCAAAAACTTGACAACACTAACATCATCAATGTTATCATAAGGTAAGCTTTTAATTTTTTTACGAACTTCGTCTAGTTTAGAAAGCAAATAACGATTGTCAGATTTGTCTTCAAAGCTTTCTAAACTCTGGAGTGCTTCTTTCTTTTTTGTTTCAAAAAATAAATTTAACTTGTTTGTATCTTTATCAGCAAAGAAAACGTAACCCTCAATTATTTTTTGTTGGTCCCTAGAGAGTTCCTCACCATATCTTTTGTTAAACTTTTCTGTCATAATCTTAAGCACTAAACGATCACTATGAGAAGCATTATAGTTATTCTCGTTAATTTTATTTTTGTCACGGAGCATTAATTCTCCTAAACGAGTTTCTAAATCGACCAGTCGCTTAATGTCTCTATCGTCTTTACGCCATTCATTTAGGGTTAATTGAACTAACCCTAAATCTCGATAATCAGTAATACTCTGGTGATAAAAAGATTTATCAGCAATTCTATAGTTTATGTCATGAAGCAATTTAGATTTTTCATTTTCTAATTTTTTCTCGTCTAATTTACGACTTGCTATTTTTGCTTCATTTAATATTGATGCAACTGTATGTGTATGTGTAATATTAGACTTTGCAAGAGCATTAAAAAGACGAAATTCTTTGTATAACTCTGTCCCTTTTTTAAAATGTTGCTCAATTATCTTTGTTGCTGTCTTTGCATCACGCTTTTTTCCTTCTACGAGTTTTGAACTAATGTGTGATAACAAAAGTTCATAGATGATACCGACGTTTCTTTTTTTATTATGTTTCATTTGGATCCTCTTCTGATGAATTGTTCTCAGAAATTATGATGGAGTTCTTCACATTACGTTGTTGCGTACCATAAGTATTATCAAAACGTTGTAATGTCGACTTTAATGTGTTATTCATTGTTGCGTTAACAACAATTTGTTCATCTAAGTAATCATTAATATTAAATTCTTCATCTGATTCGAGCAAATCTTTAGCTGACGGTGCCTTTGGTGCTTTTGTCGCAGCTTTTAAATCATATTTTAGTTTGCTCATTCCTGCGTCGACTGGATTGTCTCTTTTTCTAACTTTAAGTGACGGATTACTGCCTGTTTTTAACGCATCAACATTAGACTCATACGACTCATTATCATCATCTCCGTCCTCAAGTCCTTCTGTATTCAATTCAATAAGCTTTTGGACTCTGACTGGGTAATCATCGTCTTCTATAGATTGTTGCTCTGAGAGTGCGCCTAGATCAATTCCACCGCCGCCTAGTTCAACATTACCACCATCAAACTGTGGCATTCCTGCTGCAGGGCTTTCCGGACCTTCAGGTGCTGTAATTTGTGTTGCTTCTATCTCCAAGTCAGAAACTTTATCTTGGCGCAGCCCAGATTGTATTGACTTAATTTCTTCATCCGTAAATCTTAAAATGTTTTTCTGTACCCAAATTCTATCAACGACTCCAGCGACACCTAGCGCTGTACTCGCTGCTTCAAAACGACCTTTATATAGTTCTAACTTTTGTTGTTGTGCAATTGTAGACGGGTTTGACAACATTAATTTAAAGTCTAATAAATCTTCGTCACTAAAACCATTGCAATATAAATGCACAATTGCCAACTTGTTCATTTCAGACAATACTGTTCTCTGGATTCTTGCGATTGTTCTGCTAAATCGTATGTCTTCTTGCGACAAAGTTGCTTTTGCACCTAGACCTTCATCATAGCCTAAATAAGCTTTTGGTATCTTTAAAGCAGCAAATAGTTTCTTTTGAATATATTCAACATCCTGTGTCTCACCCTGAATCGTTTGACCACCAACAACATCAATCTTTGTTCCGCTCTCTCCTCCGCGAACAGGAATAAAATAGTCTTCATCAACGGAGAGTGGATTATACCTTAAGTCTACACGGCCGTTATCCTTATCAACAATAGAAGATCTTTTTAACGAAGATTGGGCTTGCTCCATGTAGTTTGCAACTTCTTCAGGCGGTACATTTCCAACATCAATATAAAAAACTCTTCTATCTGGGGCACGGACAATTCTATGCACCATCATTGCATCTTCTAACAAAATCATTTGGCGCCATATTCTTCTTGCCGGCTCTAGAATTGATGATCCGTACGGTAGAAAAGCATCGTTACCTAAGAGTCTCATGTGTGAAACTTGCCAATTTTCTAAAACTTGATTGCCTTGCGTGACCCACCTAAACCGGACTGCCATTGGATCATTAGGATCAAAACCTTCTTCTCTTTCAACTTCTGAAATAGGCAGCGGCATGCAATTAATAACACCGTGTTGTGGGTGCACATCGTTAAATAGAAAACAGTCACCATACTTGACGAGGTTTCTAACCCAAGATGACATGTTAAATTCAACATTGAGTGTGTCATAGAACAGTTCTGTTAAAATCTTCTTAATCTTAGAATTGTCAGAGTAAATATGTAAGGTTTTGCCCGCTTCGTCTGCTGAAACTGCTTCTTCTGAATATATGTCCAAAGCACTAGCGATCTCAGGTGTATACTCCATTTCTGAAAAATCAGAATAACGTGCCATCCTGTCATATGTACCATATGCAGACATTGCGTTGCTATATACTTGTGACTGGTTTTTTCTAAATTGATCGAAAGCTGTTGACGTATAGTTTTTGTCAGTGTTTCTTAATACATTTCTTTTTACTACAGGGCCGCTTCTAAAAAGCCTTGTTAGTCTTTTAAATAAGTTTCTATCGTTTTGTGCCATTTTTTATCCTAAAATAACCATCTGTGGTCTTTTATATTTTGCTTTGATTTCGCATCAATACTTCCGTTAAAATTAGATCTATTATCTCTATTTTGCTTTGAATTCCCGCCAAACACAAAGACTGGCGTGTTGACAGCATCAGGCGTCGCCCCGTAAGGTGTGGTGTTTCTTGACATTGCGTTTAACATAGCATCATTAAGTGCTTTAGAATTTTTACTATAGTCTGCAGATGCATCAAATAACCAAGTACCAATTGCTAAACTCATAACTAAATCATCATTATATCCACGTCTAGCAGACGCCCTACCATCAGTTCCAACTGCAAACACTTTTAATTCCTCATAAAACCTACTAGAGTATACTGCGAGTTGTTTGTTTCTTAAAACTTCTTCTAGTTTTGCCAAGACTGTCCCTCGCGTCTTACCATTTGTATTAAATCCAGCAACATCAGGTGTCTGCTGAGGAACGTAATTTCCTATATAGACACCTTTTCTTCTTCGGTAATATAACCTAGGATATTTAAGTTCTTGTAATTTTAAAATTGTTGCGTATCCATAGCTATTATTTTCAGGGCACACAAGTGCTTTATTGTATTTCAAACCGTAAGTGTTTATTAACTCTGCAAAAGTGTCTGGTCGTATTTTTCCTTTATACTCAGCAACAACTTCAGAATCATTAACATCAATTACATGAAATGTCGAAAAATCTTTTGCATCACCTCTTGCTACATCTGCAGAAATAACGTACTCGTGTTCTGAAAGAGGCTGCTTCCATATCCAGACGTTGTTGTCTGGGCCTTCTCTCATCAGAGGTTTAGTAACTAAAGAGCCTACCCACTCAAGTGTCACACCATCTAAATATGTCTCTCCAGATATAGCAAAGTCACAAAGGTATTCCTGGGCAATTTGTCTTTTAGATAGATTTGCTGTTACTTGATTAAACCACTCTTCACCACGTTCTGGATGCACATCCCACATTAATTTAATAGGATTAAATTCATTCAGACCCGCCTCAGCTTGTGTATAGAGTTTATGATATTGACCGCCTACACCGTTCGGTGTCGACAGAATAACAACGCGACCACCCGTAGAGATTGTTGGGTATATACCTGTCCAGATAGTATCAAAGTTTCTTACAAAGGCAGCCTCATCAATAATTAGCAAAGATAGCGCTTCAGAACGACCTGCATCATCTGAAGTTGGAATTGCTTTTATTTGTGATCCGTGTGAAAACATGATCTCTTGTTTATTATTTGAAACAATCTCGGGGAGTAAGAGCCACTTTGGTAAAGAACGTATCATCGTTTTTACCTTGATGATAAAGTTCTGTGCAACTTTAAGCTTTGTGGCAATAATAAGAATATTTTTTTCTTTTTTAAATATTGCCATCCAGACTGAATATGCAGCAGTAAGCGTAGAAATACCAAGTTGTCGAGATTTAAGTATGATATTGAATCTATGATCATTGAATTCTTCAACACACTCTTCCTGGAAAGGGTACATTTGAAATGGAATCAAGCCCCTCACTGGATGTTGTATTTTCAAGTAATTTTTAAAGAAATAGTTTGGGTCTTTACCACACTTTATTATTTCTTTTACTTGTGCTTGCTTAGTCAGTCTCGCCATTAACTAATCTCGAAGTATGCTCTTCTATAAATGTAGGCTTGGCGTGTTTCTGCATAAAAGTTAATGTCTTGAACATCAGTGCTTCTTTTATTTTTATCTTCTTTTGTTTTTAGAGCGCGACCTGCATTTTCTTTCTTTTTAAAATTTTTCTTTAACTCTTTCATATATGCATTGATATGCTGATTTAATTCATTTTCTGTATCTTGAATTACTTTGTGCTGGTGGCCGTGAAGGCCTAGGTTTTTAATACACAAAGAAGTCACACATAAATGTTCACCTTCCAATGATGCCTTACATACAACAGAATTGTCTGATTGTGATGAATACCCGCCGAACCTAAGGTCGCCGTCATTTTCAGCAGAACCGTATACTCCTTGTGTTGAATACTTTCCGAAAGTGTCGTTAATTAAATTTCCTAACACATTTACTTCTTCAAAACTTAATGCCATTTTATTTCTCCTTGCTAGACTGCTTATAAATTTTACGTCTTATAGATATATAACTATTCACAACTTCTTTTTTTGGTCGCCACCCATTTTTCCATTCTGCTTTTCTTGACTCAGCGAAAGTTAAGAAACACTCTTGACAACAATCATACTCATTATCTTTCTCAAAATCTTCACGCGAAATTAGAGGAAAATTGCATACTTCACAGTAAAATCTTTCTTCTTTAAAATCGCCAATAACTTTTATTTTAGGGCTGATAAACATATGAGTCGACACCTTTCTTCATAATATCGATGTTATTATCTACAATATCTTTAATCGCATCAATATGAGATATCACCAATATATTCTTAAACCACTTTTTAAGTGATTGTAGTAGTTTACCACAAGCTTCTAGGTTTGTTTCATCTAAAGCACCAAAACCTTCATCAATCATTAACATACTTGTCTTTGGAAGTGACGATACATTAATTAATGCGACACGAATTGCCAAAGAAGCCATCATCTTTTCCATACCGGAGCCTAATTCAACAATACGTTTGCTGTCACCATAGTTGATAAATATATCCATTGAATTGCTGTCTAAATCTGCTTCTAGTTCTACGGTAAACCCAACAACTCCTTTAAGTATTTTAGATATCTCTGCGTTAATCTGGGGCAGCATAGAATGAATAATTTGGACCGGTATGCCTTTATTAGACGTTGCTTGTAAAAATAGATCGTATGCGCGCAATGAACGACTAATCTTTTCAAATTCTGATTTTTGTTTTGACAACATCATTTGTTCTGCTTTTAATTTTGCTAGTCGTGTAATTAATCCTGTTCTGTCTTTATCACTTTTCTTAATTTCACCATTAGTTGTTTTAATTTTTCTTTCTAAGAGGAGTTGCCCTTCATTAGAATCTTGATTTTCAAATTTTTCTTTTAAGTCAACATATGTTGTTCTAAATTCCGGGACGTGTGGGCTAATATTTTCTATATCTTTTTCATATCCATTGATTTTAATTCTTGTTTCTGTAATTGATGTCACTAATTGTGACTTTCTTTGAACGATTGCATTATACTTGTCAAGCTTTTCATCATAATCTTCTTTCCCTAACTTTTTAAATGCGACTTTTAAATCATCCACCTTGATTTTAAGTGACGTTACTTTATCGCGTTGTTTGTTAAACTTTTGCTTACTTTCGTTTGATTTTTTTAAATACTTACAACTAGGTTTATGCTCAAAACAGTCGCAAGGTTCAAGTTTTTTACTTAACTTTTCAATTGAATCTAATTCTTTTCTTTCAATTCTTAGATCACTTTGCATGTCTTTTAACAGTCTTGTTATTTGTCTTTGTGCGTCTCTTTTTTCTTTAATCTGTTTAACGTCAAAGTTGGACAAGAATAAATTAACTTTTTCTATTTTTTGTTCAGTATCGAATATTTCATCTTTTAAAACATCAAGTTGTTTTTCTGCTTTCTCTACATGACGAATATTTTTGAGCCACTTGCTTTTTGCTTTTTGCACTTCAGCTTCAGTAATATAGCTATCATCAGTGTTTGAATGCAACTCTTTAACGTAGTTTTCATAATCACCTTTTAATTTTGATATATTTTGTTCTGATTGTGCTATTAATTCTTTCATGCTCGCGATAGTGTTCTCTTTAATACTAATTTGTTTATTCCAGTCGCCTCGATTAATTGAGGCTGCTTGTTGCTTAAGACTAGCACATTCTTTCTTTGCAAATTCGTTCATTGCATCAAAAACAGTTAAGTCAAGAAAGTTTGTTAATATCGCTTTTCTCGCGGATGCTTTTTCTTTAATGAAATTATTCATATCACCTTGAGACGCCAACGAAGTCATTAAAAATTCTTCTGGTGAACCAATCATACCACGGATTATCTTCTCTGTTTCTCGACGTTGTTCCTCTGTTAAATCTTCTATTATTTCACCTGTTTTATCTAGGCGGTAAAATTTAAGTGTCGTGGGAGCCCACAGATTTTTCTTTGTCTGCTTCTTTATTGTTTGTCTTACTATTCTGTACGGTACATTGTTGATTGATATATCTAACTGC
>Ga0181377_1000308_pt1 | contig 18750 bp, 12 predicted proteins | sample LowvirmetaG_9_FD_130160 | JGI IMG/M metagenome (GOLD analysis project Ga0181377, IMG submission 130160) | Marine viral communities from the Subarctic Pacific Ocean - Lowphox_13 viral metaG | ecosystem: Environmental > Aquatic > Marine > Oceanic | place: Subarctic Pacific Ocean | collected...
ACGACTAGAGAAGATGTATCAAGAGAAACTTGGAAGAGAATGCTAAACAATCTTCCATATCTACTTAAAACAAAAGGTGGTGAAAGAGGAATACGTGCATTAACAACTACTTATGGTTTACCTCCAACACTGCTAAGAATATTTGAATATGGTGGACCTCAAAAAGATAAAGCTACTGATACTCATGCAAGATACGATAAATTTAATTTCTCATTACAGCTTGGTGAGACCTCGACAGGTACAAAGGTTCAAGTACCTTGGGCAAAAATTACAAATGCAGATTATTTTGACCAAGAGCATATAGGTTCTGGCACACAAAGATGTCCAGATATGTTTGAATTAAGATTTAATACAACAACACGTAAAGACATGACTCTTGCTTCTAGAGGTAATAACTCAATGGCGTTAGAAATAGAAGCTCACCCATCTGCGTCAAATACAACATCAGGAAAATATAACTGGGGTAGATTAAGACTTATAGTTGTAGGAGGTACAACAAAAAATATAGTAACAGATTATTTACCTATATTTGACAATGACTGGTGGAACGTTGCAGTAATGCAGACTACAGCATCTTCTAATCTTGTTTCTGCAAATGCAGGCCTTCAGTTAGCGATAGCTAAATCTCCAGATTTTGCAGGCTCAAGAATAACTCATACATCATCTGCATTTACAGGTCCTTTTATACAAAGTTCAGGATGGCATCACAATGCTCATAAAATAATATTAGGTGGAGACACAACCACAGCTGGTACTGTCGATGACCACTATACAGGCTCTATTCAAGAGTTTAGAAGCTGGATATTTAAAACAGGTGACCAGACTGCTTATGATTCTTGGAATTCTTTAAAACAATTTCACAATCATACAAAAGCTCCTCTTTCTATAGAAGCTTATGGAGCAACAGGTTCTTATGCACAGTTAGTACAAAGATATCCGCTAGGTGCTGACCTAAATAGATTTAGTGGTTCGTGGTCAACAGATACTCAAATTCGAGATGTTTCACCTTCAAATGCGCAGCCAGAGTTTTGGGCAGGAGGTTTTACAAGTAGAGTTGCAACAGCAAGTAACTTTCAAGGTAATATAGAAAAAGACTTTTTAACAGAAGAAGAAAGACACTTTACACCTATGCCTGATTTAATCAGAACTAGAGAAGTAAGTGATAAAATAAGAATTGAAGATAATACTTTATCAGGAAGATTAGATAATCGTAGAAAATCAGAGAGAAGCTCATTAGACTTTGCACCTCTTGATTCTAATAGACTAGGTGTTTATTATGCTCCTCACTTTGAAATAGATTTAGATATTGCTCACGAACTAGGTGGTGCAAAATTTGATAATTATGTAGGTAATCCTTTAGATTATAGAGATGATGAATATAAAAGACTTAGAGTGCTACGTGCGCACTACTGGAAAAAACATACAAATCCTTATGACTTTTTCGAATATATAAAAATATTAAAATACCTTGACCATACACTGTTCAAACAGATAGAGCAAATTGTACCTGCAAGAGCTAATGCTCAGGTAGGACTTCTTGTAAAAGGTAACTTACTTGAAAGACCTAAGGTTGAAAATCTACAAGAATATGTAGAAGAAAATCACCACAATGGTACTTTAGATATAAGCAACTATAAAATTAAAGCTGCAACAACTACTCTAGGTGGTGTATATCACAAATGGCTTAATCCTGAAAATGGAAAATGGGAATTTGGAGATGCAGTACAGGCACATACAGGCTTCCAATCAGGTTCAGAAAAATCATCAGGTGAGCTTGAAGTACTAATAGATACCAGAGATAGATACGGACATAAGATAGATGTTCAAGGCTCGAGATATTATTGGGATAATATGCATTGGTATTCTCAGTCAGTTGCTGGAAGAAACTTTAATCCTACAGCTAGTGTAATACAAGGCGGTGCAAGTTATGAAAATGGTGGAGACTTTTTGCTAAATGTTTCAGAAAATTCTGCAGAAGGTTTTTACGGATTAGATATTATAGGGCATGCTCACTCTAACCAGGCTTCAGCAAACGATTTTGCAAACTTTAAACAAGCAAGCCGTGCATTTGACCATCCACTTTATGGACATAGCCAAAGAGGCACGCAGATTGCAAGGTTTAATGATAGAGGTAATATAAAATATTATCACCACGCTAGGCCTTCAAGAAAGTATTTAAAACCTGATTATCATTATTTCGCACCGTTAAACAATATGGGTAACAGTGGTAGTACTGGTGGCAATGCTGCACCTGCTGTTAGTATGAGTGGATATTCACCAGCTGAATTAGCAAACGGTTATTACCGCTCAGGACTAAGACCTGTAAGCAAAAGTTATAAAGTAGCAGATGTTCAAGATTATAGAACAAATGCTCAAAATAGATTATATTCTGCAGGCTGTAAGCTTGTAGGCTCGGACTTTAACATGCCGGTATTAGGTACTGTTGATGGAGGTCCGGTAGTAGAAATAACAGATACAAATCCTAACTCTCTTATTGTAGGTTCTCCATCTGCAGCAGCAGGTGCATTAGAAGCAGCATATAGTCAGGATACAATTAGATAAAATTAATAAAAGATATATTTATATATAAAGAAAAAGAACTTGGAGTAAATTATGGGATATTTAGATAAAACCACAATTACAGTTGACGCAATTCTTACCAAAAAAGGTAGAGAGCTTCTAGCAAAAGGAAGTGAGTTTTTTAATATAACTCAATTTGCATTGGCTGATGATGAAATCGATTACGGTTTATATGACGTTAATCATCAATTAGGTACAAACTATTACGGACAGGCTATTGAAGCTTTACCGCTTGTAGAAGCAGTGCCAAATGAAAATTATATAATGAAGCATAAATTAGTTACGCTTCCTAAAAACATATCAAGAATGCCAACAGTTACAGTAGGTGTTACTGATATAACATTAACGTATGGTGGAGATAAAGCTCCTATTACACCTAACACTGCAAACTTTGCAAATGGTAATAAAACATACGGATATACAGCAATACTATCAAATTCAGATGCTTGCTATCTTAATGTTGCTCCAGGAGGAAGAGTTAATACAAGAACTAATCCAACAACAGCAGATTATATTGGAGATACAGGAAATTCAGTAACAGTTGTAGGAACAAGATTTGAATTAGTTGCAAAACCACAGCCTGTATCTGATATAAACACAACACTAACAATTATCGGAAATGAGACCGGAGGATATGTTACTATTAACGTTACAGTTAAGAAAGAGAATACAGCTTCTAACCTTGTTGAAGATTATTACTTTGAAAGATAATAGGGAATAACAATGGCAACAAATGACTACGGAACATCACCAAGATTTGAAAGAGACGGTGCTCTATCTAGAAATTATAGTTCTAGAGTAGGTAGAAGTAATAGAAGAATGTCTCGTCCATCAAGGCCGAGAATAACTCCTCTTTATACAAGATTTGAACGAGGCGACATTGTAGAAAATGCTCAAGCTGATACAATAACTGCAGCAATGTGGTCCAACAATGATGGTGAATTATTAGATTCTGGAAATGAATTATTTACATCATCAGTACAAGACGCTGCATCAGGAATATATTATAAAGAATTTTATAGAGAAGAGCCGGACGCAACACCTTCTGCTGAACCTCAGTTTGCAGTAGCCTACGGTCACTACCACGGTTCGGGTTCTGCTCCTGTTAGCCAATATGCTTCTGAAGGTAAAACACCTACAAAAGCAATATATTCTCAATATGCAAATCTATTATTAACTCCAGGTGATGAACAGTTTACAATAAACGGAACAAATGAGACATCATCTATTTTTATAAATGTAAATAGAAATAGATTTAAAGAAAGAATTGACCCAGGTAACTGGACATTAACATTATCAAGTTCTCACTTATCAGGAGGTCACGGTGCATCACCATCTGGCCAGTTTACACTTACAGATGATAGCTCTGCAAACGCTGCTACATTAGGAGACTATGGACAGCTATATAAAGTTGTAACAGGTTCTATAGGTATAACAAATGCTGCTGGAGTTTCAATAACAAACCCAACGCAATATGGATGGTTCTATCCAGATATGGGAGTTATAATGCTCTCACCTAGATTAATGAACATGACATTAGACCAAACAAACTATTGTTGGTGTCCTGGTAACGTATCTCTTAACGTAGGTAGTACAAATGTTAACCCTGTACTTAACGACGTGGTAGGATTCTTTACAGGTTCTGGAAATGTTGGTTCATTCGCCGCAAGAAGTGCTGAACGTGTATTTTCAACTCATTACTTTGTAAGGCTTAAAAATGCTGAATATAACTTTAGTAACAATCCAACATTTACATCTGGTTCTCAAGGACAGTTTGCTCACCCATCTATGTACAGAGACCCTAAGGTATACATAACAACTGTTGGTATGTACAACGATAACAATGAATTATTAGCAACTGCAAAATTAAGTAAACCTTTATTGAAATCATTTACAAGAGAAGCATTAGTTAGAATTAAATTAGAATTTTAATAAATAGGAGTTAAGAATGTCCGGTGTATTCAAAAAATTCAGAAAGGGCGATATCGAAATTACTCCGTTTCAGGCCAACAAAGAGTACTTGATATATGTTTCAAACTATACAGGTAGTTATTATGAAAAAGGTTACGAACAGTCAGTAATAAAAGACTTCACACCAACAGCGTCAGCACAAGGTACAGACATAAGAATTGTTTCGCTAAGTGCTTTTGCATATGATTCTGAATTTGATGACACTGACTTTAGAAATCACGAATTTGGACTACATCTTTCTCGATCTTTTACATCACCTCATTCAGTAACAACAAACGGACATTTTAAAAGGTCTATACATGATTCTTTACAAGGTATGTATTATACAAATCCTGATGACCCTACACAAACACTTGATAATAGTGGATATGAAAAAGAAATAAGGTCACTAGGTAAAACCGCACAAGTACTTTCTATACCTCAAAGTATATTTGGTGAATCAATTAAAAAAGGTTCTGTAAAAATACATAGAGAAGCTTCGCCTTCCAAAACATTGGTCGATGACAGCAATGGAAATTTAATCGACGTTACAAAATTTATAACATCTGCTAGTGAATCTGTTGCATATGCTTCAAGAAGTATGTTTTCAATGGACTTTACAAAAGATTTATATAACCGACAAGGTAAGATAATAAACGCACATAGTATAAATGCTTTAGCTAGCAGTAGTTTTTATAGAGATAACGGTAAAGAGTTTTTTGACTTGTCTAATAAAACTAGATTTTTTGAAAGGTCAGGTTATCCTAATAGAGTAGAGGCATATAATGTAAGTGTCGATACCCATGTAGGAGAATCTACAGTTGTAAGTTTAGATGGCGCTACACCTGCAACAACTCATTCTAGAACAATAGCAGAATCTCAAAGCATCATGATTGTAAGAAACGGACCTCAGTTTGACTTTAGGCACGATGATGATTATTCTGTATATATAAGAGTAAGTGCTTCAGCACAACATTCAGCTGACGGATCTGTAGCAGGAGCTAATCGAAAAGGTGATAACATACAAAGTTTAATATCTAAATATGACCCACATGGAAGAGGAGGATGTCCTTTTGATATCGGATATACAAACCGTAACCACCCTAATCCTGGAAAATATTGTGCAAAAGTATCGAATGGAATCGACACAATTGAATTTATTTCAAACGTCAATACAGGTGGAGACATTCAGAGTTTGGTGTTGACAAAAACAGGTAATACATATACATTTTATGTCCAAAACAGCTTAGCAGGTACAGTGCCTCAGACACTTAAGCCTGAAGGTGCTATACATAATAAAGGCAACGTCATAATAGGTGCTAGAGCTCATGATGCTGGAAAATATAGATTTGACGGCTCTACAAAATATGGAAGAAAAAGGCGTCCAATAACTGAATATCAAGGACATGCAAGATCGACTATTACTCACTGTATGATATTTTCTCAAAGTCTTTCTACAGCTGAAAGAACCTTTGTACAATCAAATCCAAGTTTTGAAAACAAAGTAGGAAATGTATTTTACAATCACGGATTAATTACAATTACAAATGAAGATGGTTCATATGCTGGAATATTAAAAGAATGTACAGCTTCACTAAACAATACACATACAGTAATAGAACATGAATATAATTGCCATGTCAAAGAGCGCGAATATGGATTTACAATGAATCCTACAATTGTAAGTCAGTCAAAATACGGAATAGTAAAATCATTTACAACAGGTTCTGAATGGTCACCTTATGTTACCACAATAGGATTATATGATGATAACGCTAGACTTGTTGCTGTAGGTAAATTATCGAGACCTATAAGAAAGTCAAATGAATATGACACAACATTTGTAGTTTCATTCGATACATAAAAAAGAAATATGAGTCATTGGTTATACAAAGGCAAGCCTATAAAAGAGGCGCCTGAAAATGAATTTGGTTTTGTCTATCTTATTACTAATTTAAAAAGCGGTAAAAAATATATAGGTAGAAAATACTTTGGTACCACCCGAAGGGTAAAGGTAAAAGGAAAAAAGCGTAGAAAAATAATAAGAAAAGATTCTAACTGGAGAGAATATACAGGCTCTTCAAAATCGTTAAATAAAGATATAGAAAAATTAGGAAAGAAAAACTTTAAATTTGAGATATTAATAATGGGCGAAACAAAAGGCCAGGTAAATTACTTGGAAGAAAACATACACCACAGATATCATGTTTCAGTAAAAGAAGATTTTTACAACGACTGCATTGGTCCTAGAAGATTTGCAAAAGTTAGATTTACATCTAAAACAGAAAAGCAAATTAATGAGATAAAGTTTTAATATATCGGATTTTTTTGTTATATTAGTTATATGAATAAAAGTAGGCGATTGTTAAATCTTTATGAATCTGTTTTAGGAAAATCTGACAAAAGTGGGAACGAGGCAACCTTTCACTGTCCTTATTGTAATCATAGAAAGAAAAAGCTTGTAATAAATATACTAACACATAAATGGCATTGTTGGGTATGTGGCACAAAAGGTGTTGGTATAGAAAGAATATTTAAAAAGTTAGGTGCGTTTGGAAAAATAAAAGAAGCACAGTCTTTGTCAGGAAGAGTTTCAAATATAAAAATAGAGAAAGCTGAAAGCGTATCACTGCCATTAGACTTTGTACCTATGATTAATGGAAATCCAAAAAGTCCTGAATTTAGAAATGCAGCAAGATATTTGAAATCAAGAGGATTAACAAAAATAGATATACTTCGACACAATATAGGATATTGCGAATCAGGCGAGTATAGCGGAATGGTAATCATACCAAGTTATAATACAGAAGGACACTTAAATTATTTTGTAGGCAGATCGTATTATGACACTGACTTTAAGCATAAAAATCCAAAAACATCTAAAGATGTAATTGGCTTTGAGCTTTTAATAAACTGGAGCAGAGATGTTAATATATGTGAAGGTGTATTTGATGCTATTGCAATAGGCGAAAACTCAATTCCTATATTTGGAAAGTTTTTACCAAAGTCACTTAAACTAAAGCTTAATGAGAAAAAAGTAAAGAGAGTAAACATACTTTTAGATAGCGACGCAAAACAAGAATCAATATCGCTATGTGAAAGTTTACAATCTGAAAATATAGACGTAAGAATAATAGAGATGAAAGACGGTGAAGACCCTAGCACGCTAGGAAATGAAAAAATAACCTCTATGATAAAACAATCAAAGACCGTTGATTTAGCAAGATTATTGGAGATGAAATTTGGACTTTAAAAAAATTGATGTAGGTTTCGAAAAATTAGAAACAGTATTACACGTTGCAGATATACACATAAGAAACTATCAAAGACATAAAGAGTACAGAAAAGTATTTAGACAATTATATAAAGAAGTAGACAGGCTTCCTAAAAATTCAATTGTATATGTAGGAGGTGATATAGTACATAGTAAAACTGATATATCACCAGAGCTAATAAAACTTACTACAGAGTTTTTAAAAAACCTGGCAGACAGAAGACATACAATAGTTATAACAGGTAATCATGATGCAAATTTAAACAACTCATCTAGACTTGATTCTCTTTCACCTATGATTAATTCGTTAAACCATCCTCAGCTTCATTATTTAAAAGACTCAGATGTATATGAAATAGCAGGTATACACTTTGCTGTGTTTAGTATATTTGATGACCCTAAAACTTTTATAAAATCAAAAGATTTTAATGCAGATACTAAGGTGGCTTTATTTCACGGCGCACTAGATATGTCGTATACAGATGCAGGATTTAAAGTAGAAAGTGATGATTTAAAAATATCGATGTTTGATGGTTATGATATGGTAATGCTTGGTGATATACACAAGCGGCAATTCTATGATAAAGGTGAAACAATATTACAGGTAGGTTCACTAATACAACAGAACTTTGGTGAATCATTTGAAAACCACGGCTGTGCAATATGGGATATAGAAAATAGAAATGCTAGGTTTGTAAATTTTGAAAATCAGCATGGATTTTATACAGTAGACGTTAGTGAAGGTGTACTACCAAACATTGACAGCATACCAAAATATCCTAGAGTTAGAATTAAAACAGAAAACACTACACAGGCTCAATTAAAAAATATAATAAAAGAAATAAAAAGTAAATGCAAGACAACTGATATTGTAATAATAAAAAAAGACAAGCTTAATGCTCAAAACAAAACAACAAGAGCTGTAACAAGAGATATCAGAGATGTGCAATATCAAAATGAATTATTAGAAGAGTATATAGGAACAAACCATCCTGCAGATGACGAAACAATAAGAAGAATAAAAAATATAAATGCAGAGTTAAATAAAAATCTTTCAAACATAGAAATTTCTAGAGGAGTAAGATGGTTACCTAAAAAGTTTGAGTTTTCAAATATGTTTAGTTATGGTGAAGACAATGTAATAGACTTTTTAAAACTTAGAGATGTTATGGGTATATTTGCACCAAACCATGCAGGTAAATCTGCAATACTTGACGCAATAATGTTTAACATATTTCACAAATGCTCTCGAACAAAATCTGCTTCTGACGTTTTAAATAACAAAAAATCAAATTTTTATTCAAAGCTTAATTTTGAGATAGACGGTGTAGATTATTTTATAGAGAGAAAAGGTAAAAAAGAAAAATCAGGTCATGTTAGAGTTGATGTAAATTTCTGGATGGTTGGTGAAGATGATAATATAATATCGCTTAATGGAGAGCAAAGAACTCAGACAGACAAAAACATAAGAGGTTATCTAGGTGTATACAATGACTTTGTATTAACGTCGATGTCTGTACAAAACAACAATACAGGATTTATTGACCAGTCACAAACAGAAAAGAAAGATTTACTTTCTCAGTTTTTAGACATAACAGTTTTTGAAGAACTATACAACCTTGCAAATGAAGAGATAAAAGAAGTACAGATACTTCTAAGAAATTTTGGAAAAACAGATTATTCTCAACAGTTAATAGACCAAGAGGAATTGTATTTAGAATATATGTCGACATATAATCAATATGAAGATGAAAACAAATCTATACAAAAAAGGTACACCAAAAAAGAAAATCAAATACACAGCAAAGTAAAAGAGCTTAAAAATATAACAATAGAAAATGATATTGAAAAACTAGAATATAAAAAATCAAGATCTGAAAATGATATAGATGTATGTAATTATAAAATAAACAAATATAAAAACTATAAAAAAGAAAATAAGAAAAAAACATCTGAAATAAATTCAAAAATGTCAAGAATAGATATAGATGCCTTGATTGCAAAAAAATCTATATTAGATTCCGAAAAAGACAATAACTCTATATTGGTAAGAGAAATAGAGGTTAAAAAAGTTAGTGTAAGAAATAAGCTAGATTTAATATCTAAATTAGATACACATGAATATGACCCAAATTGTAGATACTGCTGTGATAACGAATTTGTAAAATCTGCAATGAATGCAAAAAAGCTTTTGGAGGAGGACAAGGTTATAGTTAAAAAACTTCTTGCAGACAAAGAAATATCTGACAGTATACTATTAGAAAAAACAGAGGTTGAAAATCTTATTAATACATATAAAAAACTACAATCCGAAAAACTGCAAATAAACCAATATGAATCAGAAATAATTATAAAAGAAGAGCAAAGAAAGTCAGACCTACGCGCATCTAAGACTGAATTAAAAGGTATAGAAAAGGATATAGAAAAATATTATAAAAACAAGGAAACCATAAAGGCAAATGAAAAGATTAATGCTATATTAGATAAATTAGAAATAGAAAAATCTAATATAAAAATAGAGTTAGATGAAATGTCTTCTAAAATACAAAAAGCATATAGCAACCTTTCAATAACTACTCAAAACATACAGAATATAAAAAACATAATATCTGAAGCTCACGATTTGGAATTAAAACTTAAATCTTATGAATATTATTTAGATGCCATAAGACGTGATGGTATACCTTATGAGATTATTGCAGAAACGTTGCCTTATTTAGAGGAAGAGATAAACAATACTCTTTCACAAATAGTAAACTTTGAAATAGAGTTTGATGTAGATGGTAAAAATATATTAAGCTTTATAAAATATGGAAATGAAGATAGATGGCCGCTAGAACTTACATCAGGAATGGAGAAGTTTATATCTTCACTTGCAATTAGGGTAGCTCTTATAAAAATATCTAATTTGCCACGACCTAATTTTCTAGCAATCGACGAAGGATTTGGAAATCTTGATTCAGAAAACATAAACTCAATATCAATGCTGTTTGACTATCTTAAATCAGAGTTTGATTTTGTTATTATTATATCACATATAGACATTATGAAAGATATGGTTAGTGGCTTAGTAGAAATTAGCAGAACCAAAGGCCTTAGTAAGGTTATTGTCTAGTACTAGATATTTATATAATATCGGGAATAATGCATGGCAAGAAGACAGAACGCTCAAAATAGAACAGAAAGACTGCAGGTAGAGACAACCGTAGGTCAGTACTTTTTTCAAGACTTATATAACAGAGAAGTATACTTTGAAGACTTCGATGACAAGTCTAGCAATTATCTTAAATTAGATTTTGACCCTGCATTTGTATTTAACTCAGGTAGGAACTTAATAGGCATACGAGGTAATTCATTAACGCTAGAGCTTAATTCAGAAATTTTAGTAGAGGCTTTAGATGCAAATGGCCAGCTACTTAAATCTCAGGTATATGCAATTGGTGATGAAATAGATACAAAGGTAATATCAATAGATATAGCACCAAACACTCCACCAGGCGACTGTATAGTAACAATAATAGGTACAGCGTCAGAAGCTCCAGATGGAACACCAATACCTCCTGTATATCAAGGTGTGCCTAACTTTAGATGGACGAGAACATTTACATGCAAACCAGATTCGTCAAACAAATCTCCTATTATATATGGTCTTAATAAGCCGGTAATAAAGATAAACGAATTAAAGAAACCTTTCTTTGAACTTCAATATAATCAAGAACTTTCAGGTTCAAATGATGCAAATACTTGGAGTGGAAATGTAACATCGAGCTATATACTTTCATCTGACGGATTTGGTGCTGATAAAAATACAGATTCGAAAGTATCTTATAGAAAAAGTGGTGACAAGTTTTATATAACAGCTCAACCTGCGACTCCACCTTTATTGGATTTTGGTGGATTTACAAGAGATATGGAAGGTGGTATTCTTATTGTTAGAGACCCTCAATCTCCTAGGCCTGCATCAATAAATGGATATAATGCCTCACCTGTATATGCACCTGAAGAAGAAGGTGACGGTTTATTTGAAAACACTGTATTTACAAATAATGAGGCCTCATTTGTAACAGGTGCTTATGTGACAACAATATTGGATGTAATATCTCCTTTTGAGATGAGAGTTTCTACACCTCATACTACAATACAAGGTCTTACAGCAGGCCAGTATCAAAATTTTGAGCACTTTGAATTTGAAGCTTCAGACTTTGAGCTGATGTGGTCTCAAATGCCTGTTAGCTATAGTGCAAATCCAACAGGTTCAAATGGAACACCACTTAACACGTCTTATGCTCATGTAACTTTTAATAACCTAGAACCTTTAACAGGTGATGTAACACGAGTTAAGTGTTATATGAAAAACCACCAAGCTCCATTTGATTGGATGCTAGCATCTGATAATGCAGTTGAGGCTAATGAGTTATTATATAGAAAAGACTTTCAGAAACTTAGGTTTCCTATCGGAGACTTTACACAATATGGAGTAGCTGTAAACGGTATAACGTCATTACAATCATATTGGACTGCATCAGGTGTAGGTACTCCGGACCCATCAATAGGTATATATAAACAAACTGAAGCTAATGATGCAGTGCCTGTACAGGACTGTGTTGTTATTGGTGACAACGACCAAGCGCTTCAATTAGATGGTACTGCATATTGGTGGTTCCAACCTCAGACAAACAGCACTGCATCTTTTTATCAAGACCAGTGGTATGAGCTTTCATTTAAAGCAGTCTCACAAAGAACACAAATACCTAGCTTTACAAATGCTTTCGACAATGCAATAGAAGACCCTAAGCTTACAGTTTATATGTCAGGTTCTGCATTTACAGATGGAGGTGACGACTATGGCAAGTTTATAGGATTAATAGAAGACACGGCCGTAAAGAAAAAACATGTTGACCAAGATTCTTTAAACCAAGAAAAAGAAATAGGTAGAAAATTTATATTTAAAGCAGATGGTACAGAAGCTGGAGCTCCTAAATTTAAAATTGATTCAGGTGTATGGTACCTATGGGACATATCAGTAAAACCCTGGGACAGAAGAGGCTTTACTCCTGGAGATTGGGATGTTGTATTTCAAACAATAAAATGTAATGTTGGTATATACGATTCACTAGATTTTAGATTTGAGTTTTATAACGATTATGGAGACGTTGCAAACTATACAGCTGTAATAAATAATGTTCCTTGGGAAAATGAATATACAGCAACTTTTACAAATGTAGTTGCAAACACTGTAAGTGGTAGTTCAGGCTCGTTTGGTGCTATAACTGTAGGTAACGGACCTAACACTTTTAACGGACCTGTAAACTTTAACAGTAATATTACAATGTCAGGTAACGGAATTCTTGGTAATGATTGTAATGACCAATGGATTATATCAGGCTCTGTATATCTACCTTGTCTTACAGAAGTTTCAAAATCTAAAATTGTGACATATGATGAATCAAATGGAAGACTCTACGTTACATCATCTATATTAGGTTCAGGCGGCGGCGGTGCTGACAACTTAGGAAATCATAGAGCTAGTCAATCTTTAAAGATGGAAAGCCAAAGTATACTTTTTCAAGAAAATGAAATGATTAAGTACTATCAAAACAACGCATACTCTGGCCATTATGCATATGAAGGAATGACACCTGTTGCTGGAGTAGACAGCGGTACTTGGTTAATTGGAAAAGGAAGAACAGGTAATCACGGTGGTTTACAGAACGTTGCTGATCAGTTTTTAATGATGCATAGTGACGGTCTTATTTCTACTTTTGGTTCATACCAAAACAATAACTCAGAAAGGTCTCTTAACAAAGCTGGTGCAGGTTTTACATTTTGGACAGGCAATTCATTTAGAATGCAGATATCTAGGTCAGGTGATTGGAGATATGCAAACCTTAAAAATGCAGATACACTATATAGTCTTAAATATAATAAGTCAAACGGCGAAATAACGTATTACGAAGATGTATTAGCTGAGTCCAACGATTGTGTGTTTTCCGGAAGACTGGTTAATAAACAGCCAACCGACCCATCAGATGCTCGTCACCATTTCGATCAAAATTACGGAACAGCAGCAGGTAACGAGGTTGCATCTTATGCTTATATATCTTGTGCAACAACAATAGGTGGACCAAAAGGTAATCCAGCTTCAGGTAATCCAGCTCAAAACAATTTCTGGTGTTTAGGCGAGATGAGTGAAGGTGCTATGTTTCAAGTTAACTCATTTAATTCTCTTGATTGTCCTGTTATAGGAGGACCTCAAAGAAACAACCAGTATGCTCAAGGTGGTGTAGCTTATGCAGCTATATTTGTTAAACGAGCAGACCCGTCAAATGGTAACATGGCAGCACAATTTCAATGTCATCAAGCCGGAGCAGGCCACGGAATAATGGTTAAGACTTCTACAATACCTAAAAAACCGATGCAGGGTATAAAAGGTTTTCACCCAAGTAAAGAATGTTATGACCAACCAACTGATGCATTCGGTAATTCTGTCAACGCTACACAACAAGGTCAAAATGCGTCTTCTGTAGACGGTACAAACTGTGGTATACCTAATGCTTTTTATGCAGTCTGGAAACACTGTGAATTGGAATATAGTACAGGTAACGATCTCAGCCACTTTGCAGGAGGTGTAAGAAAAGACCCTAATAACTATAAAACGCAAGTTATATATGATACAGTATCTGATAGAAGACTAAAGCAGAATATAAAAGATACTGTATGGGGACTTGATGATATATTAAAAATACAAGTAAGAGATTATGAATGGAAAGCTACTCCTGTTTCTGAAGGTGGTAGAATAACAACAGGATTTATTGCTCAAGAGGTAAGAGAAGTAGTACCTAAGATAGTTCATGGACACGAGGCCGCGTTGGATGGTGACGACCCACTTGACAACACTCCATTGGTAGTTGACTATAATGAACTAATACCTATATTAACAAAAGCTATTCAAGACCAGTCTAAGATTATAGAAAAACTAGAAAAAAGAATAGAAAAATTGGAGAATAGATAATGCCACAACAAATTCTTTTTAATACAGGCTCTATTATATTTACAACATCAAGTCTTCAAGCGAATACACTTTTCTCTGCTTCAAGTACGAGCACTCACCCATCACTATCTTCAGGATTTACAGCTTCTGCAGGATTGTCTAGAAAAACCTTTCTTACTACATCTCAAGTTTCGATATCTGTAGCATCAGCATCAAAATATGGTATTCCAACAGGCTCTTATACAATTACAATACCTATAACAGAATCAAACGGAAGTGCTTCTATATTTGAAGTGCCTGCAGGACCTGATTCTCAAAGCTATGGTTTTGTTTTTACTTCATCTGTATCTCTAGGTCTTACAGGCTCAGGAAACTTTGCAATACACAAACCTAAAGCTTCAGGTCAAGGCTCTCAAAAAACATTTATGTTTGTATCAAGCTCAGGTAACAAGATAGGATTTAATACAGCAACACCTACAGATGAATTTGATATAAAAGTAGACACATTTAAAATACGTAGTGCAGATGGACAGAAAGAAGCAGAGTTTGCAGACGGTAAGTTTATAACTAAGAAGTTTAAAGGCGTTGCTGTTGGAGGAGAGGCTGCAGCAGAAACATCAGGCTCTGAAATATCATTGACATATACACCAGGTACATTTGAAAATCCGTCAACAGCATCTCTTGGAGATGTTTTAGGTACCGTTACATGGGAAGACCTTTCAATAGGAAACAGAGATGATGCTACAGCAATGCGTATACAAGGAGTAGTAAACGGTGTTGCAACTGATGGTACTGCAATAAAAGGCGGAATGAATTTCGCTATCGGTAGTTCAACTGCTGGAGAACCTATAACCGAAACAATGCAATTATCTGAAGGAGGCTTAACACTTTCAAGTTCAAGAGCAGGTTATGATGCTGGGCTATTCGTAAATGGAGATGTAATAGTTGGCCACACAGCTAATGATGATGATAGAAAAATTCGTTTCCAAAACGACAGCACAGGTAAAAGATGGGTGATGGGAGTTGATGAAAATCAATCTGTATTTGCAATACATCAAGGTGCATCTTTTACAGCTCACAATGATTTTGAAATATCATCAACTGGTAATGTAGAAATGCAAAAGGATTTAACAGTTAAAGGAGATATAACAGTTCAAGGAAATATAGTTGCTCAAGAATTCCATACAGAATTAGTTTCTGCTTCAGTAATATATGAATCAGGTTCTACAAAATTTGGAAACTCATCAGACGACTTACATGAATTTACAGGAAGCTTTGAATTGGTAGGTACAATGTCTAAAGGTACTGTTAACGGAGGTACCTTTTAGGTACAAAGGAGATATTTATATATGTCTACTAGTATAGAATGGAATAACGCTAATGTAAATTGGAACAACAATCCTTTTTTGTGGAGTGACATACAAGAGATAGTAGCTGAAATCGAATCTGGAGGCGGAAGCTGGGAAGAGGTTGATAAAGACAAGAAAAAACGTAAACGCATAATACGGCTAGTGATGGAACGAAAAGGTATTAAAATTTACGATGAAAGAAAAGAAGTAAAAAATATAAAGGTTTACTTAGACGATATAAAATTAATCGCAGAGGAGATAAAGAAAAATGTACAAATTATACACGGATAAAATAGAAAACTTTGAGGCAAATATAAAACTAGAAGGCGCTTCACTAAAAAAGTCAAAAGCAAGATTAGTTATTGAAGCTGATGGTTTCGATGTAATGTTTAAAGGTACAATATCTGATGATGGAAAAGTTAAAGTACCTGTAAAAAGACTAAGAGGTCTTATAGATGAGAATACTGAAGGAACTATAAAGCTAGAAGTAATTGCAGAGGACACATATTTTACACCTTGGGAATCTAAATTTAAAGTAGAGCAGTCAAAGAAAGTTACAGTAGAAGTAATTACTCAGAAAAAAGAAAAATTGCAAGAAACCAAAAATACAGTACATGTAACATCCCAACCTACATTAACGGAAAAAGAACACATTTTAAATCTGGTTAAAATGCTTGTTAAAGAAGATATTAATATAAACAATCTTACAATAAAGAAGAACGAATTAAATAATATAGTAGCAGAATATGTACAAGATAATCCTATAACTGATGAACAGAAAATACCAGTAATAGAAAAAGTAATAAAAGTTTTAGAAAAACGTAAATAGGGAAGTTATAAATGGCACTACCCAATCTGTCAGGTTCAAATATTCAAGATACATTTCAACGTGTAATACACACAGATGGAACAAATGTGTTTGATGGTACAGGCAGCGCAATGCCTTTACGGTTTGAAGGAAACAATGTGTATGTACCTGGTATACTAATAGCTGACTCTTACATTGTAACTCAAAGTATAACAAACGTAACATCAGGTTCAACAATATTTGGAAACTCATCAGATGATAGCCACAGATTTACAGGCTCATTAAGCATAACAGGAAATGTCAATGCGACGATAGATGGCGGGACTTTCTGATATTTATATAATAATGGAATAATAATATGTCAAGTACAATAATAATAAAAAATAGCGTAACAACAGGTAGTTCACCTTCAAGTTTGGAGACAGGTGAATTTGCAATTAATGTTGCAGACGGAAATCTATTTTATGGTAGTGGTTCAAGTGTTAAACAGAATATAGCATTAGGCCAATTATCTCTTGGAGGATTTTCAGACGTTAGTGCATCGCTAGCATCTGCACTTGTAAATACAGATGATTTAGGAAATCATACAGCAACACAAGACTTGAACATGGCAGGTTTTAATATTGACGCTGCAAAAGAAATAACAGCATCTGGTAATATAAGTGCAAGTGGAGATTTAACAGCAGATAATATAACAGGCGTTTCAGCTGTTGATACTTCATTATATAAAATAGATGGCCAAAACGCAATAGATTTTGCAGCTGACACTTTTCTATTTGGAAATACTTCTAAAGCTTCGAAATTACGAAGTACAGTAGGTGTTGAAATTACTGCTCCAATAACAGCGTCAAGTAACATAAGTGCAAGTGGTAATATAAAAGGTTCATTATTTAATAGCGACACTGGTATAGTTATAGCAAACCAAAGAGTTGTCTATGATTCAGTAGGAGATAATATAAAATTAGACGACTCAGGTTTATGGGTAGAAGGTGGCGACATAACAGCATCAGCAAATATAAGTGCAAGTGGAGATATACATTCTAAATATGTATACATTGGTGACGGTCCACATTCATATGTAGTAGATAGATTTTTACATTTAACGTCTGACTCTTCTGTATATTTTAGAATGACTTCAAATACTAATGGTAACTCTATAATAGAATTCCATAACAGTCAAGAACCAGACTTTTTAATAGGTAGTTTCTTTAATGTTGGTGGAATACAGATAAGAAGTGAAGATAAACAATATGCAAAATTTGGCGAAAGCGGCTCATCTCACGAAATCGAGCTTTCAGGTAGTGTAGGTATCACAGGTCCTGCTGCAGAGTTAAATGTTGCAGGCGACGGTAATTTTACAGGCTCTCTTACAGCAGCAGTAAAATCATTTAGCATACCACATAAAACACACAAAGGCAAAAAACTTGTATACGGTGTTTTAGAAGGACCTGAGCACTCTGTTTATGTTAGAGGTAGAGTAAAAGAAAAGCAAATAGATTTACCAGAAGAATGGACGTGGTTGGTAGATGAAGATTCAATAACAGTTCAGCTAACACCTATAGGAAAAGGACAAAGTCTTTATATAAAAGAAATTAGCAATAGCAGGATATTTATAGATAACGATGCTATATTTAGTAGTAAGATAGATGCTTATTATACAATACATGCAACTCGTAAAGATGTTAAAAAATTAAAGACGGTGCAATAGATGTCAGATATTAGAATAAGACCAGGACAAGGCGTAATACAATTTACAGGCTCTGCTAATCAAATAGCTTTTATAACAAGCTCAGATAGC
>Ga0181377_1000309_pt1 | contig 18748 bp, 4 predicted proteins | sample LowvirmetaG_9_FD_130160 | JGI IMG/M metagenome (GOLD analysis project Ga0181377, IMG submission 130160) | Marine viral communities from the Subarctic Pacific Ocean - Lowphox_13 viral metaG | ecosystem: Environmental > Aquatic > Marine > Oceanic | place: Subarctic Pacific Ocean | collected 2015-12-10
AATTTTTACTGCTCGTGGTGACAAACCTTTCAATCCATTCTTTGGATCTAGGGTGTCTGAGTTGTTATTCGATCCTATGGATCAAATTACTACACTAGCAATTAAAACAGAAATTGAAGAAACTATTAAAAACTTTGAACCTAGAGTAAATCTAAAAGAAGTTCAGGTCAATCCCTCATATGATGATAATGAATATAGTGTAGTCATTAACTATGAAATCATAGGTATTGACCTTGATTCACAACAACTCTCATTCGCCTTAGAGCTTACCAGATAAATGCCTCTAGTAAATTTTAGTAATCTAGATTTCGATCAGATCAAGGCATCCATTAAAGATTATCTTCGTGCTAATTCAAACTTCACGGATTATGACTTTGAAGGATCGAACTTATCTACGATAATCGATACTCTAGCATATAACACTTATATTACTTCATACAACGCCAACATGGTGACGAATGAAGTATTCATTGATAGTGCAACGTTGAGAGAGAATGTTGTATCACTATCACGTAACGTAGGATATCTTCCAAGGTCAAGGAAAGCATCTGTAGCTAATATTTCTTTCTTAGTAGATGTATCTAATACCACAGCAACATCTGTTACTTTAAAAGCTGGAATTGTAGGTCTTTCTGGAACTGTGGGTAAAAAAACCCTTACATTCTCGATTGCAAATGATATCACTGTTGTAGTTGATTCTGATGGTATTGCAAACTTTACCAACATCGATGTATTTCAGGGAACATACTTAAAACAAACTTATACAGTATCATCACGTAATAAGACACAGAAGTTTATTTTGCCTAATGCTGGTGTTGACACTTCACTGATTCGCGTGAATGTAAAGGAATCAGAAGCTTCTACTGTCACTAGAATGTTTACACAGTTTGATAGTTTATTTGATGTTGGACCACAGTCACCTGTATACTTCCTGCAGGAGATTGATTCTGAAAGATATGAAGTAATGTTTGGTGATGGAACATTCGGTGTATCACTACAAGAACCAAATTATATTGAGATTAATTATATTCAATGTGATGGTGAAATAGGTAATGGGATATCGAAAGTAAGGTATGCAGGAACACTTAGAGATAATAACAATAACGCAATCACATCGGGTGTATCACTTATTACTGTAAATGAACCATCTTATGGTGGTAGTAGTATTGAGAGTGTTGAATCAATCAAGAAGTACTCAACACAGATTTATTCCTCACAGAATCGTGCAGTTACTGCTGGTGACTTTGAGGCAATCGTTCCTACCATCTATCCTGAAACTGAATCTATCTCAGCCTTCGGTGGTGAAGAACTCACACCCCCACAATATGGAAAGGTATTTGTAAGCATCAAACCAACTAATGGTGTATTCCTTTCAAGTACAATTAAAGAAAATATTAAGAAACAAATTAGTAAGTATTCTGTAGCAGGTATTGTAACTGAGATTATTGATCTTAAGTACCTGTATGTTGAAACAAACTCGAATGTTTATTACAACTCAAACAGAGCACCCAATAGTAGTTTTGTTTCAAGTCTAATAACACAAAACTCTAATTTATACTCCAATTCTACTGAGTTAAATAAGTTTGGGGCAAGGTTTAAATACAGTAAATTTCAAAAAATCATTGATGAAAGTCATGAGTCTATTACTTCCAATATCACAACTGTAGATATTAGAAGAGATCTTCAGGCTACAATGAATACTTTTACTGAGTATGAAATTTGTTTTGGTAATCGTTTCCAGATTGTAAATCATGGACATGGTATTCATCAAGGACAAATTGGATACAATATTCGTTCTTCAGGATTCAAGATTAGTGGTATCTCAGACACTGTTTATCTTGGTGATACTCCTTCGGGGGATTTGAAGACAGGAATTGTTTTCTTATTCAAACTCAACTCTCCAACTGAACCAGTGATTCTAAGAAGATCGATTGGAACTATTGATTACTTAAAGGGTGAGATTAAGCTCAATCCAATCAATATTATTTCTACCGATGTATTCCGTGGAACTAACTTGGTTGAGATCTCAGCAACACCTTATTCAAATGATGTTATTGGATTACAAGATCTGTATCTCCAATTAGACCCCTTTAATATGAAGGTAAATATGGTAACAGATAGAATTGCAACAGGAAGTGATGTTTCTGGAACAAACTATCTCGTATCTTCAAGCTACGCAAATAGCTTGGTCAGAAGAACTCCAATAGTTTCCTCTTCTACATCCACTGACTCTGATGAGTCTACTAATTCTGGATCACAGGTTATTGGTTCTAGGGTGTCTGTTAACACTACAACTACACCATCAAATTATAATACATCATCATCAACCACTACATCACAACCTTCCAGTTCAACATCAAGTTCAACTTCATCATATTCCTACTAATATCAGAAAATGGCAGTAGATAGAGTTCAGTTCCAGGATATTGTTGAGAGTCAATTTCCTAGATATGTTTTGGAAGACTTCCCTCTTCTTCCAGAATTTATAAAGCAATATTATAAGTCACAAGAGTACCAAGGTGGTACTTTTGATTTGATTCAAAATATTGACAAGTATATTAAGGTTGATGAGTTATTCTCCCTTAAGACTTCTACCCAACTGAATGGTGAACTGGATTATATTGCCACAACAATTCCTACATCATCTCTTACAAACTTTACTGAAGGATTTCCTGAGACTAATGGTCTTATAAAGATTGATCAGGAAATCATCCATTACGAGTCGATTAGTAATAATTCTTTTATCAACTGTACCAGAGGGTTCAGTGGTATTACAACATATGTTTCTGGTAACCAACCAGATCAACTGACATTTAATCAAACAGAAGCTTCAGAACATACAGATAATTCAGTAATCCAAAATCTGAATGTTATTTTCCTCCAAGAGTTCTTTAGGAAATTAAAGAATCAGATTGCACCTGGTTTCAATGATAGGCAGTTTTTCTCCGATTTAGATCAGAGAAATTTCTTATACAATGTAGATAGTTTTTACAAATCAAAAGGTACAGATCAATCATTTAAGATTCTCTTCAGAGCTTTGTATGGCGAAGAAGTAGAAGTCATCAAACCAAGTGAATTTCTATTCAGACCTTCTGATGCAGATTATAAAGTAGAGAAAGACTTTGTTGTAGAACAAGTCTCAGGTGATCCACTAGAACTTAAGAACCTCACGCTCTTTCAGGATTCCACAAACTCTAGAGGTTCTATATCTGATGTTAAACCAATTAACTATGGTGACAAACAATATTATCAAATAAGTATTGACTCTGGATATGCTAGAGACATCAGTGTTACTGGTTCTATCTTTGGTGAGTTTAAAGTCAATCCCAAAACAAAACTTCTCAATAATGTAAGCATTGGTTCAACTATTCTTGATGTTGATTCAACTATTGGTTTTCCAGATACTGGTAAATTAATCATCAAGGATAATGTAGGGGATATAGTTTCGATTGCATATACTGGTAAGAGTATTAATCAATTCTTCAATGTTTATGGAGTTGATGATACTTTCTCATCAAAAGAAGATATTCGTTTAGATGATTATTCATACGCATATGTTGGATTTGATACTAGTAATCAAATTCAGGTTCGTATTACTTCTACTCTTAAAGAGTTCAAACTAAAACAAGATTCATACTTCTATAATGAAGGTGATACTATCAACATTCAAACTCTTGGTATCGAGAGAGGTGATGAAAGATCTCAGAACTGGTATTCTAACGTTAAAACGGAATGGAATATTGAGGACATTGAACTAGTTGATGAACTGGAAAAGTCATATTTCATCACTCTATTTGATAGTCATTTCTTAAGACCTGGATATCAGATTACACTAACAAGTAATAGTGGATTGCAGTTGCCTGGAATCGTAATTAGATCTTCATCTGCTAACACCTTTCTTGCAAAACTGACAGCAAACGTTGGTAGTATTTCATATATTAAAGTCGAGAATCAACTCCTTAAAGGAAACTCTGGTAAGTATTCTACTCTGAATAACTTTGTTGCTAATGTTCAGAATGTATACCAGAAGTTTAATGGTGATGTAGTAGTTGCATCCAACTCACTTCCTAACTATTCAAACATTTTCACTGATCCTTATGATAAAAAGATCACATTCTCTGGTTCTTCTGTTGATCTTGAAACTCTTGTCCTCACTACAAACCAAGATCATGGTTTTTTAAATGGTGATGCCATCTTCTACAAACCAGGTGTAATTAAATCAACAACAATTGCTCCTGATGGAATTACAGTTACAACTGAAGTAGAGAGTAAATTTGAGAACATAGATGCTAATGTTTATTATGTTAAGAGAATTAATTCTACAAGTATTAAACTTGCAAGATCTAGAGCAGATATCTTCTCCAACAAGTTTGTAACTCTAAATGGTGCTGTAGTAGATAATGAGTTTATCTATTATGATTTCTATAATAAGAAACTTTCTCCACAGAATATTGTAAGAGAAGTTCTTACACCTGATAATAAATCTGGTAACTATCTAACTGATCCTGGTTACAATGGAATTCTAATTAATGGTGTTGAGATTCTTAACTATAAATCTGGAGAAGGTTTAAAGTATGGTGATCTCAGATCTCTTGAAATCACTAATCCTGGTGAAGAATATGATATCATCAATCCTCCTGTATTGAGTATCGTTGATGACTATGGTAGTGGTGCAGAAGGGACTGTATCAATCGAAGGAGAGTTGGTAGGTCTAAACCTAATCGACCGCGGTTTTGACTATCTAGATGTTCCCACAGTAACTATCACTGGCGGTAACCCCATAGAAGAGGCTGTTGCTGAAGTGAATATGATGAGTATCATTCACTCACTTAATTTCAACTCAGAGCTTTCTGCAAGAAAAATTGATATTGGAAATAATACTATTGGATTCTCAACATTCCATAAACTGAATGTTACAGATAAAGTATTTTATGATGCTAAAGATGGTAATCCAATCGTTGGTCTATCCACCAATGCTTTCTACTATGTTGAACTGGTAGATACTTCTACCATCAAACTTCATACTTCAGAGGACAACGCAAGAGTTGGAATTAATACTGTTGATATTACTAGTTTTGGAACGGGTGTCCAAGCTATTACTGTAGTTGATCCTAAAAGTATTGTATCAGATATCTATATTATAAATCCTGGTAAAGGATATAAGAATAATCAAAGATCTATTCCAGTAACAGGAATTAATACAGCAAGTAATAGTTTCAATATCCCTAACCATGGTTACAACTCTGGTGAGACTATTAAGTACTCCACTACAACCACTGGTATTGTTGGACTATCTACTACAGAGAACTACTATATTAATAGGATAGATGATGACAACTTCTCTCTATCTTTGGTAGGAACTGGTGCAACTGATAAGAAACATTTTTACGATAGAAATATATTAGTTGATATTTCTACCATTGGTAATGGTAGTTTTAACTATCTTCCCATTGAAGTTAAACTTGATGGTATTGTTGGTGTCAATACTGTTGCGGGTCAAGACTTTCAGTGCAAAGTTCAACCAATCTTTAGAGGAACAATTCAATCTGTCGATCTGACAAATAATGGTGTGGCTTATGGGTCATCAGAGATCATCAACTTTAACAGACAACCAAACATCTCATTCAATAGTGGCAAAGATGCACAACTAACACCTATTGTAAGTAATTCTAAAATTGTTGATATTATTGTAAACAAAGGTGGTAGTGGTTATAATTCTCCACCAAATCTTATTGTCACAGGTGAAGGTGGGTTTGCAAAACTTACACCGATTATTGAGAGTGGTGTAATTACTTCTGTCAAGATCATGAGTTCTGGTGTTGGTTACGTCAGTGGATCAACCAATATTCAAGTAGAACCTGCAGGTAAGTATGGAGAAACTGAAGCTGTAATCAGAAACTGGAATATCAACCTCTTTGAAAGAGATTTTGATAATATTGGTGTTGATGATGGTTTCGTAAGTGAGAGTATTGATGACAACTCACTCGAATATTGTCACCTCTATGCACCAAGACCTCTAAGATCTAATACTTACGTCATCTCTGGTAGTGACGAAACACAGTATGGTATCTCTGATCTTACACTAGCTGGTGGTATAGAGAAAACAAGTTCTTATCACTCACCCATTCTTGGTTGGGCGTATGATGGTAATCCCATTTATGGTCCTTATGGATTTACTGATCCACAGGGTGGTAATATCTCTCAAATGATTTCTGGATATGAACTAAGAAATAATCCTACCAATAGGCCACCAACATCATTGTTCCCTCTTGGATATTTTATTGAAGATTATATTTTCACGGATAGAGGTGACCTTGATGTTCACAATGGTCGTTTTTGTGTTACACCTGATTATCCAACTGGTAGATATTGTTACTTCTCAACTCTGAATACTTTCAGTGTTGATTCTACTGGTCCTTTTAAAAACTATAGAAGACCTGTGTTCCCATACTTCGTTGGAGATACATTCTATTCTAAACCAAATATCACTAACTTCGGTGTATTGAGTAATCAAAATGATTACAACCTGGAGAATGGTGAGTGGTTTAGAAACACGATTGCATACCATACCAATGATGATAATAGTGGTTATGATTATGTGTTCAATTCTGATAAAGAAAGAAATCAATCACTAGACATTGTTAGTGCATCTGAAGGATCTATTGAGAGTATTGGTATCACTACTGGTGGCAATTTCTACAAAGTCAATGATCGTATTTTAATTAACAATGAAGGAACTAGTGGAACTGACGCACAAGGTCGTGTAGAGAGAGTATCTGGTGTTGATGTAAATTACATTAACTTTGAGACCACAGGTTTAGATAATATTGAGTTTGCAAATATTACCAATCTAAATGAATTCATCGGATTCTCTACCCAGTCTATCCCATTTAATACTTCTGATGTAGTAACTATCTCTGGTCTATCTACAACCTTCAGCGGTTATTCTGGAGTTACAAATACCAGACTTGGTATTAGAACAGATAACTTTGTATTAACTCTTGGAGTCGGTTCTACAGGTGCCACAGGTCTTACCACTTACTTCTATGTGTCTGGTGATCTAAACTATCCAACCATTCGTGAGAATGATATCCTTGGTATTGGAACAGAAAATATAAAAGTTCTGAATATTGATAACAGAGCAAAAAGAATTCGTGTTAGAAGAGAATATGATGGCATCTCCTGTGGTTTGGCACATACCAACAGTTCAATTTTATTCGAAGATCCTCACAAGTTCCGTATTAATGTTGGTGCTCTGAAAACAACCAATGCTCTCGAAATCAATAAGGAATACTACTTCTACCCACAAGAAGTTGTAGGTGTCGGTACTATTGGTGCTGGTTCTACTATAACCTTCTCTAACCCTGGTGTGGGGGTCACACAGAAGTTTATTCCTACTAAACAGATCTATCTGCCAAATCATGGTTTGGATGTAAATGATAGACTTTATTACAACAGGCAGGGTGGAACTGCTATTGGTGTTTGGAATGGAATAACTACTGCATTTAAGAATTTAGACACTTATGGTTTTTATTATACAGCTCCTATAACTAGAGATTTTATTGGTCTCTCTACCAATAAGATTGGTATGGGAACTGAAGCTGAGTTTGTTGGAGTTGGAACTACTTCTGGTCTTCTTTACTTCACATCTGTTCCTACTGATGATTACCATAGTTTCATCACAGATAAAGATAATGTATTGACTGGTAGAATATCCAGAACAACAGTCAATGTTGCAACTTCTGGAACACACGGTCTTTCAGTTTCTGATACTGTATATGTTTCTGTCAAGCCAACTGACACTAAGACAATTGGTGTTACTTATGATGATTTTTCTAGAAGAATTATATTTGATCCTAAGAGTATTACTGCTACCGATACTGTCAAAAACACTGCGACTATAGTAGGTCATGATTTTGTTAAAGGTGATAAAGTTCTTTATAGAGAAGGTTCTTCACCTATCAGTGGTTTGACTGATAATCAGTTATATTACATCTATCCATACAACGATAACTCTGTTCAATTTATTGATGAGAAGTTCCAACTATCAAAAGATAGACCACAAGTAGTTGATGTAACATCAACCGGTAATGGCACTCTTTTCAAGATTAATCCACCACTGTATGTAAAGAGAAATAACAAGTTGAAGTTTGATCTTTCTGATCCATCACTTTCCTTTGTTGTTAGTGGTGTTCGTTATTCTGCATTTGAGTTAAGACTTTATAGTGATAGTGAGTATACCAATGTATATGATACATCTGGAACTAAAACTACTTTTGAAGTTACAACTTCTGGACAAGCTGGTATTGATGTGGATGCAAATCTAACTTTATTGGTATCTGATGAAGCTCCAACAAACTTGTGGTACAAATTTGTTCCTATCAATAATGACATCATTACCAATGTTAAAAAAGAAATCTTTATTGATACTGATGTAAATTCACATCAGGAAATCAGTGTAGAAAAAACCAGATATGATGGTGTTCATACACTCAGTGGTATTGGAACGACTACCTTCAGTTACAATGTTTCTCTAGAACCTGATGTTTCAACATATAATATTGAGAACTCAGTCACCACATATGAAACCACATCATCTACGGCTCTTGGTCCAATCAGTCGTATTTCGATGTTAGATAATGGTAGTAACTATGATATCATTCCTGGTATCAACACAGTAACTACAACACACGGTAGTGGGTGTATTCTTAAACCACAAAGCACCTCTATTGGTAAAATTAGAAAAGTTACATTTAACTCACAGAATATTGGATTTGATTATCCAACTGACGAAACTCTAAGACCTATTGCTAACCCGCCTGAAATTCTTGAGTTAGAATCTCTAACATCATTTGAGTTTATTGGTGTTAGTTCCGGTGGTAGAAATTATCTGAGAGCACCAAGTTTAGTTGTTCTTGATGGATTTACAAGAGAAGTTGTTGGAGATTTGGATCTTACTTACAGTCTTGGAGACAATCAAGTTACTATTCTCCAAAATTCTACTGGAATGTATAATGTATCACCAGAAATTATTCCTGTTGATAATACAAATGGTATTGGTATCGCGTCTCTATCATACACTCCATCAACTAAGACTGTTAGACTTTATTTGAACAGTACATTTAGTGATGCTAGTGCATTCCCATATAGTGTTGGTAGTAAGATCTTTGTTGAAAATTTGAATGTCGGTGTTAATTCCACAGCTAAAGGATATAACTCTGAAAACTATAGTTACCAGTTCTTTACTATAACTGCTTCAGACTCCAATCTTGGTGGTGGTCCTGGATCATATGTTGATTATAGTCTTAAAGAATATCTGAGTGATAGTGATGTTCCTGGTGTTGTAGATCTATCAAACTCAGCTGGTAGAGTTATTCCTGTTGACCACTTTCCAATCTTCAATACCACTCTTACAACAAATGATTTCTTTAAAAATGAAATAATTCTATATGAAGGAAAACAAACTGGTAGAGTTGAATCTTGGAATCCAGTTACTGAAATCCTTAAAGTTGATACTTCTAAAGAGTATGAAGTTGGACAAATTGTAAGAGGTCTATCATCTGATACTCAAGCTGTCATTCGAACTAAAGTTGATTTTGATGCCGAGATTACTACCGGTGCTGGTGCAACTATAACTTATGGTTGGCAGAAGAACACAGGTTTCTTGAATGATTCTCTACAAAGAATCCCTAACAATGAGTATTATCAAACATTCTCATACTCTATCAAATCTAGAGTTCCTTACGATACCTGGGAAGATCCAGTATCTGCACTCAACCATACCTCTGGATATAAGGAGTTCTCCGATCTTCAAGTCATTAGTATTGAAGATCAACCGTTAGCTATCGCACAATCTTTTGATTCTGACGTTGATACTACTACCGATATTGTTGGTAGAGCAAGTCTTTACTGTTTCTATGATTTTGATTATGTAACTGAGAGTAACAATATTATAAATGGTGTTCCATCTTCTGATGAAATTTTCTTTGAGAATAGAATTCTTTCAGATTACTTCCAATCAGTTGGTAATAGAGTTCTTGACATTGATGACTTCAGTGGTGAGTTCTTCAGTAATGAAAGACCCACTAAGTATAGTGATATTGATGCATTTGAGTTTAATGATATCTACAATAAAATATTCACATTTGTAAGAGATAGAATCTTTACAGATGAGAGACAGTTCTCTATTGTTTCACTGATTCAAAGTGAAAGTGTTGGATATATGCAAGAATATGCAACAATAGAAACTTATCCAGAACTCGGATACTTTGATTACTTCTCAACTGCTGATGGTTGGAATCTTCAGTTCCATCCTGTAAAGTTTGCGAACAACATATACGATACATCCACAATTTCTATCAGTATCAAGGACAATATAACCTCTATTGGTAACACTCAACTTGGTAATAGTGTCGCTTTGAAATCTAATAGGGTCACTGTTCCTGATGGAGTAACTACTCAAATTGTGGATACTACGGCAGCAAACAACAGAGCGATGAAGGTTCTTGTTCTTCAGGAAGATGATAGAGGTGAATATGCATCTAATGAGTTTAATCTGATCCATGATGGAACTGATGTTCATATGGTGGATTACGGTCAGATGCAAACCAAACCTGGTTCATACTCATCTACTGGATTTGGTACTTTTGGATCCAGAATTGACGGTGGTGGTAACTTTATTCTTGAATATACACCAAATGTTGGTTCAGCGGTTACAACTAATTGTTCTATTGTATCCATATCTGACTCTGCGACTGGCATTTCTTCGATAACATTCCAAGAATCCAGATTGAACTCTGGATTTAAGGATATAGCATCTTCTGGGTCACCATCAGCTAATACAATCCTTCAATTTGAAGAACCATACTCAACTGGTTATTACGTTGTATCTGTTAAGGATACAACTAACTCTCAGTATGAGATGTTTGAAGTTTGTGTTATTGCTTCTGAATCGAATCACGGTTTTGTAGAGTTTGCAAACGTCTATACTGGTAATAGTATTGGTCAGATTGGATTTACAACAACTGGTAAGTATAGAAATTTAACTTACACACCCAATGCAAATACAGCTGTTCAAGTCAGAACATTTGGTATTGAGCAGAAACTTTATGATGATGATGTGAGTGCTCCGATCAATTTTAGTTTCAACAACGTTAATATTACATCAGATAGAGGTCTTTATAGTGGTACTAAACTTGATCTGAGAACTGCATTTGATCTCAAACATGATGGTCTTCCAATTTTTGAGAGACAATTTGCTGGAAATACCTCAACAGTATTTGATTTTGATAATAATACTTTATTCCTCAAAGAACATTTCTTTGTAACTGGCGAAAATGTTACTTACTCTTATGCTGGTAATGGAACAGAACAGGCTATTGGAATTGCGGCAACTAATGTGACTGGTATTGGTATTACCAACAAACTTCCTAAAGATTTATTTGTTGTTAAGATTGGAGATGGTAGTGTCAGATTTGCAGAAAGTGCAGAGAAGGCACTAAGATTAAATCCAGAGGTATTGCAATTTACCTCAGTCGGTATTGGAACCTCTCATAATATCACTGCTAAGAAACAGAATGCCAAATCTTTGATCGCTGTTGATAATATGATTCAGGCCCCTTTATCTGAAACTCAGATTACTACATCTCTAAATGGCAATATTATATTTGATTCTATACTCGGAACCACTGGTATAACATCTATTGCTGCAGCTGATTTAATTAAGATTAATGATGAGGTGATGCGTGTTATCTCTGTCGGTGTTGGTGGTGCCGGAAACCTGACTGTCCAGAGAGGTCAACTTGGAACAAACTTAGAACCTCATGGTATTGGATCTACTATCACTAAAATGAGTGGTACTTATAATATTGTCGGAAGTACTCTGAACTTTATCTCCCCACCATATGGAGCTATTCCACTCTCTACCACATCATCTGCACCTTCCGAGAGAGATTATACTGGTTTAACCACACATTCTACTTTCCAAGGTAGAACCTTTATGAGAACTGCTCCTGTCAATACCGATAGAGAGACATATTTCGCTAACCACGTATTTGATGATGTATCAAATAACTTCACAGGTCTTAGAAGTGAGTTTAGACTTACCAGTGGAGGTAAGAATACCACAGGATTCTCAACAGATAATGCTATTATCCTGATTAACAATATCTTCCAGGAACCACAAGGTGTTCAGGCGAATCAAGGAACTTATGATCTTTCTGAAACTGCCTCTGGTATTTCTTCAATCAAATTTGAAGAAAGTGGAGCAGCTTATGGTTATGATCCCAATAGAAGTAATCTTCCTATTGGTGGTTTCATTGTTTCTATTGGGTCTACAGAAGGTGGTGGATATCAACCTCTGATTGGAGCTGGTGGTACAGTTACTGTATCCGCAACTGGAACAATCACATCTGTAAGTATTGGTAACTCTGGATCTGGTTATAGATCAGGATTAGGAACAGTGTTTGTCGGTGTTCAGACTTCTAGTATTGGAACTCCTAATATTCAAATCATTGGTACAGCTACTGTATCTGGTGGCAATATTACTGGTGTCACAATTACTAACCCTGGATCTGGTTATACTTCAACTAACTTACCTGAACTTGTAATCGATGACCCTGCATCATATACAAACATTCCTCTGCTCTATAGTGGAAGTTCTGTGCAGGGTATCGGTAAGTCTGCAACTATTGATATTCAAGTTGGAGCTGGTGGTAGTGTTATTGATTATCAACTGAAACAGGAAGGTTTTGCTTATGGTAATGGTGAGATTCTAACTGTTCCTGTTGGTGGATCCGTTGGTATTCCTACTAGTGGAACCTTTAGTGAGTTCCAGATTATTGTTGATGAAATCTATAAAGATGATTTCAATGGATTCTCTATCGGTGTTCTTCAAGTTCTCGATAACTTTGATTCTCAGTTTGATGGTTTGAGTAGAAGTTTCAGATTATCAGTTAATGATGTTGCGCTTTCAATTCAATCATCACCTGGATCACCCATTGAAGTTGACAAAACACTATTGATCTTCATCAATGATGTTCTTCAACAACCAGAAGTCGCATATAACTTCACTGGTGGTGGTACAGTTCAATTCGTTGAACCACCAGAACCTGGTGACAATTCAAAGGTACTATTCTATAAGGGTAGTGGAGATGTTGATGTTGTATTCACTGATATTTTAGAAACAGTTAAAACTGGTGATACATTAGACATAAACAATAATCCAGAACAAGGACAGGGTTCTGGATTGGATGAAGATGTGAGAACTGTTGTTGGTATTAACACTATTGATAGTGTTCAAACCACTACCTATAGTGGTCCCGGTGTCACTAATGACACAACTCTTAGTAGACCTTTGACATGGTGTAAACAACAAATTGATAAGATTATTAATGGACAAGAAATAGGTAAGGATAGAGTCGAATACGAACCTCTGATTTATCCAACTTCTTATCTGATTCAACCAATCAGTTTGGCTTCAACAATTGCATATGTTGACAGTATAAGACCTTTGTTCAACACTTATAGTGAGTCCGGTGATAGAGATTTCCAGAACAAGATTAAGATTTTGTCTCAGGATACTTTAGTTTCAGCATCTGCTACAGCTACTGTTTCTGGACTTGGAACTGTCTCTGTTAATGTGACCAATGTTGGTTCTGGATACACTATAGCTCCAACACTGAGTATTGCTAATCCTTTTGATGGAACAAGAGCTACTGGCACATTGTCACTCTCTAGTAGTAGTGTTGGTGTTGTAACTATTACCAACCCTGGAACTGGTTATACAAACATCAATCCTCCTTCAGTTCTCATTTCTGAACCAACTATCGTAAGAGAAGAGATTGGTGTTGATGGTTATAGTGGTGATTATGGTGTTTTGGTTGGGTTCGGTCTATCAACTGTATCTGGTGGAAATGAAATAATCCTTGATTTCTATATTCCTACTGATTCGTTTATGAGAGATAGTGAGTATGTTGGAACTGGTATCACAGTTAGTGGTATTGGAACTGGTGATTACTTCTCAGTATTCAACTCAAATGTTGACACAACTGAAACTATCGATTCTAATAGAATTGATGGAACCCCTATTGGAATCACTACATCATTCATTGATTGTGTATATCAAGTTAAGAGTACTTACACTCTTGAGAAAAATGTTATTGGTGTTGGTAATACCACTGTAAGAAGGGTATTTGTTAATGTTGGTAATATCTCAACCGAGTCATTCTCTTCTTCTTTGATTACTTTTGATTCTTCTTCATTCACCCTTGATACTAGAACCTTTACTGTATATGCAGGTGGAATTAGTTCTGCTTCTAATATGGGTAGATTCAGTTGGGGTAAGATTCAATTCGAAGGAAGAACATCACCACAAGAATTTAGTTTCTATGGCAACAATGGAATCATTGGAATTTCTTCTTCTGGTCTTCTGTCTAGGTTTGAACCTTTGAAGTATAGGGATTATACATCATAATAAATACTTTTACCAAATAGAACTACTATGGCCAAGTTAGGGATAAGTACTGGTTCTGCGCCTAATGATGGGACAGGTGACAGTCTACTTGATGGTGCCATTAAAGTTAATACAAACTTCACAGAAATTTATACTGCTATTGGTGATGGAACAACACTTGCAGTTCCAGTTACTAGTGTTTCAGCAGGAACTGGTATCAATGTAAGTGGATCTACCGGTAATGTGACTATTACCAACACTGGTATTGCTAATACCAATAATTTAAGAACTGATTTTCTTGAAGTTAGTGGAATATCTACCCTGTCTGGTGGACTTACAGTAACTGGCAACGCTACTGCAACACAATTTGTAGGTGGTGGAGCAAATATTACTGGTATTTCTACTCTCAATATTGTCAATTATAGTGGCGGAGGTGGAGGTGGTAGTGGAGTTGGTAATACTAATAATATAAGAACTAATTCCTTAGAAGTTAGTGGTATCTCTACACTTAGTGGTGGTCTGACTGTTGCTGGGAGTGGTAATGTTTCCTTGGATAGTGGTAACCTTTCTTTAGGATCTGGTGGAATTCAGGCATCTAGTTCATCTCAAAACCTCAATTGGGGTAGTGGTAATTTCTACTTTAATTCAGGAAGCCCTGAAATTGGTTGGACCCAGGGATCCGGTACTTTAAGATGCGTAAATCCATCGGCAATCATTTCCATCAAAGGTGGAAATCCTGGTGAAAACTTGGGTGTTTTCAAAACAGGAGGTGCAGTAGAACTTTATTACGACAACACCAAGAAATTTGAAACCACTGGTGTTGGTGTTACTATCTTTGGAACTACACAAACTCAACAACTGAATGTTACTGGTGTTTCTACATTCTCTGGTGATATTAATTTAAATGGGGCAAATGTTGTACTTGCGTTGAGTGGTGGATCTAGTGATGATAGATTAAAGTTTCATACTTCTGAAATTTATCAAGATACTCTTGCTTTCAGAATTATTAGTAATACTGGTGGAATTAATTTAAGAGGTGGATCTACAAACTCTTGGACAAATGCATCAGGAGCTGAAGAATATATCACCGCCACTGAAAATGGTTCTGTAGATCTTTATTATGACAACTCCAAGAAACTTGAAACCACTACTAGTGGTGTAAAAATCACAGGAGAGTCGAAAAGCGATTCGATTACACTTGAGGGTAGATCCTTTAGTATTTTACCTAGTGGATCACAAGATGTAACATTCCAGAATACATTTACTGGTGGTAAAATTGTTCAGCGCGCTGCTGGTGATGTCAGAATCACGAGTTATCAAGGATCTATTTTATTAAAAACAAACACTAGTACTGTAACTACAGGTGGACTCTCGTTATACTATGCTACTGGTCAGGCTGCAGAAGTTACACGACTTACAACTACTTCAAATGGTGTAGACATTAATGGTAATTTAAATGTAAGTAGTAATATTACAGTTGGTGCTGCTGGATCAATCAGTGGTGATGCCTCTTATGCGGTATCTGGAAAGTGGGATTTGGGTGCTGATGGTACTAATAACTATACCTTTACTGGTATTGGATTCCCAGTCACTACAAATGACCCTGATCTATATCTCGCGAGGGGTGCAGTTTATGAGTTCGTGAATGGGATGGGAGCACATCCATTCCGTATTCAGAGCACTGCAAATGGTTCTACTGGAACACAATATAATACTGGTGTTACTAATAATGATGTAAGTAATGGAACACTCAAATTTGAGGTTCCATTCAGTGCTCCTGATACACTTTATTATCAGTGTACTGCACACGCTGCAATGGGTGGAAAACTTTATATCTATCCGACACTTAGATAAACACAATAAATACTTTTACCAAATAGAACTACTATGGCCAAGTTAGGGATAAGTACTGGTTCTGCACCTAATGATGGGACAGGTGATAGTTTACTTGATGGTGCAATTAAAGTTAACTCAAACTTTAATGAGATTTATACTGCTATTGGCGATGGAACAACACTTGCAGTTCCAGTTACTAATGTTGTAGGTGGAACTGGCATTAATGTAAGTGGATCGACTGGTAATGTGACCATTACCAACACTGGTATCGCTAATACTAACAATTTAAGAACTGATTTCTTAGAAGTTAGTGGAATATCTACACTTAGTGGTGGTGTTGCCGTTACGGGTGTTGTGACTGCGACTTCATTCAGTGGTAGTGGAGCAAATATTACTGGTATTTCTACTCTCAATATTGTTAATTATAGTGGCGGAGGTGGTGGCGGAGGATCTGATACTCTTGCTGATGTAACTTCTAGAGGTGCTACCACTAATCAAACTATTAGTTTTAGTTCTGGTAGGGGTATCTTAATGGATACCGCCTCTAATAATAAATTTCAAATTTATGGATCTAGTAATCAAAAAGCATATATTACCCACAATCAAAATAATCTTGGTGGTGGTGCTAGTGATTTAGTCGTCATAGCTAAAAATGGACTGCATGTGTATGGTGGTACCACAGAAGACACGGCTAATCTTGGTCTTGAAGTTAAATCTGGATTAACTAATCTTTTCTATAATGGTGGTTTAAAACTCGCTACTAATAATACTGGTATAACTGTCAATGGAAATATAGATAGCACTAATCTTGAAACTGGTACTGGTTACCTTACACTAGGAAATTCCTCATCACAATTTGATATTAGATTTTCTCCAGCGAGTGGAACCAGTCCTGCGATTAGATTTAATTTAACCAATGGTATATCAGTATACAATAGGTATAATGGTGGTGCAGATCTTCTCGAAGATGTTAGATTTGGAACTAGCCAGACATTCGTAAAACACATAACACCATTTAGTGATTCAACATATAACTTAGGTACAAACACCAGTAGATGGGCATCAGTTTGGTCTGATAATCTTAACGTTGGTACTGGAACATCCACTGGAGTAACTAATACACCATCTCTAATACTATCCCATAATAATCCAACAGTTGTTGGTACAGCAGGAACCACTGGTCAAGTCAAACAAATTGGTGGTCAACCATATTACTATGATGGAACTACTTGGAGAGCACTATTCTTATCAGAGGCTCCATTAACTGTTAATCAAGCAGATAGTGATTGGGATAATACGATGATTCGTATGAATTTCGATCAGGCAAACATTGGTGCTGTTACCAACTTAAAGGATGGACGAACCCCGGCCGCTACTAATGTTGATCTAGTCGCATCACCCCTAAAATATGGAACAAAAACTGCAAGATTTCAATCTGGCAATACTGGTTTAAGTTTCACACAGAATAATTCAGGATCTGTATATTATCCTTTTGAAGGTTCTTGGACACTTGAAGGATGGTTCTACTTTGATTCTTCTGCACTTCCAAACGAAACTGCCATAACCAATTCTCATATATTATTTTCAAATCTTCATACAACTACTAATGTTGCTTCAAACTGGAGGATTGGATATTATCACCATGGTAGTACTCTTTACAACTTCTATTGGAGTAATAAAAATAGTTCCGCTACTGGAAATAATGGGGCTGGAAATAGTAATAATGGATTTTTATTAGATCAAAGAGCCAACACAAGCTTCGCTGATAATGCATGGCATCATATCGCTATTGTAAGAGAACCTAGCAATGGTTCAATTCACTTCTATTTTGATGGTACCGAAAGTAGTAGAACTAGTAGTAATCAATTAATTGATAATCAGATTAGTGATCAAACAACTCATTCTTTTTATGTTGGTCACTATGGTATTGCTGGCGATAGTGGTTCATTTCAAGGTAATGTTGATGATATTAGAGTTTCTAAATCAGCAAGATATACAGCTAATTTCACTCCACCGGCTTCAGCTCTTCCAATTACTGGTTCTACAACAACAGTTTATGAACCAGCTGATAGTAAGGTAGGTGAGATTTCTCTTGGTAGTTCACCAGCATGGACTGGAACTCCTGGAGTTACTGCTTCACAAGTAGCTGCTGGTCAATACAGGGCGACATTTGCTACAGCGTATTCCAACGCTACAGATTATGTTATACAGACCAGTATGAATGATTATACACCTGCAACAACTCCTGTTAGTATAGGTGTTAGTAGATTTACTACACACGCCGATTTCTTTGTAAGAAGAGTGAGTGATGGTGCCACTATAGATACAGGTAGTTTGGCAATTGATCTCTTTAGAAAGTAATCTTTTTCCACGATAAATAACAAAAAGTCCTCCCAAAATGGCTGCAATAATTACTGATCAACTTCGTATCTTAAATGCGAAGAATTTTGTGGCTGGTGT
>Ga0181377_1000311_pt1 | contig 18703 bp, 22 predicted proteins | sample LowvirmetaG_9_FD_130160 | JGI IMG/M metagenome (GOLD analysis project Ga0181377, IMG submission 130160) | Marine viral communities from the Subarctic Pacific Ocean - Lowphox_13 viral metaG | ecosystem: Environmental > Aquatic > Marine > Oceanic | place: Subarctic Pacific Ocean | collected...
ATATCTTTGCCGCATTTGATGAAGCATTGGATGCGACTTCAGTTGCAAACTTAAACACAGAAATGGATGCCCTATAATATGGATAAGTATTTAATATATAATACAGAAGAAGAACTAAAAGCAAAAGCTTCAGAGGAAGCTATAGCTAATAATCTTGGTTATCCATATGCTGGAGCAATGATGTACACAACTCAAGGTAAATATGCTTTGGGTGTTAATGGATTTACAACACTTACCGAAGAAGAAGAGGCTTTAGTAGTAAATAATATACCATAATGGAAGAGACACTACAAAGATTATCAGTAGGAGTATTTGGTTTTATAGCCACAGATACAATACAGAGTGTAGACTTAATGCTGGGTGTAATGTCTAAGGTGGTTCTAATTACTTTAACAGTTTTATCAATCTATAAACTATGGAGGGAACTTAAATGAGTACAGAATTATTAGCAATGCTAGGCGGAGGAGCCAGTGGATTCCTCTTTAAATTAATCGGTACATTAGTACAAAATCAAGCAGCAGTTACAGAGGGCTTGATTAAGAAACAAAAAGCATCGGACGATAGTGCAGATGCAGCGGCCGCTAGGGTGGATTCATTCGGTGCTTGGACACGTAGAATAATTGTTTTTACAGTCCTCTTTGGAGTAATCATTGCACCTTTTATTTTAGCTCACAGCGAAGAAGGCGTTACAGTGGCTACTGATTACAGTAAATGGTTTGGCTTTTCTAAAGGTACAACCTATGAAACTTTACACGGATATATAATCCTACCGGAAATCAAAACAGCCATCATCAGTATCATTTCCTTCTACTTCGGAAGTGCTGCTGTAAGTAAATAATTATGATTTTTTTATCAACACCTCCCACACCTCTCAACGATGTGCACCACGGGGGGTTTCTTTTACCTAATATCTATAATTAAATAATGAAATGCAAACTTTGTAAATGGATAAGCAAACTGCCAACAAGAAACTCAAAGAACTGCGAGATTCTCTGTCCCAAGTACTGGACGGAAAAAGCTACAGCTCGTCTGAAGAAATTAAAAAGCAGTCTGCTGAAGCGATTAAGTCCGCTAGAAAAGCTAGCTCTACGCTTAAAAAATCTTTTATCGAAAAAATAAAAGACCTTCCGGTTGTACAGAAGGTAACCGAACTAGGCACCGCTGGGAGTGTCGCTGTAAGCACAGCCGCAGTTGCTCAGACAACGGTTGCTGTAGACCAGACAGAAGTTTTTGTGGCAAGTGTCGCAAATGATATTGTCGAAGAGCGTATCGAAGTTCCAATGTTCATTGATGCCTTTGTTGATTTCCATGAGTTAAATGATTGGGGACAAATTGTAATGACAGAGAAGGTAGAAGCAGCTCAAGAGTTTGTAGAAAAGGCTGAGGCTATTGCTTCACCCGCTCCTTCACAATCTCAAACTCCTTCGTCCTTGGATTCCAAACCTTCATCTTCCGCATCTTCACCATCCCAGAAGTCTGACGGTCAGAGCGAGCAGAAGCAAGCTGAAAGCAAATCAGAAGAGCAATCAAAAAAGGAAACCAAAGCAGAAGAAAAGGATTCATCTAAAAACGATTCAGAAAAAGATAAAGAAGATAAGCAACAGCAAAACCAAGAACAGCAAACTGAAGATAAACAAGAGTCTCAAGAAGAAGCATCCTCTGAGCCTAGCACAGAACCATTGGATGTCAAGGAATTACCTATAGTTGAAACACCTATAGATAATGACCCATCAACACGACAAGTATCACCCACAAGCTAATGGAATTTTTTAAATATATATTCAGCGAATACAACGACAACCTACTCGGTATGGCCTTTGCGTACATAGGTGTAGTATCAATCATCGTAATGTTCTTACCTAAGAATAATTTTATAAGTAAACTCTTCAAGGAGTTTGCATCAATCTTCACATCACTATTCAAAAAATGAGCCACGAACTAAACGAACTAAACGAAATAACAGATAGACCCTTACTAATAATTGAACCCGAATACGAATGGGAATGGTATTACCTTGTACCATTGCTGGATAGAACTGAATGGGACGGAATAAAGTACGACCAAGTGGAATACAGTTGGGATGAACTTGATTACAGATTTGATGTTCCTTACCCATCTGTGCCGGAACCTTCGGCTATTGGGTTTATAATGGGACTTGCACTATTAACATTAACAATATTAAAGAGGAAATAATTATGCCAGAAGGAAAAGGAACATACGGAAGTAAAAGAGGTAGACCACCTACAAAGAAAAATATGAAACGCAAAAAGTGTAAGTAATGGCACTTACATCTATAGTATTTTTCGGTAAGAAAGACAAGGCCTGTTGCCCAGCTTGTGCTGCGGAAATGGAAGCTAAACAAATTGTACGTAAACAAAACTATGGCAAAAGGAAGCAAGTCAAATAAGATATGTCCAGCTGGTAAAGCTTGGGCACGTAGGACTTTTGATAAGTACCCTAGTGCTTATGCGAATATGGCAGCTAGTAAGTATTGTAAAGACCCTAACTATGCTAAGGGTTCTAAAAAGAAAAAGAAGTAATATTATGGATAATAAAAAGAAAAAATTAATGGGTGACGGCTCACCGGCAAGCTATGGACACGGAAGTAAACATGTTCCGGATTCTATGCCCGCCACTGGATATAATAAATTTATGTTCAAGAATGTTATACCTAAAGCAGAAAGAGTAATAGATGCTGCCAAAGAATTTAAAAGAAAATTAATTAAATAATGGGTGAGCTTAAAAAGTGGAGAGAACAAAACTGGGTGCGAATCGGAATCGATGGTTCAATCAAAGGGCCCTGTGGAACCTCGAAGAACAAGAAGCGACCAGACAGATGTCTTCCAATGGCTAAAGCCAAGAGTCTCAGTAAGTCTGAAAGAGCGGCTACGGCTCGTAAGAAAAAAGCTGGAGGAGCAAAGGGAAAACAATTCGTAAGTAACACACCAAAAGCAAAAGTAAGATATGGCAAAAAAAAGTCCTAAGCAATCAATGAGTTGCGGGGAAACTCGAAGTAGTACTAGACCCGGTAAGAAGATAATGAAGCTCTACTGTATTAATGGTAAGCGTAAACTTGTTCATGCCGGTGCTTCTGGATATGGACACAACTATTCTCCGGCAGCGAGAAAATCTTTTCGTGCTCGCCATAAATGCGACACAGCTAAACCCGGAACAGCAAAGCACCTAGCTTGTACAAAGCTATGGGCTGGTAAAGGGGGTAGTAAAAAATCTTCACCAAAATCAAGAAAGGGAAAATACTAATGCAAGAATATAATATGCCGGATTATACTGTAAGGGTCATCAAGAGTGGCGTGCCCGGAAAAAACAGAAAGTACAGACAACCTAAGTACAGACAACCTACTAGTGACTTTAAACGCAAGGAGATTAAGGAAGATAAAGTATCTAATTTAATTACAAACAATCCGTTTGTTCCTGTTAAAACAGATTATGATTACTCACAAGCATCACGACCACGTGGTAATGAACGAGGTAAGTTTAAATTTAAATTACCTAAGCTAAAATTTTCTGGTAGTGGTAAACGCACAGCGATGCGTGGTAAAATTAAATAATGCCTAGATACTCAGCATATGGTGCCAGAGATGACCGTGTCCAAGAGGACGGTGACCGTGGCTTTGTAGGTTTTAACAACCGTCTTAGACCAGACCAGTTGAAACCCGGCTTACTTGCGGACTCACAGAATGGCCGTATGGGATTGAATGGTCAATGGGAAGTACGTAAAGGTATTGACCAAATACTTACACCAGTTACTACAACGGGTGCACTTGTATTGCCTTTTAGTATAGTGGATTCCGATACAGATGCCGCCATAGCTGACCCGGATTTAAATAGTGGCAATCTAGTTATAACAAATATAACAGGCAGTAAGTACAATACTAATGGTAGAATTAATCTATCTAATATATCTGGCATTACACCCGACCCAAATGGGAATCAAGATTACACGAAGACTGATACAAATGAATTAACTGTATCCGGAAGTTTTACGGGTGCAGCTGATGCTAGTGTAACAGTAAAGTATCCTATATTAAACGATAACGCTGTCGAAGGTATATATGGTTCTTGTGCATTCAGTGACCCCAATGATAATGCTAGTCAGTTTATTATATTAGCTACTAACACAAAAGCTATAGCATTTAATTTAGAGACATTAGTTTCTACAGATATAGCCTATCCCGCTGGTATAACTGTTGCATCCGAGGTTGATATGATTCAAGCATTCAACAAGGTATTTATATTTAGAGACGGGCAGACAGCACTTGAGTGGGATGGTAATACATCAAATGATTTTACAAAGGTAACAAGTGGGGAATACTCGCAACCTGTACAGATTGTTTGTGCAAGTGGAGAATTTGCTCTTATTGAAAATCGTGGTATAGTGCACCAATCAGATGGAGTATCTCAAGGGGACTCCATAACAGTAATAGGTGATAAGACACTAAGTGGAGATGATTCATCTGGGTTAGTGATTGGTTCAAATTTTATTGTAGCCAATACATATGCTTCTGGTTCAACGACCGCTATATCAGCTGCAACTGCGGCTAGTGTATCTGGAGGTGAATACGATGGTAGATTTAAAGTAACCATAACTGCGGCTGGTCACGGTAAACACGTTGGTGACCCAATAACAATAGCTGGATTTGGTGACACTAAGATTGATGGAAAAAGATTCGTTGCAGAAAAAACAACTGATACGATAATATTTTATGTAATTCAAAATCCATCCGTTACATTAAGTGGAGATGAAACAGTAGCATTAGCTGCTGGGTTTGAGTTCTATATTAGTGACTACGAAAAAACTTCTACTCACGTAACTGATGGTGCAAGTCTCACTACTACACCGGTGTTCACAAGGAAGGTTTCGGTAGGGCTTGGATTCACACATATGCCAGCACCACCATTTGCTATCTACCATCAGCGTAGATTAGTAATGCCTTTCAATTATACCGTAAATGATACGGCTGATAGCTTTACAGCTAACGGAAAACTAGATGAATTAATTTCATCGGATATATTGGACACAAATACATATGACCAGATATATGCTAACTTCCGTTTCAATGCCGGGACTGCTGACTTTATCGTTGGCCTTCATTCTTTTTCAGAGGATGTATTATTAGTATTTAATAGAAATAGTATTCACGTGGTTGCTAACTCACAGGTATTAAACAATGCTACCGCAAGATTATTAACTGATGAGATAGGTTGCTTGGCCCGTAAATCAATACAACAGATAGGTAATCAAATACTATTCTTATCAGACAACGGGGTATACGGTGTAAGTTTCCAAGATGAATACAATCTTCGTGGAACAGAATTACCATTAAGCGAAGCTATTGATGCCACCATACAGAGAATAAACAAGACTCATCAATCAAAAGCAGTATCAGTTTACTTTGATAATCGTTATTACTTAGCAGTTCCTTTAGATAACTCTCAAGAAAATAATGCTATTATTATATATAACTTCTTGAATCAACAATGGGAATCAATAGACACAGTAGGTACAGAAGGATTCCATATTACAAATATGTTCCTTGCTGGTGACGGTAATAACAAGGGAGTATATGTAGTCAATGACTTAGGCGGTGTTAATCGCCTTGAATCAAGAGTGGATGGAAATGATAATCTTACTACAGTCATTGGTGGTAGTGTACAAAACGTACAGGTGCCGGGTTCAGTTAAAACAAGACAGTTTACATTTAATAACTTGGATAGAAAAAAGTGGAGGTCATTTGAGATGCACGTAGAATCACAGCCGGATTTGGATTCGAACTTTGATATTGACGGTGAACTAGAAAACCTTGACAGGAGTATAGAGATAGGTACACTACGTGGATTCAATGGGGATTCAGATTTACAAGCCGGCTCAGATATATCAATCCGAGGAAGATTGGGGAATCCACGAGCATATGGTATACAATTAGATATTAACAATATTGTCGGTAGGCCTAAACTAAGAGCAGTGTCTGTCGATGGAATAGAATCATTCAGAGCAGTAGATAGAGCAGAATAATATGACAACACCAGCCGGAAGCGGAGTAACAAATAAGGGTACAACCTATTCAGACGGAAGCCAAGTGACTTCCACTAATCTTAATGACATTGTAGACGATGCGATATTTAATACAAATGCAGTAGATGATTCTACCATTGGTTTAAATGCATCTTCACCTAAAGCATTGTTTGTAAAGAATGCGGGTATAGATACAGCACAATTAAAAGACAACGCTGTTACTACAGTAAAAATTACGGATAACAATGTGACACTAGCTAAGGTTGAACAGCTTGCTGACCAGAAAGTTGTGGCTAATTTTACAGGCAGTACAGCAAACGCATCCGAAACAGGTTTAGTTATCGGAGGTTCTGGTAGCGATGGATTATTATTTGATAATGACACATTGTTAAACAATGAAGATACTCCAGTGTCTGATGCTACTCGTGGTGCTACTCAACAAAGTATCAAGGCTTATGTGGATTCAATTAAACCCAACATTGCTTCTAGCACAAAACTAGATGCAGCTACATTGAGTGTAACCAAAAGCACTTATGCTGACTTTCCAACATTAGAAACTGCAATTACCGCAAGGTATCAGAATACAAAATTTATGGTAACTGGTTTCATTTCAATGGGATTTACTAATCAAAATTCTGACTGTATTGTTAAGGCTCAATACAAGGTTGGTTCCGGTGCTTACCAAGATTTTAATTTAGCTACTGGTGCTGAAAATAGAGTAGCTGGTCATTTTGCTATTGGACAAAATGCTGATAACAATACAGGAATAGACTCAGAGGCATTTAGTATACCAACGCCAGCGATAACAAACTCAGCTGAAGATGTTATTACATTTAAACTACAAGTTACTGATGTTAATTTCAGTAGAACACTTTACATTAATAGAGAAGAAAGCGATGATAGTAATGATGATTCTACTCGTAGGGTAATTTCAACATTAACAGTACAAGAAGTGTAATATGATAACTGAAGAATCTGTACTAGCAAAGACAGATAATGAGTTACTTAATAATGCAGTAGCTACATTAAATGATACTCGTAACTTGGAGTTCATAAACTTTGTAGATAAGGTTACTGATTACTGTATAGAAAACGAGAACGGAAAAGTATTTGATAGTTGGGATAGAGAAACTCTTAGACAGCTAGTTGCTTACCACCAATTCAAGGGAACTCTTATAGTTCTTTCTGACGCTGGCCGTGAAATAGCTGGTGTATTTATGTGGTACAATTGCGACAAGGATGATGGTTGGAGTTTCGTACTTAACTGGGATGAAGACAACAAAGAAGGGGACTCAATATTTATGGCATTCCTATTTGCTTCATCTACTTCAGCTTGGAGAAAGATGGCACTTACTTTTATTGAAAAGGAGCCGGATTGTTTACATAAACAATTAATGGGTAGTAGACATAGGAAAGGACAACCTACTAAGGTATACTATACACAGAAGATTTTATCACGAATTTTAAAAACTAAGGACTAATATGGGCGGAAAAGGAAAAGCACCACCACCGATTGACCCCGGTGAATCAATGGGACAGTATATGTTCGGACAGGACTTTGAAAGTTTTCAAGGTGTAACTGACCCACGACTACAAGAACGTATCATAGGAGCTGAAGAAACATTCCGCCCTCGTTATGCTGCACTTGAGTTACAAGACATATCTACATTTGCTAGAGGTTTAGAAGGCAGAGAAGCTGGTGAAGGGTACTCAGAACAACAATCAAAAGTCCGTGACCTTGAGGCACAGTTATCTGCTACTCCAAAAACAATCACTAAACGTAAAGGAAGGTTCGGTACCGAAACAGTGTCCAATCCCGAATACGTTAATTTACAAAAACAATTAAGTTCAGAACAGTCTACATTGAGTGAATTAGCTCCTACAAAAGCAGCTCCGGGATTGTTTGATTTACTAGAGGAGTCCGGACGTAGAGCTGGTGAGATTCAAAGAGAATCCCTAGCCGAACAAAGAGCTGCCGATGTTGCTGCCCTACAAGAGTATTCACCACAAGTGGTTGAAGCCTATAGACAGGCTGACCCAACCAGTGCTAGATTAGCTGACTTACAAGCGGCTCAAGCAGAAAGATTATTTGCTGAAGCAGAGGGGCCATTGTCCCCGGAGCGTAGACGTATGGCAGAACAACAAGCTCGTTCTGGTTCTTTAGCTAGAGGTAGACTAGGAGATGAATCATCTATAGCATCTGAAATACTTGGTCGTGAACAATTTAAATCCGGACTTAGACAAGAAGCTAGACAAGCTGGTCAATTAGGATTCGGACAATCCCGTGCATTAGCTGGTGATATTGGTTCAGTATTATTAGGTAGACCATCTATGGCATTAGGAATGGGGCAAAATATTTTAGGACAAGCACAAGGGCAAGCAGCTGGGCCTATGGGGCCTCAACTCTTTGACCCGAATGTTGGTATCAATTTAGCATTACAACAGCGTGGACAGGACATAGAGTTCCAAGGTATGCAAGCCCAAGCAAGAGGTGCTGCTATTGGTGGTATTGCTGGTGGACTAGGTAGTTACTTCGGATAATATATTATGGCATTTCAAACAGGAACAAAGGTTGACCCAAGACTAATGAAAGCTGACCTCAGTGGATTCTCACGAGGTACAGAATTAGCTATGGCTGGTATTGCTAGTGCAGTATCCGGGTATGCTAAAAAGAAAAAAGAAAAGCAAGAGGTAGACTTAGCTACAGAAGCATTCATTGGTGCAGCTGAAGGTAATCCTTATCTTAGGGGTTTATTCCCAGAGGGTGAACTAACATCAGATAACGTAAAGAAAGCAGTCAAGGCTATGGGTGCTAAGAATATGATGAGTTTCATGATGCAAACTAATTTACTTCAGACTAAGGCTGATGTTGAAGGCACTAGTCTAAAAAGACAGAAGCAGGATTTAAAAGGTTTAGGTGAATTATTAAAAGCCCAAGGTATATCAGATACAGGTGGTCAATTAGAATTTGACTTACCTCGTAAAACTAAATTTTCAACTGGAAGCGGTACAAGATTTGGGCTTGAGGATACCGTGACTGACCCTAGATTAGCAACACTTTTTGAAACATATGGCCCATTGCTAAAAGCACAGTATCCAGAGCAGTTCGGTGGAGTAAGTGCAAGTACAAATACTTACACAGAACCTAGTAAGGTACGTGGGGGTGGTGGTGTTAATAACATTGATACAACTGGATTTGGATATTTAGGACTAGAAAAATAACCGTGGCAATTAGTAGAATAAGAAACCCCAATGGGTCTATTTCAAGAATTGAACACCCAGACGATGCAAGCCAAGAGAGTATACTTAGCTTCGCTGCTTCTCAATTTAATAGAGGTCAAGGCGAAGAGGGTATTGTAGGTGATGTACTAAAAGCAGCAGAGGTAGGATTTAGAAGTTCGGAGTTAAAAGGACGAGCCGGTATAGTAGAGACAGCTGCCAAGGTAAAAGATATGGCTTCTCCTACTTATTATACTCCAATACCTATGATGGGTATGCCTACTATGTCAGCTAGACAACTAGAGGAAGAAGGTATAGAAGCTGGCCAACCTATAGAAGAACCAGAAAGAGATTTATTCAAAGAAGATGCTCTTCAGTTCGCAGAGAATCTTAGGACAGAAGCTAACGCAATGTCTAATACAGTTGGACTAGATAGAGATTTCGCACAATCACTTCCGGGCCAAGTGTTACAAGGTATAGGTCAATATGCACCTATGATTATGTATGGTATTGTTGGTGGTGTTCCGGGAGTTACAGCACAGATAGCTGGTCAGATGGATACCGAAGCCCTTGAGGAAGCCGAAAGAACTGTAGGTAAAAAGTTCTCGGAGATGTCCGATGAAGAAAAGCAACAAGCTAATTTAGTTAGACTAAGTCAGCAAACGATAGGCACTGGACTTAATATGTTTGCATTTAGTAAACTTATTCCGACTAACTTAAAAGGTAAGGTGTCTCAGTTCTTAACAAACAAAGGTACACTTAATAGACAGGAGCTTACTCAAGTAGTAAATTCATTACGAAAAGATATTGCTACATCTATGGCATCGGAGGGGCTTACAGAATCAGCTGAAGCATTCTCATTGGATTTACTTACTAAGTATAGTGGATTGGATTCCAACAGAGAAGTATTCTCGGCTGAGAATATTAGAGAGAATTTATATCAAGGCCTAGTAGGTTCATTATCTGCTGGTGGTACTACAACTATTAGTGGTGGTATAGGAAAAGGTTTAGAAAGAATAGGTAAAATAAAATTACCTACTCCGGAAACAAAAGCTGTAAGCGAAGAGGAAGTTAGTGGTAAGAAAAAATTTAGAGTAAAGTACACTCGTACCACTAAAGAGATTGGACAAGCTGATGTAGTATCAGAAGGAGTAAGAGAGTTCGATGCTAAGGATGAAGATGAGGCAAAGAAAATTGTCGAAGGTAGCACAGGTAAATTACCCGGTGTTGATTTGGAATCAATTATTATTGAGGAGGTACAACCAACAGAAACAAAGGTTGAACCAGTAGTACAAGAAGAAGTAGAAACAGCGGTTGATACCGAAACGGTAGTACAAGAAGAAGTAGATACTGAAGTAGATACTGAAACAGTTGTTGACCCAGTTGACCCACAAGAAACTGGAGCAGAGATACCTATAGGTGTATTCGGTGATGTTGATTTAGAAACAGTTGAAGGACTTACACCTCAACAGAAACAAAAGATTTTAGAACTTAGACAAGAAGCTAATGCTGAAGCTCGTAAATTATTTGGAGCACTAGATGACCCAACAGGTGAGCTTGATGCAGAGGCAGTAGCAGAAGGATTAAAAGCACTTCAAGAAATATCAGAGGACGGAACAGTCGGTGCTACATCTGCACAGAAACAAACATTAGATAAGATACGTGAGATAGAACGTAGAATGTCAGTAATGATTGGCCGTGAATACATACCAAGAACTGATGCAGATATTGTAGGTGAGATAGAACGTACGGTTATTAATAGAACTCAACAGACTGGTGCTTCCGGAGCATTGTTTCCAAACCTACCAATAGTAGGTGCTACTATGTCACCAGTATCATCTGAGTTTGATGCAAGCCGTGTAGGTACAGCTAAACAAGGTACAGATGCAGTGCCACGTGAAACTTCACAGGATGATAATATTGATACAAGTATTGTTCCGGAGGCTAAGTTAAAGGCTCAGATGGACAAGATTAATTACGCTCATCTGCCGAAAGATATTAAGAATGAAACTAACCCACGAGCTAAATACGAAAAGTTTGTGGGGTACATGAAGAGAAACTTAATAGCACTTCACGATAAGTTCCCAGAAGATTTAAGAGCTATAGCTACTCAGTGGTATGATGGTGCCCGTAAACTTACAGAAGATTTAGCATCCAAGTATAATAAAACTGAAGAGCAAGTTGCTGGAGTTCTAGCAGTTCTTAGTCCACAGAAACAATGGTTTATGAACTTAGCTCAAGGTGAGCAAGTGCTACATATTTTACAGAACTATCTTGATACTAAACTAGAAGGAGATGCTTTTGAAGTAGAGGTTGAGTCAGCTATAAAGGCCGCAAAGGATGCGGACTTAAAGGCTCATGTGAAAAAGAAGATAGCCAAGAGGGGTTTCAGCAAAGAACAAGCTAAGGCAGTAAGAGGAAGGCTAAAAGAAAGAGCTGGATTTAAGAGAAGAAAGATATTAAATCAACTTAAAGGTAAAACAATAAGGCAGTTACTTGAATTAGAGAACACTACTCTAGCCGGATGGGGTATTCGTCTCCTGTCTCAAAGGGAATTTGGTAGGTACTATAATATAGTAAACCCGGACGGAACTATTATGGGTGTTGATACCAAGAAAGATGGTACACCAGCTGTAAATACTTGGGGTGCTATTGGTGAAATAAGAAAAGCTATATCAATCCTAGAGAATGGTTCACTAGAAAATATATCAGAAAACCTAGGACAAAAACATAAGGTTAGAAATTTTTATAATAATATTGTAGCACCTAACAGTCCTTATGGTGATGCTACTATAGATACTCACGCAGTAGCTGCTGGATTACTAATGCCTTTGGGTGCTAGTGCTACAGAAGTTAGCCATAACTTTGGTTCTAGCATAGGTGGTGCTCCATCAATTGGAGTAAATGGTTCTTACCATATGTACCTTGAGGCATACCGTAGAGCGGCCCGTGAAGTAGGCATTCAACCAAGGCAGATGCAATCAATTACTTGGGAAGCAGTTAGACTTTTATATCCATCAGAAATAAGAAATAAAGAAAGTGTTGCCAAAGCAACAAAAATACATAACAATGCAAACAATGAACAAGAAGCAAGAGATACCATCCTCGGCCCAGCAATTCCTAGACCGAGTTGGAGCACAGCCGGAGACAGTGGAGGAGTTACTGAAATCCCAGCAAGCATACAAGGCTTTGGGAGTGACAATGTCCTTGGAGGAGATTTACAATTTCGAGGTAGGCGAACCCAGCGAGATGCAGTAGTAGGTACTACTCAACAAGAGACACAGACAAAGGCAGAGCGTTCTGTTATAGGTTCAGCTATAGCTGCTGCACAGAAGTTAGCCGAGAAGCTAGGTGTAAAGATTGAGGAATCAAATACAATCAATAGACCAGCTCAGTATAACTACGAGACACAAACCATTCAGTACAATCCTCAGCTACTAGCTAGTAGAGGTAAGGACTTTAGTAATGCAGCAATGCGTGAGGAGATTATCCACGCTGCTATGCACCAAGTAATTATGAAACGTAATCCTAGCCTAAGTGCTAAGGCTGCGTTTGAAAAGGCAATGTCATCAATAGGTTCTGATTTAACACAGGAACAAAAGGACTTGATGGCTGCTGCTTACGGTGACTTAGGTAGTGATTTAAATTACGGTGCTGAGTACACACGATTTGCTGTACAACATATCTTGGATGGTAAGACTACTGAAGGTACATTGTTTAAGGGTAAGGCAATGGATAAAGTTAAATCATTAATTAAATCCGTTCAATCATATGTAGCTAAAATACTTGGGCCAGAACTCAGTGACAATAGAGATGCTGCATTTATTATTGCTGATACTATTCGTTTACTTAAAGAGGTTGACCCAAATAAAAAACCGGCACAACAAAAGTTTGTTGCACAAGCTGAATCAATTTTATCTGGAGTAGAAGCTGTTGATGCATTCGCTGATAATCCATATGCTACACAGGAACAGAAAGATAAAAGAAAAAGTGAAACACAACGTAGAAATATACAGTCAGTAGTAATGACTGCCAGTTCTTTCTTTGCTAGAATACATCCTCAAATTAGAAATGTTGTAAGTAATTACTTTACAAAAACTGAACGCTTACAAACTCAAGCATTCAAACAAATAAATAATTTCCAAACAAGGGTACGTGGAATCAAGAATAAAAAAGATAAGCTTAAATTAAAGCAGTTACTTTATTCAACTCCCGACATTACAACAGAGGAAGGTAAGAAGTTAGTAAGACAGAGAGATGCTTTACTACGTAAGTATAATATTTACAATGACTTCAAGTTATTAGTACAACCATTGTTAGATGACCTAAGAACTAAAGCTGTTACTGCTGATATGCCCGTTGGTTATTTGTATGAATATTTTCCTCGTAAAGTTAAAGATGGAAGTTTAGAAGCATTATTGGATTTCTACGGTAAAGATATTAAGGATGATTTTAATTCCCGGATGGCCAAGATAGATGGGGATAGAAAAGATAACGGTGAACTTAGAATGAATACAGATGAACGTGCTGCTGAGTTCAGAAAGTATATGCTAGAAGAAATGTACAAGCAGAATGTAGGGGAAAGGATTCCGGGATTCCTAAAGAAGCGTGGCAAGGGTATGCTATCAGAAGAGGAGTTACAATTCTACGAAGACCCAGAGGTTGCATTAGGTGGGTACATTAATACTATTATTGTAGAAACAGGTAAGGCAGAGCTACTTGGTAATGGTGCATTGAGAAGAAATAAAAGAGATATGCTCGATGGCCGTTCAACCTACAAGGTTAATTTAAGAAATCAAAACGGAACACTCAGCAGATTAGTTACTGAATTAAATAATAGAGGTGAGTTAAGCGACAGACAATTAGGTGATTTATTCTTCGGGCTTGACCAAATGTTTGGGCCATCTGATAAAACTGAAAACCAATATGCGGAACTAGGTAGAACACTTAGCTACGGCCAACTACTTGTTGACCCGACTACTACACTATCTCAGTTGTATGACTTAGCATTCATTGCTCTTGATAATAACCTAGCTAGTATAGTTAAGACTATATTTACTAAGAAAGATTTTACATTACTCGATGCGGGTATTGACCCCAAGCTTCTGTCAGCTGAGTTCCAATCAGATAACGTTGGTGCTAAGATAGATATGGGTAAGATAGTTAAAGCCGGATTAGGATTAAGTGGATTCCGTTCAATGGATGCACTGATGAAAGAAACAAACCTTACTGTTAACTATAATAGATACAGAAAAGTATCCAAGTTATCACCTAACAGTAGTAAGTTCAAGAAGTTCCGCTCAGAGGTTGAGTTTATGGTTGGCCCACAGGATGCTGAAAGAACTATAAATGATTTTAAAAATGGTGTATATGATTCGCCATATGTACGTGAGTTAGTAGTAAGAAAACTATTAGAGACTCAGCCGGTCAATGCATTTGAAATGCCTATGGTGATTCAAAAGAATCCCAATATGCGTATGTGGTATACAATGAAATCATTTATCTTAAAGCAAGGTAACTTGATTAACGATAGAATGATAAGTGTAATTCGTTCCAAGACAGCAAGCGGAGAAGAAAAGAGAAGAGCTATAGCTGCGTTGATTAAATTAATATTTACATTTATGATGGCGGGTGTCCCGATTGACTTCATCAAGGATATGATTGCTGGCCGTGATGTATACCCGGAAGACTACGTGGACAATGCTTTGCTTAGAATGTTTGGTTTATCTAAATACAATATGTATGAAGCAAGAAGACACGGTTTAGCGGAAGCTTTTGGTAAAGCATATCTTCTTCCTGTTCCAATATCTCAAGTAGTAGTAATGTCTGCTTCACTTCAAGAAGGTATAGGTAAAGTATTTACAGGTGAGTTCACAGGAACGGATGCTGGAAAACTTATTAGAGACCTTGCTCCAATGGATTCAGTATGGTACTACAGGTACGGGCCGGGGTTTGCTGGGCCACTAGCTGGTAAACCTATGCCGGGTGTTGAATCCCAAAGAAAGAAAAGACAGCGTGAAGCTAAGGATAGTAGCTCAATCATTGAGAGTTTACTACAATTCCCAAGTGGAAGACAAAGGGGACGTAGACCTATGATACGAGGAAACCAACCAATAGGTTTGGATATCAATGAGGTCACGGACATAGTTCCTTTCCTCCGGAATATGTAAACAAAAAAACTCAGCCCCTCAAAGTAGATGAAACGGGACTGAGCTTTTCTGATATACAGAAGGAACCTAAGTTCTTCTCGCATTACAACGAACAATGTTGTTGCCGGGCAAATAACAGATAAAAAAACCGGCAACAGTTATTAGGTTGAATTAATTATTACTTATGTCAATAGTTTATTTACTACACTGCAAATTCTTTTCTAGATGTAGCGTTAACGATTGCCATTACTTCACTCCTAAATGTTTCGTCAGTTTGTATTCTACTCTTAGTTCTTCTGAGTGAACAGGTAACACTAGAGCGTTCTCGTTTACCAAGCTTGGCTATCTCGTAGTGAGATAGGTGCCGGTTTCTTGATAGTATCCAAAAGTAAATGTCTCTTACTTTGATTATAGTTGTTGTGCCACGTGGGGCATTGGTTACTTCATCAGCCTCTACGTCATAGTATTGGCAGATAAGTTTTAGTAAATCTTTATTAAACATTATTTAAATCTTCCTAAGCAGTGATAAAATTTTAAGTACCCACCTACACCACGCTCACCTTCTCGGTTCTTAGCTATGGTATATTGGAGGTCAGTGAAAGGCCCTTTGGCATCAGAGGATTTAGCTCCCTCTATGTCACCATTCTTTGGCCATAGTAAAAGGACAATGTCAGCATCGTTCTCGATGTCTCCACTATCCTTGAGGTCATAGAGACTCAGCCCGGTTTCCCGCTTGGCTCCCTCTCTATTGACTTGAGATAACAGTATTACACTTACATTTAATTCAAGTGCCAACTGTTTTACCTTATGAGATATGTCAGCAATACCCTCGGCCTTGCTCTTAGCTTTGCTACTCCAAGGTATAAGCTGTAAGTAATCAATGACTACTAACTTAACCCCGTGTTTCTTCACATAGTTTCTAGCTTGGCTGAGTACATCCTGTGGATTCCGGGCCGTGTGAATACTATAGAAAGGTAGACTAGCAACTAAGTCAGTCGCATCATTTGCTTTCTGCATATTATCGTCCGATATTACACGCTCTTGTATCTGCCTTAGATTCACTCCAGAAATGGCTTGAACCATCCGCTTGAGTACTTGCTTACGTGGCATCTCCAAAGAGAATACTAGGGTAGGTACAGCCTCTTTAAGCATAGCTTGCGTAGCTATGTATAATGCAAGTGCTGACTTACCACAAGATGTGGGTGCAGATAGGGTAAGAACTTCACCCGCACCTATGCCTCCACTACCTAGCATTGAGTCCAACTGTGGCAGATGAGTTCTCACCACATCATTCACATATTCTCCACTCATCATGGCAGCAAAATCTTCCTTCAGTTCATCAGCTGCATCTTGGATTTGTTGTCCGCTGTCCGCTGTCTGACTGACCTTTGATGTTTGCTCTTCGACATTTGCTTTTATCTGCTGTGATGTCGCAGTTTCGGCAGATGCATTCTCGGCACCTAGTATGTATGCTCTTCTTAATCTTCTTAGGTTTGCTTTCTCTAGTACTAATTCAGTATAGTACTTTAACTGTAAGGAACTCGATGACTTACCAAGTATCTCAATGATACCCATAACGCCACCGACTTCTTCGAGGCACTCGATTGACTTAAGGTATTCCATAATGGATACCTCATCAATCGGTTTGTCCCCACTAAGAGTGGCCACTGCTCGAAACAGTAGCCGGTGTCTTAGGAAATAAAAATCATCCTCAGATATGATGGATGATATTGTGTCATATGCGGATGAGTCCCCGCTTAGACATAGGCAAGCTATTAGTTTTTCTTCAGCTTCCGTGTTGTGTGGTTCGACTAAGTCTATCATTCTCTTGTTGTAGTTGCTCAGTCAAAGCATTCAAACATTGGCCCAGGAATTTGAATCTATCTTTTGCTTCACTTGGAATTTCTCTTGTGGATATTTCATTGTAAGCATTGAGTGATACTTCTGTGGCTTCGTGTATGGTCTTTAACATAATTATATTTCTTTGTTTGATAGTGGTTAGTCTAGCCCCCGCAGTTATTGCAAGGGGCGTAGATTCTAACACACCTATCTGTTATTTATTGTCTCGTTCTAGCATCCCTATGGCTATCAAGGAGTAACCTATCAAGTCCCTAAAGATGTCACGAGTGGTATCTCCCTTTTCATCAAGGGAAAGTTTACCATCTCGGCTGAATGCTTTAAGTCTCTGAAACTTATCTTGCATCCGTAGAGCTACACCAACTAGGGGTTCAATCCCGAAGTCAGTTGACCCATCGAAGTTCTCGAATGGATTATCTTGGGTGTCTCCACCGGTGTAGTCCGAGTTCTTTAAACTAGTGAGGCGGAGTATTTCATCCACCTCATCTTGTCGGAACTGTTCCCACCATTCCTTGTCGTGATACATATTAGAACGGGTCGGAATCGTTTACCTCAACGGGTGCAGGTTTCTTTGGTGCAGATGATTCTGTCTTAGCATCAAAGGCGAGTGACAAATAAGCCACATCATTCTTAGATACTTTCTTCCATCCCTTTACATAGAATGGTACAGTGTCACCTGTAGCCTCGGACAATAAAGCTTTCAGTTCTTTAACTGATAGCTCGCAATCCCCACGGAAGTCGGGATGTGTTTCTTTTTCTTTGCGGTCATTCTTAAACAAGCGACCACGATTTGTGTTATCGTATTGATTCATAGTTATTATTATTAGTTATTAAAATAAGTCTTCGTCAGCGGAAGATGGTTTAGGTTGTGACTTGCCGTGCGTGTTAGTTGCATCGGGGTCTTTAGTATCATCGATACAGAAGAGGCCGTTCAGTGCGTACTTACGAGCGTAAGAACTAGCTGACCCTGTAATCTGTGCATCATCCATACCCTTCTTTACTTCAGCTTCACGAGCAAAGGCCGTGGTTTCTACTTCAGCGAATGGGTTGTGTGATACTAGTCGGGCGGTTGCCTTTACATATACTCTGCCTCCTACCTCTACGATTTCATCGCTGAGTGTTAAGTCCGAGTTATGTTTTTGTAGGAGAGGTTTTACTGCTTCGAGTATGTCCTCTGCGGAGCGATAAGAGTACCCTCCGAATTTGTTTGTCTGACCCTTGGGAGCTTTCAGCTCGCCTTGAATCAGTACAAGTTGGTGTGTGTGTTTTAGTTCTGTCATAATATTTTTTTAATAAATTCTTAAATAGTTTTACACGATGCTTTACATTAATGCAAGTATCTAGTTCAGCATTTGTTGACCCCAATGTCGATAATAAAAACACTTGGTCATCTCTTTTTAAATTATTCTTGAAGCGACTTGTAAGTTGATTGAGTCCAACAGGA